>JGI2924J29684_1078435_pt1 | contig 50938 bp, 44 predicted proteins | sample BenlonsequencITS_FD_29684 | JGI IMG/M metagenome (IMG submission 29684) | reverse complement strand
GGTTGCATGACGACTGCCGCGGCACTGACCCCCGGCCTGATGGTGATCCACGGCAACCAGATTGAAGATCTGCGTGAGCTGTGCGTGGCCTGGATGCGCCGCCATCCCTTGCGCCCTCTGGAAAACGAACGTTTTCTGGTCTACAGCAACGGCATCGCGCAGTGGCTGAAGCAGGCTCTGGCCGAAGATGCCGGCTGCGGCATCGCCGCCGCCCTGCAGTTCGACCTGCCCTCGCGCTTTATGTGGAGCGCCTATCGGCTGGTACTGGGCGAGGCCGCGATTCCCACCCAGTCGCCGCTGGACAAGGCGCCGCTGACCTGGCGATTGCTGCGCCTGCTGCCGGAATGCCTGCACCAGGAGGTGTTCGCCCCGCTGCGCCACTTTCTGGCCGATGATCCGGACCTGCGCAAACGCCACCAGCTGGCCGAGCGTCTGGCCGATCTGTTCGACCAATACCAGGTCTATCGCGCGGACTGGCTGAACGACTGGGCGGCAGGTCGCGACGAACTGCGCAGCCTGCGTCACGGTGCCATCCCCCTGCAGCCTCAGCAGCTGTGGCAACCCGCGTTGTGGCGGGCCTTGCTGGCCGATATCAATGATCCCGAGCTGGTCCAGGGCCGGGCTTTCGTCCATCCGCGTTTTGTCGCCGCGCTGGAAACCATGGAGCAGCCGCCGGTCGGCCTGCCACGTCGCATCATCGTGTTCGGCATCACCTCGCTGCCAGCCCAGGCGCTGGAGGCACTGGCGGCCATGGCCCGCTTCAGCCAGGTGATCCTGTGCGTGCACAATCCCTGCCAGCATCACTGGGGCGATATCGTCGAGGACAAGGATCTGCTGCGCCACCAGTATCGTCGCCATCCGCACCGTCCCGGCCAGATCATCGGCGCCGAGCTGCTGCATGCCCAGGCCCAGCCGCTGCTGGCGGCCTGGGGCAAACAGGGGCGTGACTACATCAATCTGCTGGACCGGCATGATGATCCCGAGCGCTACCGTGAACATTTCGAGCGGATCGATGTGTTCGAGCCCCCGGCCAGTGATCATCTGCTGGGTCAGCTGCAGGACGACATCTTCGACCTGCGCCCGCTGCGGGAAAGCCGCGAGCTATGGCCGGCGGTCGACCCGGCCCGTGATCACTCGATCCGCTTTCACGTCGCCCACAGCGCCCAGCGCGAGGTGGAGATCCTGCACGACCAGCTGCTGGCCGCCTTCAGTGCCGATCCCGCGCTGCGTCCGCGCGACATCATCGTCATGGTGCCGGACATCCAGACCTATGCCCCGGCGATCCAGGCCGTGTTCGGTCAGTATCCGCGCGGCGATGCACGCCATATCCCGTTCACCATCGCTGACCAGGGCGTGCGCGGCCAGAGTCCGCTGACCATTGCCCTGGAACAGCTGCTGCAGCTGCCGCGCGGACGACTGGCGGTCAGCGACGTGCTGGACCTGCTCGATGCCGCGCCACTGCGCCAGCGCTTCGGCATCGCCGAGCAGGATCTGCCCCAGCTGCGGCAATGGCTGGACGGTGCCGGCATCCGCTGGGGCCTGGATGCCGGTCAGCGCGCGGCGCTGGGTCAGCGCGCGGGACTGGAACAGAATACCTGGGACTTCGGGCTGCGCCGACTGCTGCTGGGTTATGCCAGCGCCGAGGAGGCCTTTGCCGGCATCGAGCCCTATGCCGATATCGGCGGTCTGGACGCCGCCCTGCTCGGACCGCTGATCGACTTGCTGCAGGCCCTGCGGCAACCGCTGCAGCAACTGGCCGAAGCCCATGCCCCCGCCGCCTGGGGCATGATTTTCCGCCAGTTGCTGGAACAGTTCCTGCGTCCGGTCGACGAGCAGGACCAGGCGCTGGTCGACCAGCTGCTGAAGGCGCTCGATGACTGGCTGGACCTGTGCCGGGACGCGGGACTGGAGGATGCCCTGCCACTGTCAGTGGCCCGCGAAGGCTGGCTGGCGACCCTGGACCAAGGCGGACTGAGCCAGCGTTTCCTCAGTGGCGCAGTGAATTTCTGCACCTTGCTGCCGATGCGTACCATCCCCTTCCGCCAGGTCTGTCTGCTGGGCATGAACGATGGTGATTATCCGCGCAGCAAGACCCCGATGGACTTCGATCTGATGGCCGGCGACTACCGTCCCGGCGACCGTTCGCGCCGCGACGATGATCGCTATCTGTTGCTGGAAGCCCTGCTGTCGGCCCGGGACCGACTTCATGTCAGCTGGGTCGGTCGCAGCATCCGCGATGACAGCGAGCGACCTGCCTCGGTCCTGGTCGGCCAGTTGCGTGATCATCTGGTTTCAGGCTGGCGGCTGGCCGGCGGCGGAGACCTGCTGCAGGCACTGACCACGATCCATCCGCTGCAAGCCTTCAGCCGGCGGTATTTCGAAGCTGATACCGCCTGGTATACCCATGCTGGCGAATGGGCCGCCGTGCATCAGACCCCGACGGAAGATGCCCGCTCTGCACCAAGCCTGCCAGCCTGGCAAGATCCGCCGCCGCTGTCGCTGGATCGACTGCAAGCCTTTCTGGCCGACCCGGTACGCGCCTTTTTCCAGCAACGGCTGGGCATTCATCTGGATCAGTACGGTGAGGAGCTGCAGGACGACGAACACTTCGGTCTCGACGGCCTGCAGCGCTACAGCCTGACCCAGGCCCTCCTGGATGAAACCCGCCAGCAGCTGGATCTGCAAGGCGCCGAACTGGCGCCGGCCTTGGCACTGGCCGCGCAACGCCTGCAAGGTCGTGGCCAGCTGCCCCTGGCCGGTTTCGGAGCCGCCTTGCGCGATGAGCTGCTGGATCCGCTGCCCGACCAGTTCCAACGCTACCGGCAGCAACGGGAGCGCTGGTCACGACCGCTCGCCGCCACCTTGCCACTGCAATTCGTCCACGGCACCCTGCGGCTGGACGACTGGCTGGGCGGCCTGTGCCGCGATGCCGACGATCAGCCGGCCAGCCTGCAACTGCTGCCGCGACGTCTGCTGAACAAGAAAGCGCTGAACTGGCATCGCCTGCTGAAGGCTTTTGTCACACATGCGGCGGCCTGCGCCAGCGGCATCGGCCTGCACACCGTGCTGATCGCCGAGGATGTCAGCGTGAGCTGGGCGCCCTTGCCGCAACCAACGGCCGAGACCATTCTTGCCGACTGGCTGGACGGCTGGGCACAAGGCATGTGCCAGCCTCTGCCGACCGCGCGCAAGACGGCCCTGAGCTGGCTGGCCCATGCCGAAGAGGACCTGTCGAGGGCCTGGAAGGAGGCCGCCAGAACCTATCAGGACGACTTCACCCACGGTGGCGAAGTCCGACACAGCGCCAGTCTGGCACGGCAATATCCCGACTTCGCCCAGCTGGTCGCCGAGCCCGAGGCCTTCGCCCGCTGGGCCAAGCAACTTTATCGGCCCTTGCTGCAGCACCCGCCCACCCTTCTGGACGCCGACAGCCCATGAGTCCGCATTCCCGGCCGCTGGCCTTGAGCTTTCCCCTGCACGGCAGCCGGCTGATCGAAGCCAGCGCCGGCACCGGCAAGACCTACACCATCTCGGCACTGTATCTGCGGCTGATCCTCGGCCACGGCGGCGAGGCGGGCTTTGCCACTGCGCTGCTGCCGCCGCAGATCCTGGTGGTGACCTTTACCGATGCCGCCACCCGCGAACTGCGCGACCGCATCCGCCTGCGCCTGGTGGAGGCTGCCAGAGTCTTTGCCGGCGAAACGGACGGCGACCCGCTGCTGCATGCCCTGCGCAATGATTTCGACGTCGACCGATGGCCGGCCTGCGCCCAGCAGCTGAGCATCGCCGCGCAGTGGATGGACGAGGCGGCGGTGTCCACCATCCATGGCTGGTGCCAGCGCATGTTGCGCGAACATGCCTTCGACAGCGGCAGTCTGTTCAAGCAGGAACTGAATACCGACCCGGCCGAGCAACTGCAGGCCGTCATCCGCGACTACTGGCGCCAGCACAGCTATCCTCTGGCCGGTGACGAGCTGGACTGGGTCCGTCGGCACTGGGGTGACCCGGACCGACTGGGCAAGCTGCTGCAGGGTCCCCTGAAGGACCGGCAGGCCACCGAGACCGGCGAGGCTCCCTTGCAGCAACTGCTGCAAGGCCTTATCAAGGCACGCGAGCAGGCTCTGGCCACCATCAAGCAACCCTGGCATGCCTGGATCGAGCCCCTGTCCAGCTTCTATGCCGAAGCCGCTGCCGCCGGCCATTTCAATGGCACCAAACTCGGCGCCCGTACCTTCGAGCCCAGACTGGCACGGCTGCGTGAATGGCTGGCACAGCCGCAGGATGCACTGGAAGTGGATGCGGACTACTTCAAGCGCTTTACGCATGAAGGCCTGCAGGATGGCTGCAAGAAAGGCGTCAGCCTGGATCTGCCGCCAGCGGTAGCTGCCGCCCTGGATGACATGGCGAGCCTGCCGCAGCGTCTGGCTGCCCTTCCGGGCATCGACGAGGCCGCACTGCGCCATGCCGCAGCCTGGGTCAGGCGCCGTTTCGCGCAGGAACAGCGCCAGCGTGCGGAGATGGGTTTCGAAGACATGCTGACCCAGCTTGACGAGGCCTTGCACGGTCCCCGCGGCGAGCATCTGGCCGAAGTGATCCGCCAGCAGTTTCCGGTGGCGATGGTCGATGAATTCCAGGATACCGACCCGGTCCAGTACCGCATTTTCGACCGCATCTATCATGTCGCGGCCCAGACCACGGATCGGGGCCTGTTTATGATCGGCGATCCGAAACAGGCGATCTACGCCTTTCGCGGCGCCGATATCCACACCTATCTGCAGGCCCGGCGCGCCACCGCCGGGCGTCACTACGAGCTGGACACCAACTTCCGCTCGACTCCGGCCATGGTCGCGGCCGTCAACCAGCTGTTCGAACGGGCCGAACAGCGCCCGCAAGGCCGTGGCGCCTTTCTGTTCCGCCGCCCGCAGGACAACCCCCTGCCGTTTCTGCCCGTGCAGGCCCGTGGCCGACCGGAAGTCTGGACCATCGACTCGCGACCTGCACCGGCCTTGACCCTGTGGCATCTGGACAGTGAGCGCCCGCTGAGCGGCGAAGCCTATCGCCAGACCATGGCCGAGGCCGCAGCCAGCGAACTGGTCCGCCTGCTGAATCAGGGCCAGCACGGCGAAGCCGGGTTTGCCGGGCCCGAAGGCTGGCGGTCCTTGCAGGCCCAGGACATCGCCGTGCTGGTCCGCGATGGCAGCGAGGCGCGGGCCATCCGCGAGGCCATGGCTCGCCGCGGCATCCGCAGTGTCTATCTGTCGGACAAGGATTCGGTGTTCGCCAGCCAGGAAGCCCGCGACGTCCTGCTGTGGCTGAAGGCCTGCGCGGAGCCGGGCCAGGATCGGCTGCTGCGGGCGGCTCTGGCCAGCCGCAGCCTGGCCCTGCCGCTGGAGGAACTGGAGCGCCTGAATCTGGACGAGCTGCACTGGGAGTCGCGTGTCGATCAGTTCCGCGACTACCACGACTGCTGGCAGAAACAGGGCGTGCTGCCGATGCTGCGACGGCTGATCCACGCGTTCCGGCTGCCGGCCCGGCTGATGCAGGAGGCCCAGGGCGAGCGGCGTCTGACCAATCTTCTGCATCTGGCCGAATTGCTGCAACAGGCGGCCGCCGAGCACGAGGGCGAGCAGGCGCTGATCCGTCACTTCAGCGAGTGCCTGGCCGACCAGGCCAAGCCGGCCGACGAACAGGTCATCCGTCTGGAAAGTGACGAGGCGCTGTTGCGGGTCGTCACCATCCACAAGTCCAAGGGCCTGGAATACCCGCTGGTGTTTCTGCCTTTTGTCGCCAGCTTCCGTGCCGTCAAGCCGGAAGGTCCTCTGCTGCTGGCCGGCGAGGTTCCGCGCTGGATCTGGCAGCCCGCAGAAGCCGACTATGCCCGCGCCGAAGATGACCGCCTCGCCGAGGATCTGCGCCTGCTCTACGTAGCCTTGACCCGGGCCCGGCATGGCTGCTGGCTGGGTCTGGCGGATCGCGGCAGCGGCAAGAACTCGCAACTGCACCGCTCCGCGATCGGCTATCTGCTGGCTGGCGGCCACCCACTGGCCGAAGGCCAGCGCCTGCTTGAGTGGCTGCAACCGCTGGCCGTGGCGGACCAGACGGTCATCGAGCCGCTGCCGGAGGCCGAGGAAACCCGCTTCCGCCCCGCCACCGAAGCGCCGTTCCAGCCCATCTGGCGCGAACCGGCCCGAGCGGCGGCCGAAGCGTGGTGGATCGCCTCCTACAGCGCTCTGCGGCTGGATGAAGGGGCCTGGACCGAAGACGAGGTCGCGACCGATGCCGGTGACCGGGTCCCGGATACCGCGGCGATGCAGAACGCTTTGGATGACGAGCCCCTGCACCCGGCCGAACCCGCCATGGCATCAGTGACTCCAGGCGGCATCGGCATGCACCGGTTTCCACGTGGAGCGGCCTCCGGCACCTTTCTGCACGGCTTGCTGGAACTGGCTGCCGAATCCGGCTTCAAGGCCGAGGCCGGCCTATGGCGCGACGCCATCGCCCGCCGCTGCGAGCTGCGCGGCCTGACCGAATGGATCGACACACTGACCGCATGGCTGGAACAGTTGTGCCGACAACCGCTGCCGCTGGCCGCTGGCGATCAGCGTGCCCTGGCCGACGTGTCGACCTATCAGTCGGAACTGGAATTCTGGATCCAGACCACGCACGTGGATGTGCGCGAGCTGGACCGGCTGGTCTGCCGCCACGAACTGCCGGGCCTGCCTCGCCCCGCGCTGCTGAGCACCCAGCTCAACGGCATGTTCAAAGGCTTTGTCGACCTCTGCTTCGAGGCCGACGGCCGCTATTACCTGATCGACTACAAGTCCAATTGGCTGGGCGAGGACGAAACCGCCTACGACCAGGCCGCGATGCAGGCCGCCATCGCCGAACATCGCTACGACCTGCAGTATGTGCTGTACACCCTGGCCCTGCATCGGCAACTGCAACTGCGGCTGCCGGACTACGACTACGACCGCCATGTCGGCGGTGCCATCTACATGTTTGTCCGGGCGCCGGCCGCCGGTCTGTTCCAGGCCCGGCCGGACCGAGACCTGATCGAGGCGCTGGACCGCCTGTTCCGGCACCTGCCTGCCACCAACGAGGATGCCGCATGAATGCCGTCGTGATGCACGGTCTGGAGGATCGCTCCGCCACCCTGGAGCTGCTCGCCCAGTGGAGCACACAGGATTGGCTGCGACCGCTGGACCTGGCCCTGGCGCGTTTTTTTGCCGATCTGGACCCGCAGGCGCCGCCCTTGCTTCTGCTGGCCGCTGCCCTAGTCAGCCATCAGCTGGGTCAGGGCCACGTCTGCCTGGACTTCGGCAGTACCCTGGCCAACCCCGACTTCGCGCTGTCGCTGCCACCGGAAGGTCAGCGCCCCGATCCCGGTACCGTGATGCCGTCCCAGCTGCTGGCTGGGATAGAGGCCACGCAATGGCTGGCCGCACTGACTCCCAGTCCGTTGGTCGGACACGCCGCGCCAGGCTCCAGTCCACTGGTGCTTGCCGGTCAGGCCTTGTATCTGCGTCGATACTGGAATTACGAAACCGGTGTCGCCCGCCAGATCGCCGCGCGGACAAGCCCCGCCCTGCATGCACCGCCCCGTCTTGCCGAACGGCTGGAGACCTTGTTCCCGGAACCCACCGACACCACCGATTGGCAAAAGATTGCCTGCGCACTGGCCGCCTCCGGCCCTTTCAGCCTGATCACCGGCGGACCCGGCACCGGCAAGACCACCACCGTGGTCAAGCTGCTGGCCCTGCTGCAACAGGCAGCCATGGATGAGGGCACGCCCCTGCGGCTGAGCCTCGCCGCGCCCACCGGCAAGGCGGCGGCACGCCTGACCGAGTCAATCGGCGCCCAGGTTAGCCAGCTGCCGGTGACCGAAGCGGTCCGCGAGCGGATTCCCTCCGAGGTGACCACCGTGCACCGGCTGCTGGGTCGGGTACCCAACAGTCGACGCTTCCGCCATCATGCGGGTCACAAGCTGTCTCTGGACGTGCTGGTGGTCGACGAAGCCTCGATGATCGACCTGGAAATGATGTTCCATCTGCTGGCTGCGCTGCCCGACACGGCACGGCTGATCCTGCTGGGCGACAAGGACCAGCTTGCCTCGGTGGAAGCCGGCGCGGTACTGGGCGACCTGTGCCGGGATGCCGAGCTGGGCCATTACAGTCCCTCCACCGCCGACTGGCTGCGCCGCCAGGGCATCGGCCGCCTCGAAGACCCGGCCCTGCAGCCAGGTGACGAACATCAGCGACTGGCCCAGCATACGGTGATGCTGCGTCGCTCCCGCCGTTTCGGCCATGACTCGGGCATCGGCCGTCTGGCCCGAGCGGTCAACGCCGGCGATGCCGTCGAGGCCGATGCGGTTCTGCACGAGCGGCCCCATGACGTGCTGCACCTGAGCTGCAAGGGACCAGATGATCCCGCGCTGGATCGGCTTCTGCTCGACGGCCAAGGCGGCGCTGCGGGCTATGCGGCCTATCTGCAACGCCTGCATCAACGCCCGGCAGATGATGCCGAGACCGGAGTCTGGCACGCCTGGGCGGCGGACATCCTGCAGGCCTTCGAGCGCTTTCGCCTGCTCACCGCCGTCCGCAAGGGCCCCTGGGGCGTGGAACAGATGAATCTGCGGATCACCCAGGCCCTGCAGCGACAGGGACTGCTGAGCGCCGGACCGACCTGGTTCGAAGGCCGGCCAGTGATGGTCACCCGCAACGACTACAGCCTGGGACTGATGAATGGCGATGTCGGCATCACGCTGCGACTGCCCTTGTCCGACACCGATGGGCAGCGCCGTCACGGTTTGCGGGTGGTGTTTCCCCGCAATGACGGCAGCAACGCCTTGCGATGGGTGCTGCCCAGCCGTCTGGGTGCGGTCGAGACCGTGTTCGCGATGACCGTGCACAAATCGCAGGGCTCCGAATTCGCCCACACGGCGCTGCTCCTGCCGGACAGACTCAGCCCGGTGCTCACTCGCGAGCTGATCTATACCGGCATCACTCGCGCAAGAACGCATTTCAGCCTGATCGAGACGCGCTCGGGACTGTTTCCCCAGGCCGTGCAACGCCGGGTCGTGCGCCGCAGCGGACTGCGCGCCCTGATCGGCGGATAGGCCGACTGCCGCCAAAGAGCTTTGAAAAAAGTCCTCAGATGCAGGAAAGCGGCCTAGCAGCCCATGAAACTGAAGCGGGTTTAACCCGCTCGGACAAAAACCTCATGCAAAGCGCGATTCAATTGCAAAAAAAGCATTAAATGGCGCCATAATAGCGGCCGTGTTCCGCATGACCGGATCTCGGCCATCGCCAGTCACCGCGGGTCCGTCCCGCATCAGCCGGCCAAGCCGTCATGCCGGCGCCATAAGGCGCCTCAAAACCGTTCCATCGCGTATCCGCCGCACAATCTGGCGACCCGGACTTTGCCCGCGGGTCGCTGGCTGTTGCACCACCGTCGCCATTTGCCCGCCCATCGAATCGCCCCGCTGCCATGACCCCTGACCCAGCTCCCGGCGCCCCGTCCTCCAAGTCGGCCTCCCACCACTCCGCTCCCCGCAGCCGCGTCTACGGCCGATATCTGGGGCGCAGGATCCATTCTTCGGAGTGGCTGTCACCCCGCCAATGGCAGCGGCGCATCCTGTTCTGGAGCGGTGCGATCATCGTCGGCCTGGCGGCGGTCGGCTTTGCCTGGGCCTCGGATGCCGCCTATGCGCAGTTCAGTCGGCTGGTCCAGCACGGCCGGTTCTGGCCTTTTATCGTGACTCCGGCCGTGTTCGCTTTTCTCAGCTGGGCCACCAGCGGCCCCTTGAAAGCGACGCGGGGCTCCGGCATCCCCCAGGCCATTGCGGCACTGCAGGTCGAAAACGAGCGCTTTCGCCACGGTCTCCTGTCACTGAAGGTCGCCATCGGCAAGATGGCGCTGACCCTGCTGGCCCTGCTGGGCGGCGCCTCGGTCGGGCGCGAAGGGCCGACCGTGCATGTCGGCGCCGGCTTGCTGTATACCTTGGGCAGACGCTTCGGCCTGGCCGATGCCGCTTCGGCGGGCCGTTTTATCCTGGCCGGCTCGGCCGCCGGACTGGCGGCAGCCTTCAACACCCCGCTGGCCGGCGTCGTCTTCGCCATCGAGGAAATGAGCGGGGCCTTCGAGCACCGCATGAGCGGCGTGATACTGACCGCCGTGATCATGTCCGGCGTGGTCTCGTTGGGCATTCTCGGCAATTACGCCTATTTCGGCCGTTTCGACATTGTGCTGCCACTGGGTCGGGCCTGGATCGCCGTCGTGGCCTGCGGCCTGGTCTGCGGCCTGATGGGCGGTCTCTATGCCCGTCTGATCCAACCCGGCAGTCGTGGCATTGTCGGCTGGGTTGCCGCCACTCGCGGCCGCAACCCGGTGCTGTTCGCCGCCGGCTGCGGCCTGGCTCTGGTGCTGCTGAGCCAGCTCACTCACCACGGCCTGTACGGCACCGGCTACGCCCAGGCCAAAAGCATTCTGCAGCAGGATGACGATGCCGCCGTCCCCTTCTTCGGGATCCTGAAGATGCTGGGCAATATCGCCTGCTCCTGGGCCGGCATCCCTGGCGGCTTCTTCTCGCCGTCACTGGCTGTCGGTGCCGGACTGGGCCAGAACATCAGCCACTTCCTGCCGGCCATCGATCCCAGCGCGGTGGTGCTGCTGGGCATGACCGCCTATCTGGCCGGCGTGACCCAGGCGCCGCTGACCTCCACCGTGATCTCGATGGAATTGACTGCCAACCAGCAGATGGTGCTGCCGATCATGGCGGCGGCCTTGCTGGCCCGCGCCGCTTCGGCCCTGGTCTGCCGCAAGCCGGTTTATCGTGCGCTGGCCGACGTGGTGGTCAAGGCCTATGAGCAGGAAACCCAGCGCCAGCACGGACATCGCGACGCCGAAGCCCATGAAGTGGCCGCCCGGGGGGGCGTTACAGGCCATGCGGTGGCCGAACAGAAACCGCATTGAGCCCAGCCGGCCGCAGATGATGAGGCCGGCAGCCCTCCCGACCGTCGCCCGCCCCGCCTGAACCCGGAAAGCATCACGCCCCGCCGGAATCGCTTCCGACGGGGCGTGATGCCCATGGCCTTGAACGCCGTCTGCAGGCTGAGGCGCAGGTTCAACCGGCGATGCGACGGATCCGTGCACCGAGGCCGCTGAGCTTTTCCTCGATGTTCTCGTAGCCACGATCGATGTGGTATACGCGATCCACCGTGGTTTCGCCCTGGGCAACCAGCCCGGCCAGCACCAGACAGGCCGAGGCGCGCAGATCGGTAGCCATGATCGGCGCACCGCTCATTTCCTTGACCCCGCGGATGATGACGGTATTGCCCTCGATCCGGATATCGGCGCCCAGCCGCTGCAGTTCCTGGGCATGCATGAAGCGGTTTTCGAACACGGTCTCGGTGATGATGCCGGTGCCCTCGGCGATGCAGTTCAGCGCGGTGAACTGCGCCTGCATGTCGGTGGGAAAAGCCGGATACGGGGCCGTGGTCAGATCCACGGCCTTGGGACGGCGACCGCCCATGTCCAGCTCGATCCAGTCGTCACCGGTACTGACGTGCGCGCCGGTCTCTTCCAGCTTGGAGAGCACGGCATCCAGCGTGTCGGCACGGGTGTTGCGGGCGCGCACCTTGCCGCCGGTCATCGCCGCGCCGACCAGGAAGGTACCGGTCTCGATACGGTCCGGCAGCACATTGTAATGCGCGCCATGCAGCCGCTCCACGCCATGGATCACCATGCTGGAGGTGCCGGCCCCCTCGATCTGCGCGCCCATCGCGTTCAGGCACATCGCCAGATCGACGACTTCGGGCTCCTGGGCGGCGTTTTCGATCACGGTGGTGCCGGACGCCAGGGCCGCCGCCATCATGATGTTTTCGGTGCCGGTGACCGTCACCATGTCCATCACCACGCGAGCGCCCTTCAGCCGCGTGGCACGAGCCTTGATGAAGCCGTTCTCCACCGAGACCTCCGCCCCCAGCGCCTGCAGGCCTCGGATATGCTGATCCACCGGCCGTGAACCGATGGCGCAGCCACCAGGCAGCGAGACCTCGGCGTGGCCATAACGGGCCACCAGCGGGCCGAGCACCAGGATCGAGGCGCGCATGGTCTTGACCAGATCATAGGGCGCGACGAAGTTGTTGGTGGTCCGCGGATCGACCTGGATTTCCATCCGGTCATCCATCACCAACTGCGCACCCAGCTGCCCCAGCAGCTCCATGGTGGTGGTGACATCGTGCAGATGCGGCACGTTGCCGATGGTGACCGGTTCATCGGCCAGCAGACAGGACACCAGTATGGGCAATACCGCGTTTTTGGCGCCGGAAATGGCGACTTCGCCATTCAGGGGAACACCGCCATTGATCAAAATCTTCGCCATCGAAATCCTTGAGATTGCAGTCGGTCCGGCCGGGCTCAGGCCTGAGCCGTGCCAGCCTCGGCCGGGGTCTGGGTGACCAGTGCAAGGGCATGAATCGCCCCGCCCATCAAATCGCCGAGGGTGGCGTAGACCAGCCGGTGCCGGGCCAGCGGCAGCTTGCCGGCGAACTGCTCGGCAATCACCGTCGCCTCGAAATGCACTCCGTCATCGCCTTGCACCTGCGCCGAGGCGCCGGGAAGACCGCTTTCAATCAGTGCCTTGATACTGGCAGCGTCCATAAACCATTCCGTGCTGCACCCGTCATGGCGGGCGCGTGATAGTGGGAAATCATGACTGCGTTAATGCAGACCATGACGATATCGTGCGAAGATGCCATGTTAATGGAAATTTGCTGGCACAGAAATGACTCGGCCGGCTCATGCGGCGGCGCGCCTCTTCCCCGGCGGCCGACTGCCGCCGTTATGGAACTGATGGACAATGACTCTTCGAATGGATCCGCTCCAATTTATGGCACCGGTGGATGATCGCACCATCATCGAAAACGCCCGCCGGGTCATTCTGACTGAGGCCGCTTCGATACAATCGCTGGCGGACCGGGTCGAGCAGGCCTTTGCCGCCGCCTGCCGCCTGATCCTGGAATGCCAGGGGCGAATCGTGGTCTCCGGCATGGGCAAGTCCGGCCATGTAGCCCGCAAGATTGCCGCAACGCTGGCCTCTACCGGCACGCCGGCCTTTTTCGTCCATCCCGGCGAAGCCAGTCATGGCGACCTCGGCATGGTGCAGCCCCACGACGTGATGTTGCTGCTGTCCAATTCCGGCGAGACCGATGAACTGCTGTTCATCCTGCCGTTTCTGAAGCGCCAGGGCACCGCCCTGATCGCGATGACCGGCCATGCCGGCTCGGCTCTGGCACGGCAGGCGGATATTCACCTTGATGCAGCGGTGGAAACCGAAGCCTGCCCTCTGGGTCTGGCCCCGACTACCAGCACCACCGCCGCGATGGTGCTGGGTGATGCCTTGGCAGTCGCCTTGCTGGAAGCCCGCGGATTCACGGCGGATGATTTTGCGCGTTCCCACCCCGCCGGCAACCTCGGGCGGCGCCTGCTGGTGCGTATCAGCGATGTGATGCACAGCGGCGAGGCCCTGCCCAGGGTCCGGATCAACGCCAAGCTGTCGGAGGCGCTGATGGAAATGTCCCGCACCCGGCTGGGGATCACCGCGGTGATCGACGACGCCGGCATCCTGCGCGGGGTGTTCAGCGACGGCGACCTGCGCAGGGTGCTGGACGATCACCGGGTTGATCTGCGCGAGGCCGAGGTCGGTTCGCTGATGAGCCGGACCCCCATCACCATCGGTGCGGACCAACTGGCCAGCGAGGCTGCCCGGATGATGGAGCAGCATCAGGTGCATGCCCTGCTGGTGGTCAATACGGCCCAGCAGTTGGTCGGCGCCCTGAACATCCACGACCTGCTGCGCGCGCGCGTGGTCTGAACCCGCCCCGCCCGCCCTGATGAATGCCATGTATCTTGCCGACCTGCCTGCCGAAGTGCTCGCCCGCGCCGCCGCCATCCGTCTGGCGGCCTTCGATGTGGACGGGACCCTGACCGACGGACGCCTGCCGTTCAGCGCCGAAGGCCAGGACCACAAGGTCTTTCATGTGCATGACGGTCTGGGCCTGAAACAGCTGCAGCACCATGGCATCGCCGTGGCCATCATCACGGCGCGCTCCAGCGAAGCCGTCAGCCGGCGCATGGCCGAACTTGGCATCCGTCACGTCTATCAGGGAGCCCGCGACAAACGCGCTTGCCTGCACCAGCTGCTGAATGAGCTGGACCTTCAGCCCGAACAGGCCGCCTTCGTCGGTGATGACCTGCCTGACCTGGCGCCGATGCGCATCGCCGGGCTGGGCATTGCGGTGGCCAATGCCCACCCCTGGCTGGCTGCACAGGCGCATTGGCAGACCCGCTCGCGCGGCGGCGAGGGCGCGGCGCGAGAGGTCAGTGATCTGCTGCTGCAAGCCCAGGGCCGTCAGGACGAGGTACTCCAGTCGTGGTATTGAACAGACTCGGCCAGCTGCATCGCTATCTGCGCGACCGGGCCCTGCTGGCCGCCACCGTGACCCTGCTGCTGCTGGCCGGCGCCAGCCAGACTCTGCTGTGGTGGATTCAGCCGCCCCCGCGGATCAACGACACCCTGGGGCCACCCCGCTCGGGCTACACCGTCAAACAGTTTCAGGCCTACCTGTACAATGCCGACGGCGCGCCCGGCCTGCGCATCAGCGGGCCCTTGCTGGAGCGGCGCGACAATGACGACTCGCTGTTCCTGACCACGCCGCATTTCGTGATGCCCAGCCATGTCGCCACGGTTCCTGACTGGAGCGGCGACTCGGACTACGGCTGGGTCAACCGCCGCGGCGATCTGGTCATGCTGCAGGGCAAGGTGTTCATGCATCGCGATGCCTACGCCCAGACCCCCGCCACCGAAATCCACAGCGCCAACATGACCGGCTGGCCCAAGGACAACAGGTTGGCGACAGACGAACTTGCCATCATGACCCAAGGCGGCACGATGCTGCGCGGCGTCGGCATGCGCGCTAATCTAGATACGAATGAACTGGAACTTCTCCATGATGTCCACGGCACCTATCCGCCACGCGCTCCGACAGCGCGGGGTCGCTACAAGCACCGTCCTGCTCGCCCTGCTGCTGATCCCGGCACTGGCCGCGGCACGCTCGGATGACCGGCAGAAGCCGATCAACTACGTCGCCAATTCCTCGGACATCCAGAATCGGCCCAATGGCGTCACCACCCTGCGCAAGCACGTGGTGATCACCCAGGGCACGATCAAGGGCACAGGCGATCTGGCCAGGATCTACCTGGATGCCGACAGCCAGGTGGATCATGTAGTGCTGACCGGGACCCAGCCCCAGGCGCATATCGAAGAACTGGACGACGAAGGCAATCTGATGACCGGCGATGCCGACACCATCACCTATGCCTACAACAGCGGCATCGCGGTGCTGACCGGCCATGCCGTGGCCAAGCAGGCCGGGCGTGGCGAGTTCCATGGCGACAAGCTGACCTATGACACCCATCAGAGCCTGATCACCGGCCAGAGCAACGGTGACGGCCTGGTCCATGGCGTGATCCTGCCCAAGACCCCCCCTGCCGCCAGCGGCAAACCGGCCAGCGGCACCCTGCAGCCGGCACGCGACCACGCCGCACCGGCACCGGCCACCGCCAGCAGCGCGAGCCGGCACTGATGCTGGCAGCGGCAAATCTGCAGAAGCGGTTCAAGGCCCGCCAGGTCGTCAAGGATTTCGGCTTCGACATTGCCGAAGGCGAGGTAGTCGGTCTGCTCGGGCCCAACGGCGCGGGCAAGACTACCTGTTTCTACATGGTGGTCGGTCTGGTCGAGGCCGACGGCGGCAAGATCACGCTGGACGAGCAGGACATCACCGATCTGCCCATGCACCAGCGGGCCAAGATGGGCATCGGCTATCTGCCCCAAGAAGCCTCGGTATTCCGCCGCCTGAGCGTGAGCGACAATATTCTTGCCGTACTAGAACTGCGCGAAGGCCTGACGGCCAGCCAGCGCAAGCAGGAGCTGGAAAGCCTGCTGGACGAACTGAAGATCACCCATATCGCGGACCAGAAAGGCATCAGCCTTTCCGGCGGCGAGCGCAGGCGCGTGGAAATCGCCCGGGCTCTGGCGGCCCGACCCCGCTATATGCTGCTGGACGAACCTTTTGCCGGCGTCGACCCGATTTCGGTGGGTGAAATCCAGCGCATCGTGCTGCATCTCAAGGATCGCGGCATCGGCGTGCTGATCACCGACCACAATGTGCGTGAAACCCTGGGCATCTGTGATCGCGCCTATATCCTCAGTGACGGCGGCGTATTGTCGAAGGGCTCGCCGGCCCACATCCTGGCCGATGCCAAGGTCCGCGAAGTGTATCTGGGCAAGGAATTCCGGCTGTGATCAGGATCACCTCCCCGGCCGCTGCAAACCGCTAACATGACCGCAACGGGGCCGCTGCGCCCCCGCCGCATGGCCATCCGCACGACGCGTACATGAAGCCCACCCTGCAACTCAAATTCAGCCAGCAACTGGCACTCACACCCCAGTTGCAACAGGCCATCCGCCTGCTGCAGCTGTCACAGCTGGAGTTGGTCGCCGAGCTGCGGCAGCTGGCCGAAAGCAACCCCATGCTGGAGCTGGACGAAGACGACCACAGCCCGGCTGGCGACGCCGAGGCCGATACGAACGAGCCTGCCGCAGAAGCCGGAGCCGAGGCCGCAGAGGCCTACGCCGAGGCTGACATCGGTCTTACCGGCGGAGATGAGCCCGAGTCGATGGAATGGGCCGGCGACAGCAGCGCTGACCAGCCCATCGATTTTTCCATGGCCGATGCCGGCTACTCCGCCGGTCCTTCCGGCGAGGGATTCGAGGCGCAGGATGCCTCGCCCGACTCGCTGCAGGACCATCTGCGCTGGCAGCTGAACCTCTCCGCCTTCGCTCCGCGCGATCAGATCATCGCGCTGGCCCTGATCGATGCCGTCGATGCCCGCGGCTATCTGGAGGGGCCGCTGTCCGACGTGACGGCCGCCATCCCGGCGGCGGCTGCCGTGCAGCCGGAGGAAGTCGAGGCCATCCGCCGCCGGCTGCAGCAATTCGATCCGGTCGGTGTCGCCAGTCTGGACCTGCAGGACTGCCTGGGCAGCCAGATCCGGACACTGCACGAGCAGGACCCGGCCGGCGATCTGGCGCTGGCCATCATCCAGTCCCATCTGGACTTGCTGGCCCGTCACGACGTGTCGCAGCTGGCTCGCCTTCTGCAGCGACCGCCGCAGGAGATCGAGGCCGCCGCTCAGCTGATCCGTCGCCTCGACCCGCAGCCCGGCGCCGGCTATGACCAGGCACCGGTGGAATACATAGCCCCGGACGTCTATGTCCAGCGCCGCGCCAGCGGTGAATGGCAGGTCAGCCTGAATCCGGGTGCCCAGCCCCCGTTGCGGATCAACCAGTATTACTGCCAGCTAATGGCCGAGACCCGCGGCCATGACGCCAGCTGGATGCGCGGCCAGCTGCAGGAGGCCCGCTGGTTGCTGAAGAGCCTGGAAGCCCGCAGCCAGACGCTGCTGAAGGTGGCCTCCGCGATTGTCCAGAGGCAGCGCGGCTTTCTGGAGCACGGCCCTGAAGGCATGCAACCGCTGGTGCTGCGGGAAATCGCCGAAGAGGTCGACATGCATGAATCGACCATTTCGCGGGTGACCAGTCACAAGTACATGCATACCCCTCGCGGGCTGTTCGAGTTCAAGCATTTTTTCTCCAGCCGGATCACCACCGAAACCGGCGATGGAGCTTCCGCGATCGCCATTCAAGCTCTGTTGCGCAAGCTGGTGGACGCGGAAAACCCCAAAAAACCTCTTTCAGATCAAGCTATTGCCGATCGCTTCCATGACCAGGGCATTCAGCTCGCACGCCGTACGGTGGCCAAGTACCGTGACATTTTGCGCATCCCCAGTTCAAGCCAGAGACAACGTGCCGGATGATGTGCTATCACTAGGTCATCAAACTGTCACGGAGGTTCAGCCACCCAAAAACACCCTGCACGACCCTGGCAAGTCCATCAATGCGTGGACAAGCTTCTGCCGACGCATTGACTCTTAAACAGATCCGCGCAATGCGGCACTCTCTCAGGAGGCGACTCATGCAAGTACAGATCAGCGGCCAACAGCTCGCCGTCACCGAGGCACTACGCGCACACGTCCTCGGCAAGATTGATCGTTTGAATCGTACCTACAAGAAGACCACCAATCTCGCCGTGGTCCTTTCCGTATCCAAACGCGAGCAACGCGCCGACGCCACACTTGCCGTCGCTGGCACGACCCTCCGTGCCGAAGCCGTGGAGTCCAATCTCTACGGTTCGATCGACCGCCTGTTCGACCGTCTGGTCGGGCAGCTGCGCAAATATCATGGAAAGGTCTACGACAAGCATGCCATGGAAGTCCGCAAGGAGCGTCTGAGCAGCTGAGCCTGCACCCCGTGGCCGCAGCCCTGTAGCGGACTGCGGCCACGTCTGCACCCGGGATCCGCGCTGTGGCACACTACGAACTGAATAGATCGTTCAGGGATGGCATCCGCCATCCGTTCCGGATGGAGGTTGCTTGGATCGGCTCAGCGCAAGGCAGTTGTTCGACGGCGTGCACGAGCGCCTGGATTTGCGGTGGGAGGCCGGCCGGCAAGGCGAGGCCCGCCGACTCGAACCGAGACTGACCAAGTCGCGACGCCCGTCGCTGGTCGGTTATCTCAACATCATCTATCCGAACAAGATCCAGATCATCGGCACCGAAGAGCTGCACTATCTGGGCCAGCTCAGTCCCGCTCAACGCGAACAGACACTGGCCAGCATTGCGATCTCGGATCCGGTGGCGCTGATCGTCAGCAAGAACCAGCGCATCCCCGAGGATCTGCTTCAGCTGGCCGAAGCCAGCCACACCCCCTTGTGGCTCAGCTCCAAGCGCGGCCACGAACTGCTGACCTGGCTGCATTATCATCTTGCCCGCCAGCTGGCGCCGAGGATCACGCTGCACGGTGTCTTTCTGGAAGTCTTTTCCAATGGCGTGCTGATCACTGGCGAGGCCGGATCGGGCAAGAGCGAACTGGCGCTGGAGCTGATCAGTCGAGGTCACCGCCTGGTTGCCGATGATGCCACCGAATTCACCCTGATCGCGCCCGACGTGATTGACGGCAGCTGTCCCGAGCTGCTGCAGGACCTTCTGGAGGTCCGCGGACTCGGGGTGCTCAACATCCGCGAGATGTTCGGTCATGTCGCCGTGAAGACCAGCAAGTACCTGCGTCTGATCATTCATCTCAAGCCATTGCAGCTGGATGGGGACGGTGATCCGATGACCCGCCTGACCGGCGATGTCGGTCATCGCGAACTCTTCGAGGTTCCGGTCCCGATGATTACCTTGCCAGTGGCCCCCGGACGCAATCTCGGCGTGATGGTCGAGGCGGCCGTACGCAATCACGTTCTGCGCAGCAAGGGCATCGACCCGGCCCAGACCTTCATTGACAGGCAAGCCCACCAGATGCGGAGGCTGCGCACATGGTAAATCCCGTTTTCAGCGACACCCCGCCGCCCGCCAACGACGAGATCCGTCTGATCCTGTTGTCCGGCCTGTCCGGCGGCGGCAAGACCGTGGTGCTGCGGGCCCTGGAGGATCTGGGTTTCTACTGCGTCGACAATCTGCCGGCCGGCCTGCTGCCGGATCTGGTCGCCACCGTCGATGCCGAGGACCGAAGCAGTGCCATCCGCCAGATCGCGGTCGGCATCGACGTGCGCAACCGCAATGACGAACTGCAGCGCATGCCCTCCATCCTGTCCGCGCTGGCCGCCCGTGGCGTCCAGTTGCATCTGGTGTTTCTGGACTGTCGCGACGAAGTCCTGATCAAGCGTTTTTCCGAAACCCGCCGCCGGCATCCGCTGGGTGTGCCGGGCCGCTCGCTGGCCGAAGCCATCGCCGAGGAACGGCAGCGACTGAAGCCTCTGGTGGCACTGGCCGAGCGGGTGATCGATTCCAGCGACCTGAATGTGCATCAGCTGCGGCGCCTGGTGGCGACCAGCTATGCTGCCCGCAGGGACGGCTTCACACTGATGTTCGAGTCCTTCGCCTTCAAGCGCGGCCTGCCGCTGGATGCCGACTTTGTCTTCGATGCCCGCTGCCTGCCCAATCCGCACTGGCAGCCGGCCCTGCGCCCGCTGTCGGGCCGCGACTCGCCGGTACGTGAGTATCTGGACCAGGAACCGATGGTCCAGCAGTATTTTGCCGATACCTCGCGCTGGCTGGACAGCTGGCTGCCGCAGTTCCAGAAAGATGACCGCAGCTATCTGACCGTATCGATCGGCTGCACCGGCGGCCGTCATCGCTCGGTCTATCTGGTAGAAAAACTCGCGGCGCATTATCGTGCGCACTACGGCAACGTGGTGAGCTTCCACCGAGAAATTGAATGAACCCAAGCCCCAAGTCATTTGACGGTCAGCCGACATGAGTGTCGGCGTGCTGTTGCTGACGCATGAAGCGGTAGGCAGTGCGTTGGTCACGGCGGTGCAGCACGTGCTGCCCAGCCTGCCCCTGCACATCGACGCCGTGGAGGTCCCCCCCTGTGCCGATCCCGACGTCATGCGCGACCTCACCGCCACCCATGCCCGCGCGCTGGACGAAGGCGATGGCGTGCTGGCGTTGTCCGACCTGTATGGTGCCACGCCCTGCAATATCGGACTGTCGCTGAGCAGTCTGGGCGTGCGTCTGCGCTGCGTATCGGGCCTCAATCTTCCGATGTTGCTGCGGGTGCTCAACTACGCGGAACGACCGCTGGACGAGCTGGCTGAAATCGCGGCCAGCGGTGGTCGCGGAGGTATATTCATCGATCATGCTTGAACAAGATATTGTGGTCTCCAACCGGCTCGGTCTGCATGCCCGTGCCTCGGCCAAGCTGGTCCAGCTGGCACAGAAATATCAGTCGACCATCCACCTGATCAGCGGCGAACGCGAAGTCAACGCGCAAAGCATCATGGGTGTGATGATGCTGGCCGCCGGCATCGGTACGCCGTTGACCATCCGGGCCACCGGCAACGATGAGCAAGAGGCCCTGGCCGCGGTGGTCGCCCTGTTCGAGCGCAAGTTCGACGAGGGGGCATGAGAATCCAGCTGCAAGGCATCCGTGCCGCGCCTGGCATGACGCTGGGCCGGGCCCGGCTGGTCGCGGCGACCCAGCATGCGATTGACCAGCGACCGCTGGCCAGCCACGAGGTCGAGGCCGAGCTTGCCCGCCTGCATCAGGCACTGGAAGTCGCCCGCCAGGAACTGAAAGATCTGCGCGGCCGTCTGCATGGCGTTCTGGCCGCCGAAGTCAACGAATTCATTGACGCGCACTGCCTCATGCTCAGCGACGGCGAGCTGCTGCGCGGTCTGGATGAATTGATCCGGGTGGGCCATTACCGCGCCGATGCCGCCCTGAAGAAGCAGCGGGACCGCCTGGCCGGCATCTTCGATGCCATGAACGACCCCTATATGCGCAGCCGCCGCGAGGACATCGACCAGGTCGTCGGTCGCGTGATGTCGGCCTTGCAACGTCAGACCACGGCGGCCGAACGCCGGCTGGCCGCCCGGGTCGGGGAGATTCTGGTGGCCGATATGGTCGCCCCGTCGGACATGGCCCAATGGGCCCAGGCCGGGCTGCTGGGCATTGTCGCCGCGACAGGCAGCACCTACTCCCACAGCGCCATTCTGGCCCGAAGCCTGAACCTGCCGATGCTGGTCGGCACCCTGGATGCGCTGTCGAGTATCCATGACGACGACCTGATCCTGCTGGATGCCGAACAGGGCTGCGCCATCGTGCATCCCGAGCCGACAGATCTGGCCCGCTACCGCCGCTGGCAACGGAGCCAGCAAGGGCGTGGCCGAAGTCTCGCCGCCTTGGCCCAGGCCCCCAGCCGGACGGCCGACGGCGTCGAGATCCATCTGTATGCCAATGCCGAGCTGGGCGATGACGTCGCCAGGGCACGTCGAGACGGCGCGGATGGCATCGGTCTGTACCGCTCCGAATTCCTGTTCATGCGCCACAAGCAGCTGCCCACCGAAGAAGAGCAGTTCATCGCCTATCGCGATCTGGTACTTGGCATGGGCGGCGCCCCGGTCACCATCCGCACTCTGGATCTGGGGGCCGACAAGGCCGATGCGGCCGGACTGCTGGTCAGGCGGGAGGAAAACCCTGCACTTGGCGTTCGCGGCATCCGGCTGGCTCTGCGCTTTCCCGCCGTGTTCGGCACCCAGATCCGGGCCATCCTGCGGGCCGCCTGCTACGGTCCGGTACGGGTGCTGGTGCCGATGGTGACCCAGAGCGACGAGCTGATCGCCGTCCGCGCCCTGTTCAACATGGCCCGCGAAGAACTGCAGCGCGAAGGCATCGATCTCCCCGAGCGCCTGCCGCTGGGGGCCATGATCGAAGTCCCGGCGGCAGCCATCAATGTTCGCGCCCTGCTGGACCATGCCGATTTCCTGGCCATTGGCAGCAATGATCTGACCCAGTATGTCTTGGCCGCCGACCGTGACAACGATGCCCTGGGCAATCTCTACACCCCGCTGCAACCCGCCTTGTTGCGACTGCTGGCCTTCGTCATCCACACCTGTCGCAAGGTCGGCAAACCGGTCAGCCTGTGCGGAGAAATCGGCGGCGACGTGCATTTCACCGCTTTGCTGCTGGCCCTGGGCCTGAGCGAATTCAGCATGCACCCTTCGCAGTTGCTGCCCGTGCGCGAACGACTTAGCCAGCTCGACCGCAGCGTGCTGCTGCGGCAGGCGCCGCGGCTGCTGCGCGCCTACACCTATGAGGATGTCGAACAGGTCCTGGCCAGCATGACCGAATCGGCCAGCTGCAGGCCGCAAACGGACGCGCCGTCAGCCTGAACTGCCCGGATCGGACGGCTACGGGGCTTGCACGTGATCGACAAGCTCGCACCTCGCCCCGTACGAGCTTCGCGGCAGCGTCGACATCCACCGGAGCTGTCATGCGGCAGGCCCGGACCGGATACATCCATAGCCCGCGAGTGACCCGCCGCAGCCATCCCGGTCACTCGACGTCGCACGGACCTTGCGAGGCGAACGGCAATACCACAGCCAGCCATCGCGTCAGCAGCCAGCACAGCAGGCTTCCCGTGCCGATGCCGATCAGGCATTCCGCCAACGTGACGGCCATATCCAGGCACCATGCCGATACCATGGCGGTCCAAGGAATCCGGATTCCGTCCCGTAGCGGAGTTTTCATTGCAGGTCATCCATCAAGCCTGCCGCCGCCTTGCGGGCCCCTGCCCTGGCTGCCGTCAACGGCCCCAGCGAAGCCTTGATGTTCATGGCGTTGGGATACTGCTTGTCCACATAGGAAAGCAGAAGCTGATGGCTGTCCGCCGCATAGATCTCGACGGCGTAGCTGACCGAGCCGTTGAACAGACCCTCCCGGCCCCTGATCGACTGCAGCAGATTGATCGGCGTGCCACCCACATCGAACTTGGTGAAGGTACCAATGAACGGCGTGGTACGCCGTGCCCCTGTCAGGGTGATCTGTACTCGCAAGGCATCATCCGACGACATCAGGGTCTGAGCGAAACGCTGTGCCAACTGCAGCACAAACTGCTCTTGCAACGCATCGGCCAGCGAGGCCTTGTCCTTGGCGGAGATATTCTTGCCGAACTGCGCATCGCTCCCCTGATAGACCCGCACCGGCTCCATGATGAAGTGGTGGTAATGACTCCAGTCCACATCCGGCCGGTAGGTGAAGGGTAGATGTCCGTGATGCATATGGAGGTTGGGCTGCAGATAGACGGCCGAGGCAATGCCCTGATAACGGATGGGCGCCGGTGATGAGCAGCCGGCCAGCAGGCTGACGGAGCCCAGCAGCAAGCCTTGGGCCAAGAAGAGAAGGCGCATGATAATGATTTCCTGATGGCGAAATGGATTTTCCCGGTGCAGGACCGGTGCAGGAGCCGGCCGCGGGACCGGACCGACAACGCCATGCTAGGCACTGGTTTTTAGGAATTCATTAGCCGCACGCCCCCCCCATGATGGAGTGCACCTGCCCATGGGGATCCACACGAGATCCGGACCAGTCAGCCCTGGCCGCCAAGCTGTGACGGGAAGACCACTCGCAGCCTGAACCCCTTCCATCCAGGACCGCAGCCGGTCTCGATGGTGGCTTCATGGTTTTCGGCGATGGCAGCCACCAGCGACAAGCCGATGCCACTCCCCCTTCCGGATGCACCGCCTGCACGATGGAAACGGGTAAAAATGGCTTGGCGCTCCTCGGCGGCCACGCCGGGCCCGTCATCCTCGATCTCCAGCATGGGGTGCAGCAGATCCCCCCGCCGCAAATATCCACAACGCAGACGCACCCTGCCCCCGACGTGGCCATGCCGGATCGCGTTATCGACCAGATTGCGGATCAGGATGCCGATTTCATCCGGATCGCATGTCAACAGGCAGGCACTCCCGTCGAGATCCAGCCGGCAATCGCGGCGTGCTGCCTGAATCCAGAAGTCGTCGATGATCATGCGGCAAACCACCAGCAGATCAAGTGGTTCGCGCCCACAGCGATGCAGTCCCGCCTCCAGCCTTGCCGTGTCCAGCAGCTGCTCCGCCAGCCGGTGGGTGCGCAAAGACACGTCGATCAGCTTGCCCAGCGCCTGATCCTTGCCTTGCAAGGTCCCCGCGGCAAGAGCCACTTCGGCCTGCAGATGCAGTGCCGCCAAGGGAGTGCGCAGCTCGTGAGCCGCATCGGCGATGAACTGGCGCTCCATCTGCATGGCCGAATCAAGACGTACCAGCATGGCATTGAACGATTGCAGCAAGGGCTGAAGCTCCGTAGGCAGCGCTTCGACCGGCACCGGCGAAAGATCAAAGGCGCGGCGACTGCTCAGACTCTCGGAAGTTGACCTCAACGGGCGCAACGCAGTCACGACAGCCCGCCACAACAGCAAACCCATCACGACCAATTCCACCGTATTCAACAACATCGCGGTCAACATGGCACCGATCTCGGCGGGCTGAGTCCGACTGGGCAGCAGTCCGGGCCTCGCGGCGTCTCGAGCTGTCCCGGGCGAACCGAACCAGGCCGCCGGCAAATGCCGGGCCAATGCATCTCCCATGGCATGCAGCTCGACCCGCCAGCCGATGTCGGGCCCCACAATCAGATAGGTCACGCTCATGGAGAGAGAGATGCACCAGGCCAATGCAATGACACAACACAGCATGCTCAAGAGACGCCATTGCATCGACCTCATGCCGGATCCTTCACTGTGTAGCCATGACCATGCACAGTATGGATCAGCCCGTCGCCAAGCTTGCGCCGCAGTTGATGCACGAAAACCGAAACCGTATTGCTGCCGACGCCTCCAGGATGACCATAGATGGCCAGTTCCAGTTCATCGCGCGTCACGATATGTCCCCGCCGCTTCAGCAGCGTGAGCAGCAACTGGTATTCGTGCACGCTCAATGCCACCGGCTCATTGTCCAGAGTTACCTGACGCCGAACCGGGTCCAGCACCAGCGGGGCGTGGATGTACGACGGTACCACTTGTCCCTCGCTGCGACGGATGACGGCACGGACTCGTGCAAAAAGCTCAGCCAACTGGAAAGGCTTGACGAGATAATCGTCGGCACCGGCATCCAGCCCCCGGATCCGGTCACTCAGCTGTCCGCGTGCCGTCAATATCAGCACCGGAACCGTATCGTAACGCCCGCGCAGATAACGCAACACATCCAGCCCCGATCCGGTACCCAAGCCTATATCCAGCAGGACGGCCGCATAAGCATGCTCCACCAGACGCGACCTGGCCGCCCCGGCATCCAGAGCATGGTCGATCCGCCAGCCCTGCTGACATATGCCATCACAAATGGCTTCGGCCAGCATGGCATCATCTTCCACCAGCAACAGGTTCACGAGGCAAGCCTGATCTTCAAGGGGATCCAAGCATAGGCCGGGTTTGTTGGCTTTTGATTAAGAACCTGCTGCCTACGGACGGGGCGGAGTCGGAGCCACGATCGACCGCCATGCGAGCAACCCGTGTTGCGGCAGCTCATCAAAGCCTTCAGCTCTTGCGGGCAGCCCGCTCGGCCAGTGTTTCGGCCACCTTGTCGCGCAAATAGACCGGCTGCACCTGTTCCGGTGCCACCGCTTCGCCACGTCGGAATTTTTCAGCGGCCAGCTGGGCCACGGCCAAGGCCTGGGGGTAGCGCTCGCCTTCGGCCCACTCGATGGCCGCGCCCAGCCTGGAGCGCAAGGTCTCGGCATCCACCCGCCAGCCGGTTCCGATCACCGCCCAGGCCGGCGCTTCGGGACATGCCAGCGCCGCCGCCGCGACGACTTGCTCGCGTCCCTGCAAATGCAGGACACCCGTCTCGTCCCGACGCCAGGCCGCAGCATACAGCTCGCCCATGCGGGCATCGATCACGGTCAGCACATGCCCGGACTCCAGTGGCGCCCCCAAGGCCAATGCTTCCAGCGAGGACACCCCGATCAGGGGGCGATCCAGCCCCAGGGCCATGCCCTGAGCCAGCGAGATGCCCAGCCGGACCCCGGTAAACGCCCCTGGCCCGCGACCGACCGCCAATACGTCCAGCGCATGGCGATGGATGCCGCCCTCGGCCAGCAGTTCGTCGATCATCGGCAGGATCCGTTCGGCATGACGCCGCGGCGCCAGCTCGCTGCGCTGGATCAGGGCATCGCCGATGACCAGAGCGGCGGAGCAGGATTCGGTGGTGGTCTCGATGGCAAGCAGTTTCATCCGCGCATGATACCGGACTCCGTGCAATCCCGCGGACGGTCAGGGCTGCCAGAGCCGGGCGGACCAGTCACCTCGGTTATAGTAGGCCGCTCATCATCGACAATACCCGCCGGCCTCCCCTGCCGGCGATGCGGGAGCCACCATGCTGGACAAATGGGATCAACGATTCATGGACGTGGCGCGACTGGTCGCCAGCTGGAGCAAGGACCCCTCCACCAAGGTGGGCGCCGTGCTGGTGCATCCGCAACAGAAGCGCATCGTCTCCACCGGATACAACGGTTATCCGCGCAGCCTCGAAGATGACGGCGGACTGGATCGCGACCGCAAGCTCAGCCGTACCATCCATGCCGAGATGAATGCCATCCTGCATGCCCGCGAGCCGACCGAAGGCCTGACCTTGTATGTCACCCCGCTGCCCCCTTGTGATCGATGCGCCGCGCACATTATCCAGGCCGGCATCCGCCGGGTGGTGTATGCCGGTGGCGATCTGGGCCGCTGGGCCAGCTCCGCGTCTGCCTCCCTGGCCTATTTCGGCGAAGCCGGTATCGAAGTCATGGAATTCACTGCGAACGACGCTTCAGCCTGAAATTCGGCGGACCTCCCGCCGCGGCATCGTACCCCGCCAGGTTCTGGATTCAGGCAACCACACCCCGATGCTGAACTTCAAATCCAGGTTTTGAGACCAGCCTTCGATCCCGTTCAAAGCCGTGCATCCATGACCATGGCGTCCATGCGGAGCCGTCGCTGACCGAGGTCTGCGACGGGACTCAAAGCGGCCAGGCCTGTACTAGAGCAGCGAATTGATCTGCTGATCTTTCCGGTATCCTCGGCCGCTCACCACAGAGTGGTACTGCATCGCAGTTTCCACAATCAGATGGTCGTCCGCCAATCATCGTCCTGCCTGCTCCAGACCCGCAATTGCTCGGTCAGTGCATCGCAGGAGACCCGGCTGGCACGGGTCAGACTCGGCCCCACAATCACTCGCCGGCGACCCATGTCGCATACTGTTTTAAAGGCGGGCGCTCCCGGGATGCTTGGCCAGGAAGCTTCAGGCTCGACGCTGAATTGATGACCGAATTGGTAGTGACGCCAGGCTCCCAGACCGTGAAATACCATGACCCGCAACTGCGGCAGGGCTTGTCGATCATTGAACAGGCGAGCAAACAAGGGGCCACGCTGCGTTCGCACCTGATCACGGTACGCCTGCCGATCCAGTCCCATATGGCGATCGGTTTCACGAATTCTAGGCAGCGGCGCCATATTGGCAGCCATCACATGGGACCAGCGCTGGTCCCAATTCACCCGCAGATCTGCGCCTGCGGGCGCCCCGTTCAGCTTGGCCATGATTTCCAGCGGACGGCGCCAGGCCAAAGACAGTCGCTGGGACGCTGGCACTGGCTCCGGGCAGGGATCCCACCGCACTTGATCATCGCCTACGGGCTTGAGGCTCAGCGTCTGATCAGTCCCCCGCTGACTCGGATCACCGCCAGGCTCGATACCGACAAACCAGACGGCGGCATCGATTGCCCCATAACCGAGGAAACTGAACCACTGATCCATTTCTGCCTTGCCCAATGCCATGACGCGTCCTGTGGTTTGCCCAACACTGCACCCAGGTCAAGCCGGGTCCCCAAGACAGATCCTAAACCGAAGAGCACGACATAACCCGACACAATATTCCATCGCCATGCAAGATCCGCGATACGCCTGCGCCTGCAAATCCCGGCCAACAGCCATTGATGGCAGCGCGATTCTGCCGGGACAGCCTGCCGCTGCCGGTGGTCTGCTCAGTTCCCGCGGGAGCTCGACGAAAGATTTTCTTCAAAGGGGCTGGCGGAGATGCTTGCGCTGCTATAGAATAGCTGGCTCGGCAGTACTGATCGATGATCAGCACTGACAGAAACGCACGAGATGATCCAGCTTGCTGTTTCATGCTTTTGCCGGACTGATCCGCTACGGCGGATACCGTGTTGGCTAGGTGGCAGAGTGGTCATGCAGCGGCCTGCAAAGCCGTGTACGCCGGTTCGATTCCGACCCTGGCCTCCAAATTATGATTGAATCAGGCGGCCGCGGCCGCCTTTTTCATGCCCGCTTTCCGGGCCAGCACCCCGCCCGGTCATGAGGGCATGCAAGCACGGCGACCCGATTCGATCGCCGTGCTTGCCCGGTTCTCAGGCCGGTACCACCTCACGCCGGGGAAAGGCCGCCGCCAGCTCCTTGACCAGCACGCGCTCGTTCTCGCTGTAGTCCACCGGCACCGAGACCACATGCACGCCGCCCGCCTGAAAGGCAGCCTCCAGGGTCGGCACGAAGTCGCCGATATCCTTGATGTCATGACCCTGGCAACCGAACGCCTGGGCATACAGCTCGAAATCGGGATTGCCGAAGGTCATGCCGTAGTCGGAAAAACCATCCACGGCCTGCTTCCAGCGGATCATGCCGTAGGCGTGGTCATTGAGCACCAGCACCACCAGATTCAGCTTCAGACGCACGGCCGTTTCCAGCTCCTGACTGTTCATCATGAAGCCGCCGTCACCGCAGATGGCCATTACCCGCCGCTGCGGATACAACATGGCCGCCATCATCGCGGCCGGCAGCCCGGCGCCCATGGTGGCGAGGGCATTGTCCAGCAGCAAGGTGTTGGCGACATGGGTACGGTATTGCCGTGCGAACCAGATCTTGTACATGCCATTGTCCAGCGACAGGATCCCGTCATCCGGCATGACCTTGCGCACGTCGGCGACAAGGCGCTGCGGAACAAAGCCATTCTGCTCCGCGGACTCGGTAAGATGCGCGAGAATGCCTTCGCGCAAAGGCAGCAAGGCCTGCGCCTGCGGCAGCCGGCCTTCGATACGATCCGCCAGCAGGGCCAGCGAGGCACCGATGTCGCCGACGATCTCGGCCTGGGGAAAGTAGACCTGCTCCACTCCGGCGGGCTGGTAGCCGACATGGATGACGGTGGGGCCGCCGGCTCGCATCATGAACGGCGGTTTTTCGCAGATATCATGCCCGATCGAGACAATGACGTCGGCCTGATCGATGGCCTCATGGACATAGTCGCGCTCCGACAATGCCGCGGTTCCCATATACAGGTCCGAGCTGCCGGAAACCGCCCCCTTGCCCATCTGGGTGGTGAAGAAGGGAATGCCGCTGCGACGAACGAAGGCCGACAGGGCCTCGCTTGAATCGGGGCGCGAAGCTGCCGCGCCCAGCATGATCAGAGGACGCTGCGCCTGACGCAGCAAATCGGCCGCATGATCCAGCGCCGCCGCGGCGGCCACCGGTCGATTCAGTGGATGCAATGGCACCACTGGAACCGGTTCGCAAGGCATGGCGGCAATGTCTTCCGGCAATTCCAGGTGCACCGGCCCCGGCCGGCCGTCCATTGCCACCCGGAAGGCCTCCCGTACCACGGTGGGAATCATGGCCGGCGACACGATCTGGCGCGCCAGCTTGGTCAGCGGCCGCATGGTGTTGACGATATCGACGATCTGGAACTGGGCCTGGCGATTGGACATCACCCCTTTCTGCCCGGTCAGCATGATCATCGGCATCGCGCCCAGATGCGCATAGGCCGCACCGGTGGTGAAATTCAGCGCCCCCGGGCCCAGGGTAGCCAGACAGACACCCGGGCGCCCGGTCAGCCGTCCATAGGTCGCCGCCATGAAAGCCGCGGCCTGCTCATGGCGAGTCAGCACCAGCCGGATCGACGACTTGCGCAGGGACTCCACCACATCCAGGTTTTCCTCGCCGGGAATGCCGAAGATGGTGTCCACCCCTTCGTTTTCCAGGGCGGCCACCAGCAGATCCGAACCTTTGGACATCACACTTTCCTCGATCAATAAAAAGAAAACGCGGAACGGATCAACGCCGATCCAGCCATACCGTCTGGGCATTGACGAATTCACGCAGCCCGAAATGCGACAGTTCCCGGCCGAAACCGCTCTGCTTGACGCCGCCGATCGGTACGCGCGGGTCCGAGGTGGAGCTGCCGTTGATGAATACCGCCCCCGTCACCAGTCCGGCCGCCAGCTTATGGGCGCGCTCGACATCAGCCGTCCACAAGGCACCACTGAGGCCGTAATCACTGTGATTGGCCAGTTCGACGGCATGTTCGGCATCGCGTGCTTCGATCAGGGCCGCCACCGGACCGAACGTTTCGCCATCGAAAGCCGGCTGCCCCGGAGCCACATCCGCCAGCACCGTCGGCGCATAGAAAAATCCTTCCCGCGGCAGGCGTCTGCCGCCTTCCAGCAGGCGTGCACCGGCGGCCACACTGTCCTGGACCTGCTGATGCAATTGCTCCAGCAGATCCAGACGTGCCATCGGCCCCATCCTGACCTCCGGATCCCGGCCATCGCCCACTTTCAAGGCTCTGACCTTGCCCAGCACCAGCGCGGTGAACGGCTCCAGCACGCTGCGCTCCACGATCAGCCGCTTGCTGGCGATGCAGACCTGGCCGGCATTCTGGAACCGTCCGGCCACCGCCGCCTCGGCCGCCGCCTCCAGATCGGCATCGGCCAGCACGATAAAGGGATCGGAACCGCCCAGCTCCAGCAGCACCTTCTTCAAGGCTTTGCCGGCCAAGGCCGCGATGCTGCGACCGGCCTGGACACTGCCGGTCACGGTGACCGCCGCGATGCGGGGATCGGCAATGGCGGTGGCGACATGCTCGCGCTGCAGATTCACTGCCTCGAACACATGCTCCGGCAGCCCGGCCTCCAGCCACAGCTGGTGCAGCCGCAAGGCGCAACCGACCACGTTTTCGGCAGGCTTGACCACATAGCCGTTGCCACCCAGCAAAATCGGCACCGCCGCGCGCATGATCTGCCAGTAGGGGAAATTCCAGGGCATCACCGCCAATATCACGCCCAGGGGACGATAGGCGACATATGCCTTGGCATCGGGCACCAAGGTCGGCTCATTCGCCAGCCAGGCCGGACCATGCTCGGCATACCACTCGCACAGCACCGCGCACTTCTCGACCTCGCCCAGCGATTCGCGCTCGGTCTTGCCCATTTCGGCCGTGGCCAGCAAGGCCAGTTCATGACGATGCTCGCGCAGCACCGAAGCCATCGAACGCAGGATGTCGGCCCGTCGCGGCAGCGAAGTGCCGCGCCATACCTGGAAACCCTGCTCGGCTTGCGCCAGCAGGGTTTCCAGCTGCGCATCATCGGCAAAGGGGTATTCGGCAATGACGGCATCTTTCGCCGGGTCACGAGAAACAGCAGAGGCGGTCGTAGATGGGGAGGTCGCGGTGGACATGACAGGATGTCTCCTCAGGTTGAGGGCGCCGCATCCTTGCAGGCTGCTGGCGCCGGAGTGCCTTGCACACTCTGGACCTGCCGCCCCCGCGCAACAAGACCTGCCCTCATCCTATGATCACCAATCCCTGTCTGCAGCAGGCCCGGATCCATCAGACCGGCAGATAAGTCACCAGCGACAGCTCGGGCCGGTTTTCCGGAATCAAGGCCACATAGCGCAGCTCCATGCGACCGCGGCGGGGATGCTCGATGCGCTTGATGCCCTCGTCGAAACGATCCACGTCGTGTTCAGGCCACCAGCGCCGGAATTCTTCGCTGCCGGCCTGCAGGGCCGTCAGCAAGGGCAGGAAGGAAGCCTTGTCATCGGCACGGGCATAAGCACCGCGCAAAGAGGCCAGCAAACCACGGGCGACACGCTCCCATTCGACGATCTGCCGCCGGTAGGGCGGATACAGATACATCAGCCACAGCGTATTGCGCTGCTCCGGCGGCAGCGCACCGTAGTCCACAAACAGATCGGCAATCGCCGGATTCCAGACCAGGATGTCGAAGCGCGCATTGCGGATATAAGCCGGCAACGGCTGCATGGCCAGCACCAGCTGGGACAGCCCGTCGGTCAGACTTTCATCCGTGTCGGTGGCCGGCGCCGGGTAACCGGACAAGGCAAACAGATGCAGACGCTCCGCCTCGTTCAGCCGCAAGGCCATGGCCAGCCGGCCCAGCACCTCCATCGAGGCCCGCACCTTGCGGCCCTGCTCGATCCAGGTATACCAGCTGACACTGACCTCGGCCGCCAGCGCGACCTCTTCGCGGCGCAGACCGGGCGTGCGTCGATGCCGCCCCGAAAAGCCGAAGGCCGCTGGATCCAGCCGGGTCCGGCACGCCATCAGAAAAGCGCCCAACTCCCGCCGTTGCGCTTCGTCCACACGGGGTGCCGAAGCCAGCTCTCCGTCCCTGAAGGCTTGATTCATACCCGTCCGATCGCTGCCGTGGAATCCTGCCAGCCTACACCAGCCTGGCGGACATGGAAAAATCGGCAGCCCGATCTCTGCAGCCGCTGACCTGAGATCACCGACCGCGAATGCACGACGCCTGCCAAGCCACGACCCTCCAGCCCGACCGAGTGACCTCGGACAGGCTGAGCAATGGCAGCTTGAGTCTCACCTGGACCGGTGAACCAATATATCGAATGCCGATACGCATATGATGGCATCCACCATGACTTGGCATGCCCGCGTCGCGACCCCCATCTAGTCTGTGGCGCAATCACGCGCCAGCCCCATGGAGCCAAGCATGCCCAACGTATACGTCGAACCCCGCCCCAAGGGCCGACCCGAAGGTACCGCGATCGAGGATTACATCCTGGAATATGCCCACGGCGCTCGCGTCGACCAGGTGGATTACAAGACCCAGGCGGCAGCCATACAGGCGGCTCGGATTGCCGGGCACAGCCCGCTGGTCGCCCGTGTCAGACATACTGACAAGGGCAATCCCGGTCACTGGCGCGCCCCCTGATCCGGCCTCGCCTGGAATGGGGTCCGGAGCATGCCGGACCCCATTGATAGCTTGCCGCGTCCGTCGCGCCTCGTCCGTCGAGGCGGCCGGCAGACCGAGGCCGGCCTCATGGATCAGGAGCCTTGAGCTCGGCTTTCGCAGCAAAGGCATGACGACTCTCGTCCAGAGCTCGCCGGCGATATATCCCCCGGCGTCCATCCCTGCCTGAAACCACCCGGCGCGCTCGTCCTTCCCCCATGCGAAACCACTGCCGTCTGCTCCAAGGCCGGATACTGCGGCCGCCTGACGACAGGTCCGGCTTGACCGGATCCCGTCAAGGATGATTACCATGGGAACCGCAACACGATCCGGTTTTTCATGAGCGACATTTCGAACCCGCCCCTTCCCCGCCGGGCCATGCTGGGTCTGCTGGCCACTGGTGCCGCAGCCATCAGCCTGGGCGCCGAAGCCGTTCCGGCCAGCCAGAACGGCATGGCAGCCAATGGCAAGCGCGGCAAGCACGAGCCCAACGCCTCGCATCCCGAGCTGGCCGATCGTCCCGGCGGCAATCACCAGTCACTGGCACCCGCTGCCGTCGACATCATGTATCGACCGGCGATTCACTATTCGCCGAAGCTGGGCTTCATGAATGACCCCAACGGCCTGCTGCACCGAGACGGGCTCTACCACCTCTACTTCCAGTACGACCCCGACGCCTCGCTGGCCGGTCACGTGCACTGGGGGCATGCCACCAGCAGCGACCTGTATCACTGGCATGATCAGCCCATCGCCATCGACGAGACCCCGTCCGGCGAAGCCTTCACCGGCAGCGTGGTGGCCGATCCGGACAATCTCTCCGGACTGTTCAAAGCCGGCCAGACCGGCATGGTGGCGATCTACACCCGCGCCAGCGCTCACAGCCAGACGCAGTGGATTGCCACCGGCCTGGATGGACAGACCCTGACCGATGCGCCCGGCAATCCGGTGCTCGACCTGCATAGTGATTCTTTTCGGGATCCCAAGGTGATCTTCCATGCGCCCAGCGGGCAATGGGTGATGGTCGTCGCCCTGTCACGCCTGCACCAGATCGGATTCTTCACCTCACCGGACCTGCAGCATTGGACCGAGGCCAGCCGCTTCGGTCCGGCCGGCCTGCTCGGCATCGATTACGAATGTCCCAATCTGGTCGAGCTTCCCGTGGCCGACGGTGGCAGCCGCTGGGTACTGTTTGTCTCGATCAATCCCGGATCACCCCAGGGTGGCAGCTGCACCCAGTATTTTGTCGGCGATTTCGACGGCAGAGCGTTCACAGCAGATCGTCCTGTGGCGCAGATCATCGACTTTGCCAAGGATTTCTATGCACTGCAGTTCTATGCCGGCGTGGAAAAGCCCACCGCCATTGCCTGGATGGGCAACTGGCAATACTGCCAGGAGGTCCCCACTCATGCCTGGCGCGGACTGATGACACTGCCGCGCGAGATGTCGCTGGCCCATGATCCCATCCAGGGACTGCGGCTGGCACAGCAACCGGCGGGACTTGAAGCCCTGCGCGGACCGCGCATCGCCATGGACCCCGGCCGCATCGATGCCGGCAGCGCACGTCAAGTCGCCCTGCCGGAAGGCCAGGCCATCGAATTGTCGATCACGTTCGAGATCGACAATGACCCATCGGGTCCGGCGGCGGGTGGCAAAGGACGCGGCGGCCGCTTCGCCATCGAGTTCAGCAATGATCAGGGTGAAATGCTTTCCATCGGCGTCGATGCACTGGCCCAGCAGGCCTGGCTGGATCGCAGCCGTCTGCGCGGTTTCAGCCAGCCCTTTTTCACCGGCCAGTTCTCGACCCCGATCGCGCCGCGTGATCGCCGGGCCAGGTTTCGCATCATTCTGGACGCCTGCTCCGTGGAAGTCTTTACCCAGGACGGCATGGAAGTCGGCACCGCCCTGATCTATCCGGCGGCACCGCTCAATTTGCTGCGCCTGCATACCAGCGGCAGTGATGCCATCGTGCATGCCGTCGAACTCCATCCGCTGGCCAAGACGATGGAACGCTCTACCTGGTCCGGCGAGGTCTGAGACAAGATTGGAAGGATTGAAGTGCTTTATGGCGCAAGCGGAGTCATCCGCTGGATGCGCAAGGTCACCTGATGGCCATGCGGCACAGACCATGACCGCGTCCTGCCAGAGCGGTCGATGGTCGTCGTCGCCACCGAGCATCCGGCCATCGATTTCGGCGAAATCGAATCAGCTCACCGCCTCCAACAGCACCTGATGTCGTCGGAATACAGCAAGGACTGAGGGTGGTACCAGGGCCGCCGCCGTCCAGGCAAAGGTGGTTTCATCCAACCATAACCTGGCAGTCGTGGCTGGACAGGATCGACTACCCGCATCATGGGGCCGGATGGTCATGTTTCGCTTTCTCGCGGGTGGCCATTGAAACGGAAAGGCTTGTGTTCGACCAGCTGCGCAAAGGCCTGCCAGGGCAGGGTACGCGACGGCTCGCCCCGACGGGCGCGCATCGTCACCGAGGCGGAGCGTGCCTCGCGGTCGCCCGCAATCAGCAGATACGGGACCTTGCGCAGGCTGTGCTCACGGGTCTTCAACGCCAGGGTTTCATGCCGGATATCGGCATGGCAGCGAATGCCCCGCTCCTGCAGCCCGGTCGCAACCTTGACGGCATAGTCTGCCTGCTGGATGCCGACGCTGAGTACTACGGCCTGCACGGGAGCCAGCCACAGCGGAAACCAGCCACCGCAATGCTCGATCAGAATGCCGATGAAGCGCTCCATCGATCCCAGAATGGCCCGGTGCAGCATCACCGGATGACGTCGCTGCCCATGGGCATCGACAAAAGTTGCATCGAGTCGTTCGGGCATCAGAAAATCCACCTGCAAGGTCCCCAGCTGCCAGTTGCGCCCCATCGAATCGCTCAGGTGATACTCCAGCTTGGGGCCATAGAAAGCGCCCTCGCCTGGCAACTCATCCCAGGCGATATCGGCCCTGGCCAGTGCTGAACGCAGCGCCCCTTCCGTGCGGTCCCAGCTGGCATCATCCCCCATCCGCCGCGGCGGGCGCAACGCCAGCTTGAGGCTGATGGCATCAAAACCGAAGTCGCGATAGACCTGCATCGCCTGCCGATGGAAGGCCGCCACTTCCGCCTCGATCTGATCAGCGGTGCAGAACACATGGCCGTCATCCTGAGTGAAGCCCCGCACCCGCAACAGGCCATGCAGAGCACCTGAGGGCTCATTGCGATGGCAATTGCCGAACTCGGCATAGCGAACGGGAAGGTCGCGATAGCTATGGTGCCCGGCCTTGTAGATTTCCACGTGCCCGGGGCAGCTCATCGGCTTGACGGCATAGCGGCGTCTTTCCGATTCGGTGAGGAACATATGCTGCTGATAGTGCCGCCAATGCCCGGAACGTTTCCACAATTGCACATCCATCAGCTGCGGGCCGCGCACCTCCTGATATCCGCTCTTTCGAAAGTCATCACGGACATACTGCTCGATGACCTGCCACAACGACCAGCCGGCGGGGTGCCAGTACACCATGCCGGGGGCCTGCTCCTCGAAGTGGAACAGATCCAGCTGCTTGCCCAGCTTGCGATGGTCGCGCTTTTCGATCTCCTGCAACTGATCCAGGCTGCGTTGCAAATGATCCGCATGAAACCAGGCGGCCACATGAATGCGCGTCAACATCGGTTGCGTGCTGTCACCGTTCCAATAGGCTCCTGAAACCTGCATCAACCTGAATGCGCAGTGCGACTCGATCAGCGCCGGCATCGGCCGGATGGAGATCAGGACGAACTCAGCTAGCGCATGCGTCCACAGCGTCTGCGCCGGAAGCCATCGCTCCGCCAGCTGACGCTGATACCGCTCGTCAGGCATCGACAGCATGGAAAGGGCCTCTTCGCGCCCGACCTGGTGACTGATCACCGCTTGACCCTGCGCCAGTGCTCGCTGCATATGAGCCTGGATCGGGCCCAGTTCGGCAGCCAGCAGCGGCCGCCCGGTATCGAAGTCCATCGCAAACCCGGTCTCCGTCATCTGGATCGACCCAGCTGCACTGCCGGAATGCAGATGCCGCACAGCTGCAGCCAGCAGAAAGGCAAGGCCATGGCGCAGCAGATCCAGCGCCTCGGGTGAAGACTCGGTGACGACATGCAGGCGGCCATTGCACTCAATGCGGTGATCGGGCATCACCCATTGCCCATCGAGATAGCCGCCCAATAACCATTGGCCTTCGGCAGCCGCTCCAATGGCGCAGGCCACTTCGCTGACGCTGATGCCCTGCTCGAATCGATGCTCCCGACCATCGATACGGATGCTCAGCATCGGCATGGCATCGAGCCTGTCCGGATGGCCCACTCAGCGTGCATCCCGAGCCATGGCTTCATGCCTGCACCGGTGCCGTGCATCGATTGGAGCGCAGGTACCGTCTGCCTTCACTCGCGCCGATCCGGAATGCCTGCTCCGCCAAGTCAGGGATCCTTCGTGATGAGGTACGGCAGGTGCCTGCAGGGAAACCCGCTCGGACTCCATCGCCAATGCCATATGCCGCTGCCTGAGCATGACTCCAGTCCCCACAGTTCATTTTCAATATGAATCATCGCCTTCCCCGCAGGATCAAGCTGTCAGTTCTGACAGCTTGCAACCACCACCATGGGCCCGTTATCAAGGGCGCAGGTCGGTACCGTTCTGCATCGCTCCACTCTGCCAGTGAGTGGATCAGCCTTGGCCAAGCCAGCGAGAACTGCATGTCGCCAATCCAAAGGGAATGCCCTTGTTCCGCAAGGACCGATATCACGATATCGCCCCACCCCCATTCGGTGCCGCCCGCCAAAGGCAAACCTGCCTTTGCACTTTGGCTCTTGTACCTTGCCATCATCATCACTCTGATCGGAGCCTGGCTCCTGCACCCAGTCCTCGGTATAGCGTTGGCCGCGGGCCTTGCAATTGCTGCGGCCGCCTGGACTTCCTGGCACAATCAACGACAGGCCCGCCGGTTCCGTCGTGTTACCGGTATCGACAACACCGGCCCTGAACGACTTCCAGTGCTTGGCGCACTGCGTACTTTCTGCGATATCGCTTTGCGCCGGCAAACCCAGCTGAGGGATATCGACCTGCAACGCATGCGGCGTTACGGCGATATCTACCTGATGTTTCTGGGTACCATGCCCATCGTTGTGGTCACCTGTTCCAGATTGGCCGGACGCATTTCCACCGCATTGGACGTGTTTGCCAAAAGTGATCCGCGTGATCTCAACATGCCTTTCTACTACCAATGGGTAGGCAACAACAATGTGGTGCTGGCCAACGGCGAGGCTTGGCGCCGGATCCGGCGGATCACACACCCCCCGTTGAACAGGGTGCACCTGTTTTCCCCCATATTCAGGCGCAAGGCGCTCCTGCTTTGCGAAAGCATCGCAAGCCAGCTACCAGCAACCGGCACGGCTGATATCAAGCTGCAACGGTGGCTGAAGGCAGTCTCTCTGGACAGCGCAGGCGAAGCCTTGTTCGGCTACGATTTCAACCATTTGAAGCAGCAGCGCAATCCGGGCGTCGATGCGCTCGACTATATCCTCGCCCAGGTGTTCAACCCCCTGCGTCGCATGCTGCCAATCATCAATCAGCTGCCACTGCCTTCCAATCGCCGCCTGCAGCGTTCCATGACGCTTCTGGATCAACTGGTCCTCAACCTGGTCCGGAGCACCCGAAACCGTCAGAGTGAAACGCCCCGCAACCATGTACTGGAACTTCTTTTGCGCGAGCATGCCGAGGAACATCTGAGCGACGAGGAGCTGCGCAACAACATCATCGCGATGGTACTGGCCAGCCATGAAACCACCCAGGTCGCGCTGGGCGGTGTCTTGTATCACCTGGCCAGATATCCGCAATGGCAGCAACAGATACGGCAGGAGGCGACCGAACTCTTCCCGGATCTGGACGCGGCCTTCGCTCAACCGGGTCATCACGAGGATGGCCGTCACAGCCTCGCCTTCAGAAGCCTGCAATCATTTCATACCTTGAGCCGCTTCATTCTGGAAAGCATGCGAATCTATTCGCCGCTGGCCCATCAGAATCCGCGCACCACGACCCGGGCCACCGAGCTGGCCGGTTACCAGATTCCAATCGGCACCCTGGTCAGCATCAATATTCACGCCATCCATATGAATCCACGGGAATGGACGCAACCCGAGCGATTTGATCCTGAACGTTTCACTGGCGAATCCTCGCAATTCAGCCATGCCTATCTGCCGTTTGGTACCGGGCCACGCATTTGTGCGGGGCGGCTGTTCTCGCTGATGGAACAGAAGATCGTCATCTGCCATCTGCTGCGACGATTCGATATCGAGCTGCCAAGCCCCGACTACATACTGCCACTGGAACGCGGCAGCTTTACCGGCATGCACGATGCAAGTTTCAGGCTTCGTTTCCGTCAGCGCACGAGTCCCGCGGATTAGACGGCGCCAGGAGCTCCCATGGCCATATCCTCACCCGATATCACACCAGCCATTGCGCCCACCCTCGTGCTGGACAGCTGCCTGGAACTGCCCGCGACACTGCAGCTCAGGCCGATCCATGTGCGCTATCCATGGCACTGGTTCGCCCCGGTGCCGCTGTCCCGGTTTGCACAGACCATCGAAGACGAGACGATCCGCTGGATGCAGTCCCTCGGTCTGCTGGACGACCCGCACACCTTGCAGCATGTGCAGGCCATGGAACCCAGGCACTACGCCGGTTACTCCCATTCCATGGCCTCTTGCGAGCATGCGCTGGCCTATTGCAAATACATCACCATGTGGCTGCTGTGGGACGATCGCTGCGTTGAACCGGCCTGCGCCTATGGCGAGGATCTGGCCGATGCCATGGCCGCACTGGCCGGTGAACCGCTGCCGGCGCGTCGCCGCGAAAACGCCTATGTCAGGGCCTTTGCCGATATCGGCGACGCTTATCAACGCCTGGGTGCAAGCATGGCATGGCGACGGCGTTTTGCCATGAAAATGCAGGAGTGGGCCCTGCATGCCATTGCCGAGCAGCAGGTTCGTCAAGCCGGGCATCTTGATGACCGAACCCTGCAACAAGCCCTGCAACTGCGTGCCGTCACCGTCGGCATCCGCCCGAACAGCTTGCCGTTGGAACGAGCGGTGGGCTTTGAATTGCCGGAAGCAACCCTGAGGAGCACAGACTATGCCACGCTGATCGACAAGGCCGCCCTGATATGCTGCCTGATCAATGATCTGGTCGGCGTGCCAAAGGATATCCGCCACCAACAGCACGCCTCCAATCTTGTACTGTTCCACCAGCAGATCCACCACTGTTCGCTGGAAACCTCCTGCCTGGAGATCCTCAAGATCCATGATACGGCGGTCGATGATTTTGACCGGCTTGCGGTCAAGCTGCAGCAGCAGTCGCCGCCCGGATTCAACGAACGGATCGCCGCCTTTCTGGAACAGCTTCGCTATATGGACACCGGCTTCGGCTTCTGGCATCGCGACTGCATTCGATATCAACGCTGGCTGGCCGTCACCGGGAATCAGGCCATGAAAATGGTGATTGGCGCACGCCATACCGGCGTCGACGGCTGGCACAGGTCCGGCTTGCCGCCAGAGTCCTGACGACATCCGCGTCCATACCCTTCGCCAGAACGAGTGTCCTGCCATGCCGCCCTCGCCCGCCGACCCGACCTCACCCCCTGCGCTAAAAGGCGACCGTGGCTACGGCCATGTCCTGCCTTTCGGATGGTTCTGCCTGAACCGGTCCGACGTCATCACGGCCGGCGAGGTTCTGCGCTTTCATGGTTTCGACCAGGAGTGGGTGATGTTTCGCGGCCTGGATGGTACGCCCGGCCTGCTCGATGCCCATTGCCCCCACCTCGGCGCCCATCTCGGCGTAGGCGGGCGGGTGGACGGCAACCTGCTGCGCTGCCCTTTCCATGCCTGGGGCTTTGATATCCATGGCTATTGCCGGGATATTCCCTATACCGACAGGCCCGGGGCGCTGGTCGGCAAACGCCGTCTGATCCGATCCCTGCCCGTAATCGATGACGGCACCCTGCTATGGGCCTGGTACCACCCAGAGGATGATTCGCCGCATTGGCCACTGGCAAGCGCGAATCAAGCCGCCGGTACTGCATGGTCAAAACCTGAAGGCATGGAGTTCGACATCGCCTGCTCGACCCAGGATATTCTCGAAAACAGTGCCGACCACGCCCATCTCAAATATGTGCATGGTCATGCCGCAGTCCTTCCCGGCACGACCCGCTACCAGGGTATCCATCGGCACGTCATCATCGAGGCCGATATCGAATTCATCGACCCGGACGGTATCCTCACTCCATGCCATTACCGCATTGCAATCCATCAGATCGGGCCTGGCCAGATGCATGTCCTCTATACCCGCCAGATCCAGCTTGGCATGCTGTTTCTGGTCACACCCGTCACGCCCCAGCGAAGCACGCTGCGGATGCTGTTTTCCCACCCGGACTATCCCCCTGGATCATATGAAGCCCGGGCGTTGGCCAATATGAAACAGGAGAAGATCGGCCAGCATGGTGATCTTTCCGGCGTACTGGCCGACCTCCCGATCTGGAACCACAAGATCTACCGCCCCAGACCACTGCTGTGCGATGAAGATCGTTCCATTGCCAGATTCCGGCAATGGTTCGCGCAATTCTATCCAGCCGGAAGCTGATCACCATGACGACACCAGGCCCGAACTCACGGCTGCCACGATGGCCTGCGTCTTGTTGCTGGCCTGGAATTTACTGATGATATGGCCCAAGTGGAAATTCACGGTCCTTTCACTTATCCCCATAATCATGGCGACCTCAAAAGCCGTCTTTCCGTCTGCCGACCATATCAGGACTTCCCGCTCGCGCGGCGTCAACACGACATCACGCCAACGAGGATCACGCCGTTGCAGTTGCGCCACAAGCAAGGGATGGCAGGAAGCCATCAGCCAGGAGGCATGCAAACTTATTCTGCCCTGTTCCGGCGCACTGATCGGCTCTGCATCACGGGCCAGCGAGTACAGGCCAAGCGCGCCGGTTCTGTCCCAGGCCGCCAGCGACATGCCGTAACGCAAGCCGGCCATGCGGGCATCGCTCCACAGGGCCCCGGCATCTGAAAACATGGCATCTGACCAGAGCATACGACTTTTCCCCGCCAGCCCCTGTCGCAATACCGGGTCGACGCGGTAATACCTCCGCGCCTGATAATGCGCCATCCATCCCGAGGGACAACCATCCTTGACCCACACCATCCGCCGAGACAGCGGCAATCGGGTAATGATGGCATAGGCGTGATAACGAAAACCCAGAGCGCTTGACAGACGTCCTATCAGGCCATGGACAGCCCGTTCATCGGCAACCGGTCCCTCTTTGCTGACCAGCCCGCTCAACAACTCGAATGTCGGTGCATCCATAGCCACCTCGTCCTGGACGGGATGGCCCAACAGGCCTGAGTCCGGCACCCGGCTTGTACTCGATCGCCTCACGCGCAAAGTCTCGATCACCCATCCAGCCGCAGCCGAAACCAATCACCGGAACATCCCTGTCCAACAGACCTATCGATAACACACTGCATATGAAGATCGATTTCACAGTGCCTGCTGGCCCATCCTGCAAGAGCTCTTGAAATCGCGCTCGCCCTTGGCATGTATAAAACCGGATTCCCGCCATCGTAGAGACATCGGCGATGCCGACAAGCAGAGCAGTATGGATACCAGCTTCCATCATGACCCAATACGTACTTTGCAGCGGCATTCGATGCGGAATCCCAGCCATTCCGAATACCGTCCATGCCACGGCCCGGCAGGGGCACCCGCCCGCTTGCAAGGCCATCGGCCGCGGCTGAGCCGAATCCGACCTGAAACATGGAGCAGCCATTCATTCGGGCCGGAGCCGGCAAGACAGATCCTCAAGATCGCGACGAGATGCCACCACCTCCAATTACAGATGGGGATACCGCGTCGACAGTGCCTCCAGACAACGGCTCCACAGATGCGTAACGCAAACATCCGTCCGCACCAGCAGCAATCCGATCTGTATCCGCCAAGGCGACAGCGCATCCAGCCGTCGATCGTCAGCCGCCATAAAACCTCCGGCTTCTGCAGGAATTCCAGTGTCGCCGACCTAAGATCATCCGCCGACCTCGTCATCAGGGTGAAATCGCACATCGGCGTGGACGATGAGTCCGGCTTGGTACATGACGAGGAATGCACTACCGCCAATAGTGCGGATATCACACAGGCGCATAAGCTTTCGCACAGCAAGGAAGACTCGGCGTCAGGCGACAATTAATACACCGGCCTGAATAAGCGCGAGGAGATGATGACCAAGCGCAAGCTGCGCTATCTGATCGCGGAGAAGCCCAAACATATGAAACAGATCAAGAACCCGCGTGCCTTGGAACCGGCCCGGTGTTTGGAGTACGCCAAAGACAGTGTGCGGATGGAGCCCCCCGTTTAGGGTGATCAAACGTCAGTTCGGTTCCGCGAAGATTCGCTATCGCGGCTTGGCGAAAAACACGGTCCAGGTATTGACGTAGTTTTCGCGCCCGAACCTTTGGCTGAAATAAAAGTTGTTGCTGCCCAATACAGGGATGGTGCGCCTGTGATCCGATGCGGCACTTTCCATGCTCAGACGCTGTTGATCAGACCACCCCTAAGGCCCATCGGTCGATGAGATCCGCCGTAGCAGCTTGGTATTCGCCCCATCAGTGAGGATGTAAATCGAGCCTTCCAGAACGACTTGGACATCGCGCATTCGCTCGTTAAGTTCAGCCAGCAGCAGTTGCTTCCCAACGATTCGTCTTCCATTCTGCACGATGCGGCTCACCGCGATCTCTTTGAGCACTGGGACCAACCAGTCGCCCTGCCACTCGCTAAACAGCGCGCCGTCGTAGATCGCAAGGTCTGGCCTGCGCGATCAATGGCGTCCATTCCAGCATCGTGTCCTGATAGCCATCCAGGCGCCGTAACGGTATCACGCGCGCGAATGGTTCGTCGATGCCGCCGGTGACGACCGGCCATCCGCAATTGCCGAAAGCCACGATGCGGTTGATCTCATCACCACCGCGCGCGCCATGCCCGCTGATCAGCCAATCGCGGGTTGTCGGATCAACGGCGATATTTCGTGCGTTGCAGTGGCTCAGACCGCAGATCTCAGCCGCGGCGCCGGGCTGCTGCAGGAAAGGCTTGTATGCCGATGCGGGCCATGCTCCGCAGGCGGCTTGCCCTCGCGGTCCAGTCTGACCACGGTGCCAAGTCGGTTCGCGGGATTCTGCGCCTCTTCGCGCCGTACACTACCGTCTCCCAGCGAGAAAGCCAGCGTGCCATCACGGAGGAAGGCGATGGGTCCGCCGTTATTGCCCGTGCGCGGTTTCAACGTCGTACTGAACAGCACGCTCACACCTTGGATCCTGTCATTTGCCAGTCTAGCTCGCACCAAGCGCATTCCGTTCGCGCCCGCGTCGCCGTAACTCATCGTCAGCTAGAGCCAGCCGTTCTGCGCGAACTGGGGGGCCTGCGCGACTTCCATCATCCCGCTGACACCGCCTTGCTGAAAGATCGGTGGCAAACCATCATCCGCGATGGTCAGCAGGCATCCGCCCATCTCCGTGACCAATGTGCGGCCATCGGAGAGGAACGCCAACGACCTGAACCTGTTCAACCCGGTGTAGACAGTCTGGACCTTGTAACTAGCAGTGAGGCCACGGCGATGCCAGCCATGACTGCTCCGAACATTCCCATATCTTCCAGTGTGGTCCAGGCTCGAACCGAGAAGTTCACCGGCGCACCGAGCCCGACGAGCTGGCCCAGGACGATCTGGGTCTGGACGATACCGGCAGCGGCGCCAGTCGCTACGGCGGCAGCAAGAATGGCTGCGATTTATCACGTAGAGAAATTCATCCAGCTTCTTCCTCTCGACTCAACAGGCCGGGCTGTCGCCGCTTCCTTCCAGGCGTCTCCTGCGAACGCAGTGCAGCAAGCACCAACGAGAACGCGGGAGATGGCTGGCGCCGACTAGGGTAATAGAGATAGTAGCCGTCGAACGGCGCACACCAGTCCTCCAGCACCCGAGTCAGTCGGCCCTCCTCGATGTGCGGCGCGAATTCTTCCTCTGGAAGAAAAGCCAGCCCCAAGCCCTCCAGTGCCGCCTGGACGATATGCGGCGTACTGTTCAGTGTGAGCTGCCCCTCGACACGGACATTGAGCTGCTTATCTTTTCGGGCGAATTCCCAGACATACAGCCCGCCTTGCGTGGGAAAGCGCAGGTTGATGCAAGTGTGCCGGGTCAGATCTTCCGGCGTTTTGGGCTTTGGATGCCTGGCGAAGTAATCCGGCGTAGCGACTGCGGCCATTTTCAGCTTGGGGCCGATCGGCACCGCGATCATGTCCTTGTCGATCGTGTCGCCCAGCCGCACGCCCGCGTCGAAACGATCCGCCACAATGTCCCTGAATCCATAATTGACGTCGAACTCCACTTTGACGTCCGGGTACTTGTGCATCAAAGGCGCGACTTTCGGTAACAGCGTGGTCTTGAGAACATGATCGCCACAGGTGATACGCACCATGCCCGCCGGCTTGTCGCGCAATTCGGACAACTCATCCAGTTCAGCCTCGATCTCATCGAAGCGGTGACCGATCGCCTGCAGCAATCGCTCCCCGGCCGCCGTGGGCGATACGCTGCGCGTGGTACGAGTCAGCAAGCGAATCTCCAACCGCGCCTCCAGACCGCTGATAGCCTGGCTTAGCGCCGATTGTGTCACGCCCAAAATCGCGGCTGCTCGCGTGAAGCTGCCTTCGCGTGCGACTGTGACAAATGAAAGAAGATCGTTGAGATTTCGCCTGACCATGATCCAGTTTCCCATGGCTGTTTAATTAGTTCAACTAATAGGCTTTTTAAGTATTGATTAGCTAGTCAAGGCAAGGCTCGCGCGAGAAAATTCAAGGCATACCAATGGAAGGCCCGCTTTCACGGCGTCTCGATCCCCTGAAACCTGCTTGGAAGCGAGGCCTTCCCTTCCATGTCTTTCAACCAGAGACTGCAAAGGAGTTCGCATGACCATCCAATTCGACCACACCGGGAAAGTCGCCTTCGTCACCGGAGGGGGCACGGGTATCGGCCGCGCTACCGCGGTAGCCTTTGCCAAGGCCGGGGCCTGCGTCGCTGTCGTTGGACGCACCCAAGCCAAGATAGATGAAACGGTACACCTCATCGAGCAGGCCGGTGGCCGCGCGATCTCCATTCTCTGCGACGTATCGAAAGAAAAAGAAGTCCAAGCCGCAGTTGCCACGACGGTTTCGACCTTCGGCCGGCTCGATTTCGCCTTCAACAACGCAGGCGTCGAACATGGGGGCATTGCACTGACCGATCTCTCCAGCACGGAGTGGGAGCGTCAGATCGGTATCAACTTGAGCGGTGTGTTTTTCAGCATGAAGCACCAGATTCCGGAAATCCTCAAGCAAGGGGGCGGTGCCGTCGTCAACACCTCGTCCGGCGCAGGCGTAAAGGGCTTTGGTGGCCAGGCTGGATACTGTGCGGCGAAATGGGGCGTCATCGGCCTGAGCAAGGCCGCAGCCCTGGACTTCGCGGCCAAGGGCGTGCGCGTGAACGTGGTTTCTCCGGGCTTCATCGATACCCCGATGATGCAACGCTTCACCGGCGGCACGGAAGAAGGGTTGCGCACCGTGGTCGAGAACGAGCCCGTGGGTCGGCCCGGCCAGCCGGAAGAAATCGCCGCAACCGTACTCTGGCTGTGCTCGCAGGAGGCCGCGTTCTCGACCGGCTCCAACCTCGTCGTCGATGGAGGGCAAACAGTTTGACGCCTTGTCACACCCACTCCATCTAATTCGCAGGACAGGACTTCCGCCATGGAGAAGAGCCATGAGGTTGAAGCGCAGTTCCTGGTGGAGTACCACGATTACTACATGACCAAGCGCGGCTACCATCCGCGCGCGGTCAACTCAGGCAATGCCTGGACGATCACCACGCCGCTGTCGTTCATGAACATGCCGATCCTTAGCTACATCAAGGATGATCTCGCCGCGACCGATCCTCTTCGTTCACGGCGAAAAGCCCATTCGCTGTATTTAGCCCAAACCGCCTATGCGAACGCGACCGAGCCGAAGGAACTGATGATCATCCCCGATGCCGTCCACATCGATCTCTACGACCAGTTGGACAAGATCCCGTTCGACAAACTGACGTCCTTCTTCCAGCAACACCTGGCCTCGGCCTGACGGTTCGAAGAAGCCGCCTCCAGACCGACGGTATATCTGGAGGCGGCTGGACGCGACGCCGCGCTGCAACGTTATCGACGGCGCTCATACCCAAGCTAGCGCGCTTCGGTAATCGTGGTCCGAACATATCAATCACTTTCGCCATGCCGATCCAAGCGAGTGCGCATTGGCTAATTCCTAATCGACATAGGACTTGAAGAAGAAACTCATGACACCCAGCACTTCTGATGCCCCTAGGGGGGCGCAATCCAAAACGGAGGACAGGCCCGCCTATTGGAGCGGCGTCTTCGCCATGTCGCTGTGCGTATTTGCTCTCGTGGCTTCCGAATTCATGCCGGTGAGCCTGCTGACACCGATCGCCAGCGACCTGCGGATCAGCGAAGGCATGGCCGGCCGAGGCATTGCGATCTCCGGCGCGTTCGCCGTGTTGACCAGTCTGTCAATCTCAGCACTGATCGGCACTCTGGACCGCAAGAAACTGCTACTGGCGCTGACTGTGCTAATGGGCGCCTCTGGAGCCATCGTGGCACTGGCACCTAACTATCTGACCTACATGGCAGGCCGCTTGCTTATCGGCGTGGTGATCGGTGGTTTCTGGTCGATGTCTGCCGCCATGGCGATTCGTCTTGTGCCTCCCTCCCAAGTCTCCAAGGCCCTGGCGATTTTCAATGGTGGCAATGCTCTGGCGACGGTGATCGCCGCCCCGCTGGGGAGCTATCTCGGCGCCATCATCGGATGGCGCGGCGCGTTCTTCGCCCTCGTTCCCACGGCACTGATTGCATTGGCATGGCAATGGCTCGCTTTGCCCGCCATGAAGCCCGATGCGCGCCCGCCTGGCTCGGGCAATGTGTTCAAGGTGCTCAAGAACCGGGCCGTTGCTTACGGCATGGCAGGTTGCGGCGCCTTCTTCATGGGCCAGTTCGCGCTATTCACTTATCTGCGCCCATTCCTCGAAACGGTGACGCATGTCAACATCTCCACGCTGTCGCTCCTCTTGCTGACCGTCGGTGTAGCGGGCTTCATCGGTACTGTGGTCATCGGCACAATTCTCAAGCGAGGCCTGTACGGTCCGCTCATCATAATCCCGATCCTCATGTCGGTGATTGCCGTTACGTTGATCCCGTTCGGTGGCCGGGTCGTTCCGGTGGCCGTGTTGCTGGGCCTGTGGGGCTTGATGGCAACGGCCACGCCGGTGGGCTGGTGGAGCTGGGTCGCGCAAGCCATGCCGCACGACGCAGAGGCTGGCGGCGGCTTGATGGTAGCGGTCGTCCAGTTCGCCATCGCCCTGGGCTCCACCATCGGCGGAGTGCTATTCGATACCAGCGGGTACCAAAGCACCTTCATCGCGAGCGCACTGGTGCTTCTACTTTCCGCTTTCCTGACCTTCAAAACCTCACGTACGCAGTCCCGACAAGGGGACTGACCCGCTGAAAGGAGTGCCCCCTGGGCCGCAAAATCCCGTGCCTGCCACAAGTGGCCTGCGCCGCGCGGCGCTACAGATCGGTGGCTTGCACACACTTGGGCCATGAAACAGCTCGGACTGCCACCAGAGGCGCTCGTGCCTTTGCCGTAACGCTGCCACTGACGCTGGAGATGGGCGCGTGGATACCCCGCCAGCTTGGCTCAGGCGCCGGGTGTTCGGAGCATGTGCGTCGTGTTTTTCAAGAACTAGCTTTCGATGAGGGAGGGAAAGAGTCACGTGAAGAAACCTTACGTCATCATTCATACGCTGACGTCACTGGACGGAAGAATTCATGCCATCGACCTGCCGGAGTTCAACTCTGCGGCACTTCAATATGAAGAGCTGGCCCTGCACGCCGACACTCAGGTCTTCAACATCGACGGCTACCTGAACGGACGCGTCACCACCGACGACAACAATACGTTCTACCGCGCTCCCGACGTGAACGAGTCGGCCGCACCCGTTCCCGAAGGCGACTTCCTCGGCGACACCAATGCGCCGATGTACTACGTCTCGATTGATCCAAGCGGGCGGCTGGGCTGGCGGGAGAACTTCGTGAACTACGGCACACGCCTGGCGCACGTGGTCTCGGTACTGACCGAGATGGCCAGCAATGCCTACAAGGACTTGCTCAGGCGCCTGGGCATCTCGTACGTGATTGCCGGACGAGACAAGCTGGACAACGCGCTAGTGCTGCACAAGCTGGCGACGCTCTTCGGCATGGAGCGCGTGATGATCGGCGGCGGCGGCGTGCTGAACTGGGCCTACCTGCAGGACGGCCTGGTGGACGAACTGAGCCTGCTGCTGGCTCCGGTGGCTGATGCATCTCCCGACGCGCCCGGGCTGTTCACGGCCAGGGAGCCGCTCTCCATGGTGCAGCCGCACGCATTCTCGCTGATCGAGGCCAAGCCGGTGAAGGAGAGCACAGTGTGGCTTCGATATAAAGTCAACAGGGAGAAATCCGCATGAAGAACGTGATTATTTTAGGTGCCAACGGGCATACCTCGCAGGAAATCATTCCCCGCCTGCTGGAGCAGGACAACCTGGCGCTGACACTCTTCCTGCGCCACGCCGATCGCCTGAAGGGACTCAATAGCGATCGCGTGCAGGTGATCGAGGGCGACGCCCGCGAACCGGACGCACTGAGGCAAGCCTTGCTCGGCCAGGACATTGTGATCAGCACGATGGGCGGCATGGATCTGGGCGACAAGATGGAAACCGTGGTGACGGTGATGGAGGAACTCGGCGTACCCCGTCTCATCGCCATCAGCGCAGGAGGCATCTACGACGAGCTGCCCGAGCCGTTCAATGCGTGGGACAAGAGCATGACGGGGTACACCCGGCCCACGAACCTGAAAGCGGCCCAGGTGATCGAACGGTCCTCTCTGAAGTACACCATCCTGCGCCCAGTCTGGCTGACCAACAAACCCATCGAAGAGTTCGAGCTGACACGCAAAGGAGAGACCTTCAAGGGCACGGAAACCTCGCGCGCGAGCATCGGTCGCTTTGTGGCCAAAGTCGTGACCGATCCCGCGCTCTACGTCAACGAGAATCTGGGGATCAGCCAGCCTCGTACCGACGGCGACAGGCCTGCGGCGTATCGCTGAAAGAACCATCGCATGAAGAGCAGGGCCGCGGGGCTCGGATGTTGACCTCTTCTTCGTCGGGCACGGACGCCTTGCTCAAGGGCGGCGTGAGACACGGCATCGTCATCCATCAACACCTTTGTTCGTTTTCACGAGTTCT
>JGI2924J29684_1078437_pt1 | contig 51078 bp, 45 predicted proteins | sample BenlonsequencITS_FD_29684 | JGI IMG/M metagenome (IMG submission 29684) | reverse complement strand
AAAAGACCCTATAAATAGAGTCAGTTAATTTTACGGCAAGTGAGCCTTTTTTTAACTGTCTATTTTATAGGGTCCATTTTATAAACCCACCCTAAGTACTTAGAACTTATATGAAAAGGAAGTCCAGTATGACTGAACTTCCCTTTTTGCATCTTGACTGGTAATTTCCTCAGTCCTTGACCCACTTGGCTACCACAAAGCCGGGATTTCCTGCTCTTTTCTCCTCCATGGCCAGGGCCTCTGCTGTGGTTTGAACATTGGGTGGGAAGAAAAGACATTCTCCAATTTCCGCGTGTCCTCCAATTTGCCAGGAACTTATTTCCTCTTTGCTATAAAGAGCAGCACGGGCGAAGACAGAAGTGGGGTTTTTACGAGCTGCCTCAGCATAGTACTCACTCCAGGCACTCCTGCCGGCGATGAGTCCGATCATCATACAGCCCTCGGGCTTTAAACGACTAAATAGTTTTTGCAGGACTTTTTCCGGTTCAGGAACGAATTCAAAGGCAGTCATGGAAAAAATCCCATCATAGGTTTCCAGTTGATCCAGAATCTCTGTAATATCGGCCTGCCACCAGTGAACAGGTTTAGAGTTTGTATTGTTCTCCTCAAGGGACGCTAGTTTGTTTTGGGCCAGAGCCATCATTTCAGCGGAAATATCCACAGCAGTCACTTCATATCCCTCTTGCACAAGCCAGCTGGTATATTGTCCGGTTCCACAGCCGATCTCCAAAACCTTGGTACCCGGTGTCTTAAACATGGACTGAGCCAAGTGACGTTCAACTTGATCAGAGACTGATCCAAGTTCAGTATCATACCAGGAATCATAATGTGCAGCAACCCGGTCAAAAAGTGCTTCCTTCATTAGTAATCACCCTCATATTCCAATTTCCCATTCTATAATGTAACATTCGAATTTCTACATTTTGCTCTTTAATTCCTTCTTCACCTTCCCATAAGTTCAAAGATATTGTTAAGAATTTTTACTAAAGAGCAAGTTATCTGGCCACCAACTTCTGTTATCTACAGTTACTTTTCGGTTTTTGAATATTTCATGTTAACTCTCAGCTTTAATAGTATGACAAGGGGTATATAGCACTTTGTTAGTGGAAAGAAATAAATTTTGATTACTTAATATGACATGCTGCCTTCAAGTTTGATATCGTAGAATAACAACGTGTGATTCCATAACAGATAAGCAAAAAGTATTCGGAAAAAGGAGGGGAAACCATGAATAATATGAATTTTAGCGAGGTAGTTGAACGTTGCATTCAAATAAGAAAACTCTATCAACAACTGGAACGACAGCATCATGGATCAGAATGGACCGTGGAAGAGGATGCCTTAGCTTTCTTGACTGATGCCGGCTTGGTGGGTCGTTTGACCATGTCTCAGCAGGAGCGTTGGCCAAAAGGCGGTAATACAGTATCTGAATTGGAGCATAAACTTAGCGAGTGCATATGGTGGCTAATTGTCTTGGCAGAACGTATGAATATTGATATCAATGAATCATTGAACCAGTTTTTATCAAAACTTGAAAAACAGTTCTAGCGGAAAGCGTGTGGGAAAAAAGGGGATACTTATAATTCAATTGGAAACAATAGCTCGGAGGCTTATCAAAATCCTAGATGAGAAGGAACCGGCGTGATTAGATGACCGAAAAACTCGACGAGTACAATCAAAAAAGAAATTTCACCAGAACCTCAGAACCGGAAGGGATAACAGAAGTTGCCCAAGAGGGTCTGAGGTATGTGGTTCAGCACCATTTGGCTCGCAGAGATCACTACGACTTCCGCCTGGAATGGGAGGGAGCTTTATTGAGCTGGGCAGTGCCCAAGGGCCCTTCCTATGATACTCGTGACAAGAGGCTGGCCATAAAGGTGGAGGAGCATCCTTTGGAATACAGAAACTTTGAGGGGACGATTCCCCGAGGGGAATATGGCGGCGGTGTGGTTATGCTCTGGGATGAAGGGTACTGGGAACCCTCTGGTGATGTAGCTGAAGGACTCAGTGCCGGAATGCTGAAGTTTGTTCTGAAAGGACGCAGGCTTAAGGGCAAGTGGGCTCTGGTGCGCTTGAAAGGGAAAGCGGGGGAGAAGCAGGATAACTGGCTGTTGCTTAAAGAAAAAGATGAGTATGCTAATAATGCCCAGGGGATTTCCGAATTTACCACCAGCATCAGAACCGGACGCACCATGACGGAAATTGAAGAAGGGGAAGAGGAAAAAATTACGAAGAACCCCTTCAGCAGTACCGGTGTACAGTTGGCCCAATTAGTTCATACGCCTCCTAAGGGTGAGGATTGGCTTTATGAGTTGAAATACGATGGCTACAGAATACTGGCCTATATTGAAAGCAACAGTGTCCGGTTGATTACCAGGAACGGCCATGATTATACAAAGAGATTCCAGGATGTCGCCTCTTCCCTTACTGAATGGGCGGTGGGCCGGGCGATAATTCTGGACGGCGAAATGGCCATCACGGATCCAGCAGGCAAGACGGACTTTCAGGCCCTGCAGAACTATCTGAAAAATCCCCAGGGCAAAAACCTGACCTATATCGTCTTTGACCTCCTGGCCCTGGATGGAACAGACCTCAGGGGCCAGCGCCTGATTGATAGGAAGGAAAGATTGGCAGACTTGATGCAGGATGCCCCTGAAAATCTCCACTACAGCCGGCATGTAAGAGGAAATGGCAAAGAGAGTTTTCGGGCGGCCTGTGAAGGGGATATGGAAGGGATAATCGGTAAAAAAGCCGATTCCTTCTATAGCGGAGCAAGAAACGGGGACTGGATCAAGCTTAAATGCGATAAAAGGCAGGAATTTGTGATCGGAGGGTATACCCTTTCTGACAAAAAAACCAGCGGAATAAGTTCCTTGCTCCTAGGCGTTTATGCAAGGGGGGAATTAGTCTATGCCGGCCGGGCCGGCACTGGCTTGAGCGAAGCGGATATAAAAAAGCTGGAGGGCGAATTTGCTGGCCTACAGAGAGGAGAGTCCCCTTTCCAGTGTGCGCCCAAGCCCCGATCCAATGAAAGGATCACCTGGCTGGAACCTGAATTGGTGGCGGAAATCAAATTTGCCGAATGGACCGCAGATCATCAGTTAAGACAGGGCAGCTTCAAAGGTCTGCGGAGGGATAAGAATCCTAAGGATATTAGACAAGAAACAGCGGATGAAGATAGAGAGGATAACGAAACACTGTCTCCATCAGCTGTTAAAAAAACGGAGAGCCTTGTGGAAGCAAACACCAACGGGATCATCATCGAAGGAATCAAGATTTCTAACCCGGACAAAGTGATCTTTGCCGACTCGGAAATCACCAAACTGGATGTGATCCGGTATTACGCTCAGGTGGCAGAGCGTATGCTGCCCTATGTGAGCCATAGGATTCTCAGCATTGTCCGCTGTCCCAAAGGCATAGCCCAGGCTTGCTTTTATAAGAAGCATCCCGTTCCGGGAAGCAAAGGAATTGTCACTATCCCTATTTCTACCGGCAGCGGAGAACAAGAAGACTACTTTTATATTGAGGCCCCCACCGGGCTGATCGCTGAAGCACAAATGGGCACCCTGGAATTTCATATCTGGGGGAGCCGTGTGGAGCATCTGGAAGAACCTGACCTGATGGTATTTGATCTGGATCCTGACGAAGGAATGGATCTGAGCAGAGTGCGTCAAGGTGTGCGGGATGTGAAAAATATTCTGGCCGAGCTTTCCCTAAAATCTTACCTCAAGACCAGTGGCGGCAAAGGGTACCATGTAGTCGTCCCCTTAAAACCGGCCGTGACTTGGGAGAGGTTTCACGATTTTGCCAGGCGCGTTGCCGAAGTGATGGAACAGAAGTGGCCTGATCGTTATACTAGCAATGTGAGAAAGGCTAAGCGTACCAACAAGATCTTCATCGACTGGATTCGCAACGGCAGAGGTGCTACCAGCATAGCCCCCTATTCCCTGAGAGCTAGGAACGGAGCCGGAGTGTCCATGCCTATCCCCTGGGCTGAACTGGACACGGTGGCTCCTGACGATGTCAATATGGCGGAGGCCCTCCGGAGGATTGGCGGCAGTGATCCTTGGCAGGATTTTTTTCGGAATAATCAGCAGCTTAAATGAATTGCAGGGAGTCCTTATAGTTGCGTTTTTCTGGATTTGATTTATACTTTAGTTATTAAATGGGGCGAGGAGCACTGGTATGAGCATGAAATTTATTAAACGAATACCGACTGCTGAAGAAATCATTGAGCAGTTACCGTTACCTAAACATATAAGTAGTCTGCGCGACAAACGAGTTGACGAAATGAGAAATGTCTTTACCAATCAAGATGATCGATTTATCCTGATTATCGGCCCTTGCTCGGCGGATAATGAGGATTCTGTCTGTGATTATATCGAGAAATTGGCTGAAGTTCAGGAAAAGGTGAAAGACCGACTATTAATCATACCGAGAATTTATACAAACAAGCCTCGTACTACAGGCGAGGGGTATAAAGGTATGGTTCACCAACCCGACCCCGGGAAAAAGCCTGATTTGTGTGAGGGAATTAAAGCTATTCGCAGACTGCATATCAGAGCATTATCCGAATTTGGTATGCCGGCAGCTGATGAAATGTTATATCCGGAAAACTATAGTTATCTCGCAGATGTTTTAGGTTATATCGCTATAGGGGCACGGTCGGTGGAAAATCAGCAGCATCGCCTGACTGTCAGTGGAATTGACTTACCGATTGGTATGAAAAATCCCACCAGCGGAGATCTAACTGTTATGTTAAACTCAATTATTGCTGCTCAGAGCAGCCATACCTTTATCTATAACGGCTGGGAAGTCGATACCCAAGGAAATCCATACTCTCATGCCATTTTAAGAGGGGCCGTCGACTTCACTGGACGAAATATCCCCAATTATCACTTCGAAGATCTGATTCATACTGCTGCCGAGTATGAAAAACTAGACCTTAAAAATCCGGCTATTATCGTCGATGTCAACCATGCTAATTCAATGAAACGTTTTTATGAACAGCCGAGAATCGCTCGAGAAGTTTTATTAAGTAGAAAGTACGATGGGTTACTCAAGAAAATGATTAAAGGTTTGATGATTGAAAGCTATTTGGTTGAAGGCAGACAAGGTATCGATGAAAATATCTACGGAAAATCTATTACAGATTCATGCCTGGGTTGGGAGAGTACAGAAAAGCTTATTTACTATATTGCAGAGAATAGTTAAGTTATTAAAAGGCCACGGTTTGGCCTTTTTTGGTAGTTTAATTTGTGAAAGGAAGGGCAAAAATTGGAGACAGACATCACATGGCGTCTGGCAACTAAAGAAGATGCCGAAAAAATTTTAGAAATATACGCACCTTATGTAACAAATACCGCTATTACTTTTGAATATGAGGTTCCTTCTGTTCAAGCGTTTGCAGAAAGAATTAGCAATATAACCAAGAAATATCCTTACCTGGTTGCAACAGAAAACAAGCGGATTATTGGTTATGCCTATGCGTCAGCATTTAAAGAGCGGGCGGCATATGATTGGGCAGTGGAGACCACCGTATATCTAAGGCAGGATTGCCGAGGTAAAGGTGTTGGTAAGAAATTATATTTAGCTTTGGAAGAAATATTAAGGCAGCAAAATATTCTTAACCTCAATGCTTGCATCGCATATACCACCACCGAGGATGGTTATCTTACTAATGGGAGTACATATTTTCATAATCAATTAGGGTATAAGAAGGTAGGACATTTTACAAAGTGCGGATACAAGTTTAATACTTGGTACGATATGATTTGGATGGAGAAAATGATTGGAGAACATAATTGCAATCCAAAACCGGTAATTCCAATTACGGATTTTCACGGATTATAAAATGAGGTTTAGCATTCTGATAAATCATTTTCAAAGACCAGCAGCGGAACCTCAATTCTTATTGTGAATTGACAACGGCAAACCTCCAAGCTAACCTAAATGGAGAGTAGCGGCAGAATTAATAGATTGACTAAAGATACCCCCCGATTTTCAATATCAAAAATCGAGGGGTATTTTCATTTAGATAAATTCATGTTCCCTCCTTTATCTATCCAACGCCTGTTCCGCCGTCTATAGACCTGATCTTAATTTTTTTTACTTTTTTCCAATGTCTTGGAAGGGAATAACCAAATCATGCGGAAATATTAATGGATAACTCGAAAAATAATAATTGGTGTCTAAAATGAAAGGTGATTTAACAAAGGGTTGGAGCGGGGAAAAGTATTTCCAAATAAATTCAAAGGGTGATTAAGATTATGATTAGAGAGATAGCTTACGATGATGTAAAAGACAGCCTCAAAACCGGAGATCTGATTTTATTCCATGGTGTTCAAAGGACAAGTAAGCTGATTGAATTGATTGAATGGTCATTCTGGTCACACGTTGGTATGGTTGTTTTACCCAAAGACATCGGCATGACCGGTAAAGAACCTCTTTTTTGGGAGTCGACAGCCTCCGGTGACGGCCTGACGGATTACCTGTCAGGCAAACCAAAAGAAAACGGCCCCATGCTCGTATCACTGCATGATCGTATCCAGGTAGATGTTAATCAACATTATGATACGCATTTTTTGGTGAAATATTTAAATCGTTCGTTGAAGCAACCGGAGCTGGAACAACTTAAGGATTTCATGTACAAAGTTCATGATCGTGGATTTCCAAATGCTGAAAATGCCTTGAAATATTACATAGAAGGTAGGTCTTTTAATAAACCAGCGCCCGATAAGGAAGTGTTTTGCAGCGAATTAACGGCAGAGACCTTCATGGCGATGGGATTCATCTCTACAGAATACGTAGCAAACGGGTATTGCCCGGATGACTTTAACAAAGGCGACAATATACCATCCCTGCAGCCTTTTCACTTTATTGACGGGGCCAGATTGAATAAATAGAGATGATATTATGAGTAAGAAAATCGCTACGATATTTGTAATTTTAGTGCTAATTATCCTTTTATCAGCTGCATTATTTTTAAACAAACCAACTGCCGCGCAGCCACCAAAACCAATCAACGGTGTCCTGGATTTAAGCAACTGGTCATTTGAGAACAATGGAATTGTTTGCTTAGCAGGCGCCTGGTCATTCTACTTTAATCGGTTTCTGACTCATGAAGACTTTGTGCGGGGCGTTAATGTTATGCCAACAGCTCTTGAAATACCCAGCACCAAAGAGAGCATGGCGCGTTTCAAGCCTTTTGCGGAAAACAAATTCTACGGTACGATGAGGCTCGTTATAAAACTGCCTGAAGGTAGGAAGACTTACGGACTCAGGACAGGCATCATACTGACATCCTTTAAACTCTACCTTGACGGCGATTTGCAGGGTGAAGTGGGAAAAGTCGGAGCGAGCCGGGAGAATAGCGTACCTTACTACAATATACTCACCACCTACTTTAACCCGGAAAGTAATGAAGTTGAGCTAATTTATCATACATCCGATTTTACAGCGGAAGATTGTACCATTGTGGCACCCAAAATCGGCTTAGCCTCCCAGATTTCACAAGAAGTACAGTTGGGTTTAGGCAGAGATTTGTTCCTTTTTGGTATGCTGCTTATTATGGGGATCTATCATTTTGGTCTGTATATTATGCGGACAAAGGATCGAGCACCACTCTATTTCGGGGTTTTTTGCCTTTTGTTTTCACTTCGTATGTTATTGGTAGGCGAACGCTTTTTACCAAGTCATTTGAATCTCAGTTTTTTTGTTTACGGACGAATGGCTTATCTATCTGTGTTTATTGGATTTGCAGCTTTGTGTGGATTCTTATACTATACCTTGGATGGCCTATTCCCCAAATGGTTCGTCAGGGTCAGTATCACTCTGGGATCATTGTTTGGTTTGCTCTTTCTTTGGATTCCCTATAGTTCAGCGGACAGACTACTGATGATTTATGCTGTATTTGGATTTGCCTTATTAGGCTATGCCATGATTCGCCTGGTTATTGGAATATGGCAAAGTGTTCCTTTTGCCAATATCGTTTTTCTGGGTTTCGCTTTTTTAGGGATAACCTTTATCAACGATTTTATTTATCAAATCACACTTCGCAATACACCTTCACTAATTCCCTTCGGCGTTGCAGTATTTACCCTTACCCAGGCCTATACCTTGTCTGCCAGATTTTCCAATGCCTTTACAAAAGCTGAGCAACTCTCGGCAGAAAATAAGGCTATTTTGTCAGAGCTTAAGCTTTTGAACAGTAATCTTGAATCTCTGGTTAAGGAACGGACTTCCGATTTGCAAAATGCCTTGGAGGAAATGGAAGTCATGTCTAAAACGGATTACCTGACAAAATTACCTAACAGGCGGTTGGTGTTTGCCAAAATCAAGGAACTAATTGAGCAGAAAAGAAGCTTTTATATTGGCTTAGCTGATATTGATCATTTTAAAGAGATTAACGATCACTACGGGCATGTTAAGGGTGACGAAATCCTTGTGCTTTTATCTTCAATCATAAGTACTGCCATTGGCGACTGTGGTTTTGTTGGTCGATGGGGCGGTGAGGAATTCTTAATAGTACTGGAGATGGATGAGTTTGATTCGATTTTAAAAAAGGCCAATGAGATACGCAGGGCAGTAGCGGAATACCGGCACGGAGACATCGGCAAAAGCATTACTATTACTGTTGGATTATGTCAATACAGGGAAAACACCTCTCTGGACATTTTAATAGCCAGAGCAGATGAGGCTCTTTATCAGGGCAAATTAGCCGGCAGAAACCAGTGTATCTTCAAAGCAGATGAAAAGAGCGAAAATGTGGTATAACTTTGTCTCAAGCATCGTTTATGAAGGCGATGCTTTTTGTATTTTTTTAATTATCGATAAAGATTCTCATGGAAAAGTAATCTTTATTGGGGAAAACGCCTTCCATAATCTTTCCTCTCCCCATTCTCCTATTTCAATTGTTAAACTTTAAGCTTACTGTTATCATAATAATAGAAGAATCGACATAAACGCCGATACTGCTGTGCTTATTGAAGCAGCTAAACAGAAGGATTTGAAATAGATTATGAGAAAATTAGTTATTGGCATATTGGCACATGTGGATGCGGGCAAGACGACACTATCTGAGAGTCTGCTTTATTTGAGCGGTAAAATCGGCAGATTGGGAAGGGTGGACAATAAGGATGCTTATTTAGATAATTATGAGCTAGAGAGAGCAAGAGGAATCACCATTTTTTCCAAGCAGGCGATGTTTGAAATAGGGGAGACTCAGATTATCTTACTGGATACCCCGGGACATGTAGATTTCTCGGCTGAAATGGAAAGAACCCTTCAGGTGCTGGATTATGCAATTTTAGTGATAAGCGGTGCGGACGGTGTGCAGGGGCATACCAAAACATTATGGCGGCTCCTGCACACCTATCGGATACCGGTTTTTCTTTTTATCAATAAAATGGATCAGATTGGGACTGATAAAGACAAGTTGATGAAAGAATTGAAAAAGCAGCTGCATGATGGGTGTATTGAATTCGGGCAAGTTCCCACGGAGGATTTCTACGATCAACTGGCCATGTGTGAAGAAATGATGATGGAAACCTTTCTGGTAACGGGGAAGATTGAAACTTCACAGATTAAAAGATCTGTCACAGAGCGGAAAGTTTTTCCATGCTTTTTTGGTTCCGCTCTAAAATTAGAGGGTGTTGAGCAATTTATGCAGGGTATAGTGCAGTATGCCCTGATACCTGCCTACCCTGAGGAATTCGGGGCTAAAATATTTAAAATAGCAAGAGATGAGCAAGGGAACCGCCTTACCTACCTGAAGATTACCGGCGGAAGACTTAAAGTGAAAGATGTTTTAACCAATGGCCTTTGGAGTGAGAAAGTTAATCAAATTCGGGTTTATTCCGGACAGAAATTCGAGCAAGTGAACGAGGTAGGGGCAGGTTCTGTCTGCGCTGTAACAGGGCTTAGCCAAACCAGACCGGGAGAAGGCTTAGGGATAGAGGCAGCTTCAGATACACCGGTATTGGAGCCCGTGTTGGCCTACCAGATTATTCTTCCGGAAGGTTGTGACCCAAGGGTAATTCTCCCTAAGTTGCGCCAAATTGAAGAAGAAGAGCCGGAACTTCAGATTGTCTGGGATGAGCAGTTGCAAGAAATTCAGGCCCAGATTATGGGGGAGGTGCAGATTGAAATCCTCCAGAGCCTTATCCTAAGTCGTTTTGGTGTAGCTGTTGCCTTCGATGAAGGAAGAATTGTTTATAAGGAGACCATAACTAATGTAGTAGAAGGGGTAGGGCACTTTGAGCCACTCAGGCATTATGCGGAGGTACACCTATTACTCACGCCGGGAGAGCCGGGAAGCGGTCTGCAGTTGGGGGCAGAATGCAGTGAGGATAGCTTAAGTAAAAGCTGGCAAAGACTTATATTATCTCATCTGGAAGAAAAGGCTCATAAAGGAGTTCTAACCGGGTCAGCCATTACAGATCTGAAAATTACTTTAGTCTCAGGTCGGGCCCACAATAAACATACCCAAGGCGGCGACTTTAGAGAGGCTACCTTTCGTGCAGTCCGTCAGGGTCTAAAGGAAGCAGAATCCATAGTGCTGGAGCCTTATTATGCCTTTCAGCTGGAACTGCCTGAGAAAATGGTAGGCAGAGCCATGACAGATATAGAGAATATGCATGGTACTTGCGCAATATCCGAGACCAATGGCGAGACGGCAGTTCTGGTGGGGAGCGCCCCGGTTGTTACTATGAGGAATTATCAGCAAGAAGTAATGGCCTACACCAAAGGACTCGGCAGGCTGTTTTGCAGCCTGAAAGGGTACGAGCCGTGCCACAATGCCGAAGAGGTCATTGAAACTAGCTTCTATGATTCGGAAAGAGACCTGGCAAACCCGACGGGTTCGGTATTCTGCGCTCATGGTACGGGTTTTTTGGTGGAATGGTATGCCGTCAAGGATTACATGCATGTTGAAAGCTATCTTCAGCAAAAAAGCTCGCTGGTAGAAGCAGTCCCCAATCAGCCCTCATACCCAGAGGAGCGGTCGATCAGTTTAGAGGAGATTGACCAAATTATCAATAACACCTTTTATGCCAACCAAGGGAAGAAGTCTGTCTGGAAAAGACGCAAAACAGCTCGGGACAGTTATTATGAACCCACTGCCTATGGGGACAGACAGAAGGAAAGCAAGGAAGAGTACCTCCTGGTGGACGGGTATAATATCATCCATGCTTGGCCTGAACTGAAAGAGCTTACCGAGGATAATATGGATGGGGCCAGAATGAAATTGCTGGATACTCTAAGCAATTATCAGGGGATACGGAGATGTCAGATTATTGTTGTCTTTGATGCTTACCGTGTTCAAGGGCATTTTGAGGAAGTTATTGACTATCATAATATCCATACGGTCTTTACCAGGGAGGCTCAAACGGCAGATCAGTATATTGAAAAATTCGCCCACGACAATCAGAAAAAATATGATATCACCGTGGCAACTTCAGACGGTTTGCAGCAGCTCATTATCAGGGGAGCAGGATCAGCTTTATTCTCTGCTAGAGAACTGAAGGTTGAGATCGAAAGGGCTAACGAAAGAATTAGGAAAGAATATCAGGAATTAAAGGGAATAAATCGTAATTACCTAGTCGATGTATTGTCCCCTGCCGCGAAACAGCAGATGAAAGAAATAGTTGATAAAGATAAAGAACAATAACAAATCAATAAATATATTCTGGAGGGATTTGCAAATGGAAAAGGAAAAAATGGAATCTTTAAGCTGCTGTGATTGTGGAACAGCAAATTGTTTTCATCAAGACAGCAATTTCCCAAGCTTTTGCTTGACTACTAATACTCGACAAGAACTAATTGATGAATGCACCGACTTATATAAGGGTGATGATATAGTCGCGAAACTGGCTAAAACAGCTGCTGAAATAGAAGGGATTTATTACGGTAAATTGACCCGTGCTGAAGAAATTATTGCTTTTGCCAAGCGAATAGGGGCCCGAAAGATCGGGATCGCTACTTGTGTTGGGTTACATAATGAAGCTAAACTATTCAGCAAAATTTTAAAGGCCAAAGGATTAGAGTGTTATTGTGTAATCTGTAAGGTTGGATCAGTAGATAAAACAGAAATTGGAATTCCTAATGAATTGAAATTACAAAAGGATTGTGTAGAAGGGCTATGTAATCCTGTTTTACAAGCCAAGTTGTTAAATGAAGCTAAAACGGACTTGAATGTTATTATTGGTTTATGTGTGGGTCATGATTCATTGTTCATCAAGTATTCAGAGGCTATTGTAACAAATCTAATTACTAAAGATAGAATTACAGGGCACAATCCTGCAGCGGCTTTATATACCAGTAATTTTTATTACAAGAGATTATTATCAGAAGAAGAATAATCGAATAGCATATTTGCCCCTTATTTCACTATTTTAAGACAAAATTGTCCAATAGTTTTGTTACGAATATTGAAAAAAATATGAAAACGTATTACAATGTACCTAACTAAGTCAAAGGGATGTCCCGCTGACAAAGTGAAAACAATAATTTGTTACTGACGCCAAATACAAGTTATAAGGCGAAAGGCATTGCAACGCTTCATATTATCATGAAATTTTTGCGCCTTTCTGGCGCATTTTTTATTTTACAAGGGAGGTAATTATATGGAGACAAGAGTTGCGATTATTGGAATCATCGTCGAGGATGTTGAATCAGTTGATAAACTAAATAATATCTTACATAACTACGGGCAGTACATTATTGGCAGAATGGGTATTCCCTATCGTGAAAAAGGTATCAATATAATTAGCCTGGCAGTGGATGCACCCCAAGATATCATCAGTGCACTTTCGGGAAAGCTGGGTAAACTCCCCGGGGTCAGCACTAAGGCGGTCTATTCCAAGTTAAAAGATAAGGCAGAAAATGAGGGATCTAATGAAACAACTGATCGATAAGCTTCATAAGACCAGGGAGCTGGAACCTGCAGAATTTAAAGAACTCATCGAAAACCGCTGCTCTGAGCTTTCGGAGTACCTTTTTGCCAAAGCAAGGGCAGTACAAATTGAAAACTACGGGAACAATGTTTATATTAGGGGTCTCATTGAATTCACGAATTATTGCAAGAATGATTGTTACTATTGCGGAATCCGGAAAAGCAACTCCACAGCGGAGCGCTACCGTTTAACCAAGGAGCAGATTCTCCAATGTTGTGATACGGGGTATGAACTGGGTTTTCGTACCTTCGTACTGCAGGGTGGCGAAGACGGGTACTATACCGATGAAAAGATGGTCGATATTATCCAGTCCATTAAAAACAATCATCCCGACTGTGCACTCACACTTTCCATGGGCGAAAAAAGCTTCGAAACCTACCAAGCTTTTTTTGAGGCCGGAGCTGACCGCTATCTGCTGCGTCATGAAACTGCCAACGAGGAACATTATAGCCGACTGCACCCCCATAATCTGCTTCTTAAAAACAGAAAACAGTGTTTATCTGACTTGAAGAAGATAGGCTTTCAGGTAGGATGCGGTTTTATGGTGGGTTCCCCCTTTCAGAATACCGATTGTCTGGTTGAGGACTTGTTGTTTATCAAAGAATTTAATCCTCATATGGTGGGAATCGGTCCCTTTATCCCTCATCATGAGACGCCCTTTGCTAAAGAGAAAGCAGGAGAGCTGGAACTGGTCTTGTATTTGCTGGGAATTGTTCGTTTGATGCTTCCTGAGGTACTGTTGCCGGCTACCACCGCCTTGGGTACAATCCACCCTCAAGGGCGGGAGCTGGGGATACTTTCTGGGGCAAATGTGGTGATGCCTAATCTCTCACCCACTGATGTAAGAGGGAAATATTTGCTCTATGACAATAAAATCTGCACCGGAGATGAAGCTGCGGAATGTCGGAATTGTCTGCAAGGCCGCATAGAAAAAATCGGCTACAAAATCGCTGTCACCCGCGGTGATCATAAATCCAAACTTTGAAAAAATACTAATACTGAAGGGAAAGACATGTCTGACCCGCTAAGAAAGGAATTTTGTTATGTATAATGCAAAATCAGCTAAAGCAGAGGAATTTATTGCCCATGAAGAAGTTCTTAGCACCCTGGAGTATGCCGAAAAGAACAAACATAATCTCGAATTGATCGACAGCATCATCCAAAAAGCAAAATTACGCCAAGGACTCTCTCACAGAGAGGCTGCAGTCTTGTTGGACTGTGATATCGAGGAAAAAAACCAGGAAATTTATGCCTTGGCCGAGCAAATTAAAAAAGATTTTTATGGCAATCGTATCGTAATGTTTGCCCCCCTCTATCTATCCAATTACTGTGTCAATGGCTGTCTGTACTGTCCTTATCATTTAAAGAATAAACATATCGCCAGGAAGAAAATGACCCAGGATGAAGTCCGCAGAGAAGTTATAGCACTTCAGGATATGGGTCATAAACGCTTAGCCTTAGAGGCAGGGGAAGACCCCGTCAACAATCCCATTGAATACATACTGGAATGTATTGATACCATTTATAGCATCAAACATAAAAATGGTGCCATCCGTCGGGTTAATGTAAATATCGCGGCAACCACGGTGGAAAATTATCAAAAACTGAAGGATGCCGGAATTGGAACCTATATTCTATTTCAGGAAACCTACCATAAGGAAAGCTATGAAAAATTACATCCCACCGGGCCCAAGCACAACTATGCTTATCATACTGAAGCCATGGATAGGGCTATGACCGGAGGCATCGATGATGTCGGTCTGGGAGTATTGTTCGGCCTTGAATTATACCGCTACGAATTTGCAGGTTTACTGATGCATGCTGAGCATCTGGAGGAAGTATTTGGGGTAGGGCCTCATACCATCAGTGTCCCCAGAATACGTCAGGCTGATGATATTGATCCCTCGACCTTTGCTAATGGAATCAATGATGATATCTTTGCTAAAATTGTAGCATGTATTCGCGTAGCTGTGCCCTACACAGGGATGATTGTCTCGACGAGAGAAAGCAAGGAATGTCGAGAACGAGTGCTTCATTTAGGAGTTTCGCAAATCAGTGGAGGTTCCAAGACAAGTGTCGGGGGATATGCCCAGCCTGAAGCGGAAGAGGACAATTCCCAACAATTTGAGGTTAGCGACACCAGAACCCTGGATGAAGTGGTTAAATGGCTGATGGACTTAGGCTTCATTCCCAGCTTTTGCACCGCCTGCTATAGGGAAGGCAGAACCGGTGACAGGTTTATGACTCTTTTGAAAAGCGGACAGATTCAGAACTGCTGCCACCCTAATGCCCTGATGACCCTCAAGGAATATCTGGAGGATTACGCTTCACAGGAAACAAAAACCGCCGGTGAGGCTATTATTCAAGAAGAAATTGGAAATATTCCTAAGGAAAAAGTAAGAGAGATTGCTAAGGAGAATCTGATAAAAATAAGCAATGGAAGCCGGGATTTCAGGTTTTAGGAGGCTGATTAACATGGGATTGAATGAAACACCATCTGCCAATCGAGTTCATATAGGATTTTTCGGCAAGAGAAACGCCGGAAAATCCAGCCTCGTCAATGCTGTTACGGGACAAGATCTAGCTGTTGTATCCAATGTTAAGGGTACGACGACAGATCCCGTCTCTAAAGCCATGGAACTGCTTCCTTTGGGTCCAGTCATGATCATTGATACCCCCGGCATTGATGATGCAGGTGACCTGGGGGAACTGCGGGTTAGAAAAAGCCGTCAGGTGCTTAACAAAACTGATGTTGCCGTCTTGGTCATCGATTCAACCAGTGGTAAAACCTCGGAGGATGAAGAACTGATTGCGCTATTCGCTGAGAAGAAGATTAATTATGTTGTTGCCTACAATAAATCGGATCTGGCGGGAGAGGAAATACCGGAAACGGAGCATGAACTATCTGTCAGCGCTGAAACTGGGCACAATATTGAAAAACTGAAGGAAAAGATAGCGGCTTTGGCGGTTACTGAGGAACCCAAGCTAAAAATTGTGGGAGACTTGATTAATCCCTCAGATTTTGTGGTATTGGTAACCCCTATTGACAAGGCCGCTCCTAAGGGCAGGCTGATTCTGCCGCAGCAGCAGACTATCCGGGATATTCTGGAAGCCGATGCTACAGCTATTGTTGTCAAAGAATTCGAGTTGCGGGAAACCCTGGAAAGTCTCGGAAAAAAGCCGAAACTTGTGATTACCGACAGTCAAGTCTTTGCCAAGGTGTCGGCAGATACACCTCAGGATATTTTTCTAACCTCCTTTTCCATTCTTTTTGCCAGATACAAGGGCACTCTGGAATCGGCTGTTAAGGGAGCAAAAGCCCTGGACTCCCTACAGGAGGGTGAGACCATTCTCATTTCCGAGGGATGCACCCATCATAGACAGTGTGACGATATCGGCACGGTAAAGCTGCCGCGCTGGATTAAAAACTATTCTCAAAAGCAGATTAACCTAGAATTCACCTCAGGGACGGAATTTCCCGACAATCTGTCCAAATACAAACTGATTGTTCACTGTGGCGGTTGCATGCTCAACGAAAGAGAAATGAAATATCGTCAAAAATGTGCCGCGGATCAGCAAGTACCCTTTACCAACTACGGTATTCTCATTGCTTATATGCAGGGGATATTAAAGCGAAGCATTGCCATGTTTCCTAACATTCTAGCAGAATTTGAGGACTAGGGTTATGCGTAGTGAAAGAGACAAGATCGGAGAAATCCTCCTGGAAGATGAAAAGTTGTACGGTATCCAAACCGCCCGAGCAATGGATAATTTTAAACTTCAGCATAAAAAAACAAGTTTACAGTTGATTTATGCTCTTGTCACCATCAAGAAAGCTGCTGCCATGACCTACCAGAAGCTTGGTGTGGGCAAGGATGGAGTTTATGCTGAGATTTCTCAAGTTTGCGATATGATTCTGCAGGGAAAACTGGATGATGCCTTCGTAACCGAAGCCCTCCAGGGTGGGGCCGGAACCTCAACGAATATGAATGTTAATGAAGTGATTGCTAATCTTACACTTTTGAAGCTGGGATTCAAAAAAGGAAGTTACCATATTGTTCATCCCTTAGACGATGTGAACCGCGGACAGTCTACAAACGATGTCTACCCAACGGCTCTGCGCATTGCCGCCATTCAGATGTTGAGAAAGCTAAGCGAAGCCTGTGCCCAACTTCAGCAAGCACTGCAAACAAAGGAGAATGAATTCGACAGCATTTTGAAGCTTGGCAGAACGGAGCTGATGGATGCTGTGCCTATTACCTTGGGACAGGAATTCGGTTCCTATGCCCAGGCTGTTGCCAGGGATCGCTGGCGACTGTATAAAGTTGAAGAAAGGTTGCGGCAAGTAAACATCGGTGGAACAGCGGTTGGTATCGGAAACAATGCTGAAAGAAAGTATCGATTCAGAGTCATTGAAGTACTCAGAGAATTAACCGGGATAGGTCTGGCCACTGCCGAGTATCCTATGGATATCACTCAGAACAATGATGTATTCGTTGAAGTGTCGGGGTTACTGAAAGCCCTGGCTGTGAATCTGATGAAAATATCCAATGATTTGCGTCTTATGAATTCAGGCCCTAAGGGAGGAATCTCGGAAATAACCTTGATGCCGCTGCAAATGGGTAGTACCATCATGCCCGGTAAAGTTAATCCCGTTATTCCTGAAATGGTGATGCAAGTTTCCATGAGAGTGATGGCTAACGACGTAGCCATCTCAACCGCCGCCGCCCACGGAGAGTTTGAACTTAACGCTTTTTTGCCTCTGATTGCCGATTCTCTGCTGGAAAGCATGGGCCTTTTACTGAATGCTGCTGAGCTGTTTCGAACTAAGTGTATTGAGCAAATTAAACCAAATCCAGAGAGATGCAGGGAGTTGCTTGAATTATCCTACGCTTTTACAGCCGCCTATACACCCTTTTTAGGTTATGATAAAGTCCGTGAAATAATCGAAAAATCCTGCGGCGATCCACAAAAGGCCAAAGAAATGCTGGATGAGTGATCTTCTGCAAAAGTTTTCAGGCTCATCTGTAACCACGAATTGCTTTGATGTCTCTCAGATTAAACTGACAGGACCTCAGGTTAATAAAATTTGGTTCTCGAGAATGAAAATGAGATAAATAATTGGCTAGTAAAAAAAGGAGAGCTATAAAGCTCTCCCGAAAATTTTGTTCTTCCATTTCGAATAAATCTGTCTTGCTTGTAAATGGGAATTAGAAAATTACAGCCAAAGCAATAAGAATCAAAATAGCAATTGCAATGATTCCGGCACCGACATAGTTTGCCCCGCCGGATCCGCCACAAGCACCGCCATAACCCATTCCGTACATATTATTTCCTCCTTTCAATTAGAATACAATTCCCATTGCGATGAGCAAGAGAATAATGACGACAACCGCAGCAATACCTGCGCCAAGGCCATGCCCTGTACCGAAAGTTGTTCCGCCACCGAATGCCATGAGCGTTCCCTCCTTTTTTAAGAGATACATTATATTATGAATAATATGGTAAATGTGAGACAATTTGTAAATAAAATTGGATAAACTAGAGGATCGGTTAGATAAGTTACAGTTACAGCCCCTAAAAATGGTTTATCCATTTACCCTACACGTAATAGGGTGTAAAAATGTAATTTCCACATTGTTATTCCTCTGCATATGCTGAATTACAACATATGCGAGGAGGCACTATGATGACGGATCATAAATTTGACAATAGTATGATAGTTTCTGCTAGCCGTGAGGAAGTCCCGTGTCCGGGCAGTTGTCAAGGTATGCGATACACTGTTCAAGCAGGAGATACTCTCTATTTTATCGCTCGTCGATTCAATGTAACAGTCCAGCAGATTCGAGATGCAAATCCACAAATAGTTAATCCAAATCTTATCTTTCTTGGACAGGTAATTTGTATTCCGACTATACTTCAGCCGGATAGTCAATTGAAAGTCCTAACTCTGCGATTCTTGACAGAAACAGGCCAACAGCTTCCCATAGTGGATGGAGCGGTTCAGCTTACAGATAGGGTTATAGTCCGGGCAACGTTTAATCGACCTGTTTCACGTGCCTTCTTCTTTCTAGAACCTACTGGTACAGATACTTGTGAATTCGCACGTCTAATAGGTATTGACTGCCCAAGTGCAGTTACAGGTGTAGCAGAGATTCTTTGGCAGGTGCCGCCAGGAACTCTAGGGCGCGTTTATGTAGTTGCTTGTATCAACAATATTTGTACAAAATCAGATGAAGTGTTAGTTATTCTTAATGTTTAATATAGCTGATAGCCACTCCTGTGAGCGGCTATTTTTTGCGCAGATTCGAGCCAACAAAAGAGCCTAGGCGTTAATTGCCTAGGCAAATTCTTTATGCTGTTATAGGTGTAGGAATTTTTCTGGATAATTCAAACAGCCAAGTAATGATTCTCCACAATGCAACGAGAACACGCAAAAAACCTGAAAGCATTCATTTCACCTCCTCATTGGATTCCCATAAGAAGAGACGGTAGCTTAATCTATTCTATTCAGCATGTCCTTAGATGTTCTGGAAATAAATGATTAGAGAATAAATGGCCCAGGCTACTACCTGGGCCAAAGGCTTTAACTCGCAGCAGGTATAGCGATTCTTGTTCCTACACCCCATAACCATGGAGAAACTAAAATCAACAATGCAACTAAAAACGCTAAAAACCCTAATAATCCAAATAAACCTATAAACATTTCTATACACCTCCTTATTTGGAATCCTATAAGATTAGGATTCTGATATATCTTATGCAACATGTCCATAATTGTTATTTTTGGATTATAAACTGAGTGAGGCATTAGGACACAACTTTCAGATCAACATTTGGAATGAGGGAGGGATTACACATTCCTTCCTTAACATACATAATATGTAAAAAAAGAAAAGGAGGAAAATTTTAGTGTATTATAATTCAGATATATTACATGTTCATAAATATTGCTTTCCCACAACGTTTGATCATGGTCACTCCCATAGAATAATTGGTGTTTCCAGTCTAGGAATTAGACGAGGGAATACACACGTTCATTGCTATCGTGGGATAACCACCGTAGACAATGGTCATGTGCATTATTATAAAGGTGAAACTGGGCCAGCCATACACCTTCCGAGTGGTGGACATATCCACTGCTATAAAGGAATTACAACAATTGAAGATAGGCATAGACATGCTTATGAAGGGACAGACTACCCTTCCTGTCCCTAATAATTAGCTGCTTCGCGAGGTTAATTTTATCTTTCTCTTATAATATAACTAAGTATATAGGAAGATATGGATCTAAGGCTATTGTCGAAATAACAATTAGCGGGCTTTTATCTGGCTCGCTTTTTAATTGTTTACTTATTATGTGTATAAATATGCTCATACCTTTATGGAGAGATCGTAGTTTTGTAGTGATTAAATATGTTTTCCAAGAAACTATAGTTTTTAGACAGACTCAAAAAATTGACTGTGAAATAAGATATAATATATTTTTATTTTGGAGGCAATACCATGATTGGCAACAATTTTGTGCGTTCTTCGCTTGAAGTTAACCTGTTTTTCCTTAGAATTATGAGAGAACATCTGATCTTTATTGAAGCAGATTTGTCGCATAGGGATATTCATCTAAGTCATAAAATAACTGCCCTTAGAAATGAAGCCACTAACCTGCTTAGGACTACGATAGCCTTAGCAAACGGCATTGGTCTTCAAGCCGTTGGTTCAGGTGAATTTATCACAGATTATACAATAAATGCTGAACAGGCAACCGAGTTTTTCACGGGTATTGTGATAGATAGGGATGTAAGTACATCCGTGCTTACAATCGGCAGTATTGAAAGTTCCACCTATTCCTCGGCCTTAGTAGATCAGGTCGCTGTATTAAACAACAATGCAATTGTGGTAACCCAAGCTATATCTAATTTCAAAGTAAGTCTCTTAAAAGATGTACTGAGTTGTCGTGCTTTTTCTCACAGTTACCCTCTGCTACTGGATCATATAAACAGAGAAGCTCAGTTCTATCTAAAAACCCTTCAGAAACTTCAAAATAAAGTGCCTTTCAACTTAGTACGTGAAGCAGTAGAGCAAGAAGCATTCTGGAATCGCATCATGGGCGAACATGCTAAATTTGTTCGTGGTCTGTTAGATCCAACGGAGGAGTTGTTATTTGACAAAGCCCATCGGTTTGGCAAGGAATTTGATCGACTAACTGCTGAGGCAATATCTCTTAGTGAAGACATTAATAAATTACCTGAAGCAACTAAGAATAGCATAAGAGCCACCACCTCTATCAGGAACTTCAAACGTTCTGGGGTAGAAGGGATTTTAGGCTGTAAGATAAAAATTGTTGCACTTCCACTACTCGCCGACCATATCCTAAGGGAAGCTAACCATTATCTTCGGATGCTTAAAGCGTTTAATCAAGTAAGATAATCATTAGGACCTAGCTAAGCTAACTTAACTAGGTCCTAATTGATTTACATATGTGCTTTATATTTATAAATTGTGTTATCCTTAACATTTGTTACTCATAAGGTTAGGAATACTTCCACTGAGAAACCATTGTCATGGTTTAACTTGAATAGTCAATATGACTGAATAATTTCTTTTTTTAATAGAATACTAAATTAAAAGGAGGCAGGGTTAATTGAAAAAATTAATTGTTTTCGCCCATCAACATCAGGAGAGTTTTAATCGTGCAATTTTAGATCAGGTGGAGTCCAGTTTAAGAGAAAAGGGACAAGAAGTTATCGTTCGTGATTTGTACAAAACTAACTTTCAACCTGTGTTAAAACCTGAAGATACAGATTCAATGAAAGTTGGAAAAATTCCAGAAGACATTAAAATAGAACAAGACTTTATTTCTGAGTCAGATGTCATCATTTTCATTTATCCCATCTGGTGGTCAAATATGCCCGCTATTTTAAAGGGGTATTTAGATCGGGTGTTTTCATTTGGTTTTGCTTATACCATGGGGGATCAAGGTGCAGTTCCCTTATTAAAGGGAAAGAAAGGCCTGATTATTAATACTTATGGTGCATCTGAGGAACAATATGAATCTATAGGTATGAATAGAGCCTTTAAAACCACAATGGATGTAGGCGTTTTTGGTTTTACTGGAATTGAACCTGTGGATCATTTGTTGTTTGGATCGGTAACTACTGTAGATGATCTTGCCCGTAAAGAAATGCTAGGGAAGGTTAGAGAAACCTTGAATAAACATTTTTAACAATATAAGTTATTTGTACAAATAGAAATGTACATAAAAGACACAAAAAAATAGAAACGCTAAAGCTGCGCCATTAGGCCTGTTTAGCGTTTTTTAAAATGTGGAACTTTGAGTAAAGCTTGCGGCTCTGTAGGGGGCTTAAAAATATTTTCAGGTTGGATAGGATTTGTGATTGGACGCGCAGAATTGTAATATAACCCTGTATATCAGTTGAAAAGTCAGGTAAGGAGGGGATGAAGTTGATAAATCTAAATCAGAACATGATCGATAATAAGGCCTCAGCAAATTGTTGAGAACCTGTGGTAAGTGCTGGTCAGCACAATGGAACAAGCACTGAGAACTGTCAAATTTGCCACGGACAATTGGAGTATTTTAATCTAGGCCGGGAATTATCTTGTTTTCGATGTGGCATAAAGGAAACCGCTAACATTGTATGCCCCAATGGACACTATATATGCGATAAGTGTCACGGGGAAGGCCTATTTGATACTGTAAAAGATTATGTCTTAAAGAGTAAATCAATAAATCCTTTAGAAATTGCTGAATACCTCATGAATCTGGATAATGTCCCAATGCTCGGTTGTGAAAATGCTTGGATAGCAGCGGCAGCTTTGATGTCTGCGCTTAAGAATGAAGGAACCGCTAAAGTTACAGATGAATTAATTGTCGAAGTACTGAATAGGACGAAGAAACAAGCAATCGGAGGATACTGTGGTCTAACAGGGGTATGTGGGATTGTTCCTGCAATTGGAGCATGCTTTAGTGTCATCCTTGGCGCATCCTGTTCAAAGGACAGAGAAACTGCAATCGTTATGAGCGTAGCAGGTAGAATTATTGGTACAATTGCTAAGGAAACAGGGCCGTGTTGTTGTAAAAATTTCCTCCGAAAATCATTGGACGAATCTGTTAAAATGGTTAAAGAGCATTTGTGTATTTCCTTAACAATCGCCAGGGAAGACAATGTTTGTAAGTATGTTGATAGACATCCTCACGGATGCAGAAAAGAAAAGTGTTCATATTACAAAAACACGTAATGGTAGCAGCAATTCACTCAACCATTCTTTTGGCTTGTGAACATCATGATTAATCTTGAGATATCATAAATATTGAGGTAGAAAGTGGTATGGGTACAGAGAGTTTGTTTTCAGTAATATCATTAGTTTCGGTTGTTATATATGCTTACATTGGTATTTATACCTTCACCCAAAATCCGAAATCTCTTGTCCATAAAGTATTTTTACTTTTATGTTCAAGTTATGCGATATGGTCTTTTGCTTATTCCTTCGCTTACATAGCACATGACAAAATTAGTTTTTCCTTTTGGAACAAGATATCTGCTATTGGGTGGTGTAGTTTCAGTGCTCTTTCGCTATATTTAGTTCTTTTAATAACAGAAAATCCAATTCTAAAATATCGAGTGGCCAGGGTTTTGATTTTTTTGCCAGCAGGAATTTTCTTTTACATGGCAATTTTTTTATTTGGCGAAGGTATTGAGACGTCTAAAGTTACTACCAATATCTTTTATATTGGGGATTTTTTGTACAATTTTTTATTTTTATTGATTAGTATAATTATCTTACTATTTTGGGGCCTAAAATCGAGCAGTGTCAGAATCAAAAAGCAATCTTTTATATTAGTAACTTGTAGTGGGATTCCTTTTATTTTGAATCTATTGACCCAAGACATACTTCCGCTGGTTGTTGTAACAATACAATTTCCTCTAATGGGACAATTGTATTCCATTATTATGATCTTAGGTACTTATAGAGTAATTACTAAATATAAGTTTCTAAGACTTCCGGAACGCTACATATTTGAAGAAGTTGTTAAGGAAATTATGGATATGGTCATATTGTTGGATGCTAAAGGAATGATTATAAAGATATCTCAGCATACTTTGAGTTTACTTGAATTTAAAGAGGATGAACTGATAAACCAGGATATTGATGTTATTTTGGAAGAAAAAAGAAGACGAATATTAATAGACTCTTTGAAAGATAGCAGTAAATTAAATGATATAAATCTATTGAAGAAAAGTGGCGAAAGAATTCCAGTTAATATATCTTACAAACAAATCATTGATGATAAATTACATGATCTGCTAGGTGTAATTCTTGTAATCCAGGACATTAGCTTATTGTATGATTTGCGGAGAAAAAATGAGGAACTCCATGCGTATGTACAACAAGTAGAGGCTAGTGAATACACCTTTCGAAAGCTTTTTGAAGGCTCTTCTGATTCGATTTTAATAATGGAAGGAAATAAGATTATCGATTGTAATCCAGCAACGACAAGATTATTAGGAACTGATTCTAAAGAAATTTTAATCGGTAAAAATTTATGGGAGCTTTCACCTGAATACCAACCTGATGGGATTCTTTCTGAAGAAAAGGCCCAAGCAATGAATAAACAGGCCAAGACCACGGGTGAAGTTAAATTTGAATGGTGGCATAAAAAAGAGAATGGGATCGAGTTCCCTGTCGAAATCATGTTAACTTCTATTCTACTCAACGGCAAACAAGTTTTTCATGGTTTGTTAAGAGATGTGACTGAGCATAAACAATTGGAAAATAGACTAGAGTATTTAAGCTACAACGATGTACTAACTGGGCTATACAATAGAAGATTTTTTGAAGAGGAATTGAAGCGGCTGGATGTACCAAGGAATCTTCCTCTAACCATAGTTATGGCAGATGTGAACGGGTTAAAGCTTATCAATGATTCATTCGGACATATCATGGGAGATGAGCTCTTGCAAAAGGTAAGTTCAGCAATAGCCAAAGGCTGTCGATCAGGCGATATTATAGCTAGGCTTGGTGGAGATGAATTTGTTATTCTGTTACCTAAGACAGGTGTTAAGGAAACAGAACAACTTGTTAAAGGTATAAAAGCTTACTCTAAAAATGAACAAGTAGGCTCTATTGAACTATCCATTTCATTTGGTTGGGAAACTAAACACAATCCGGAGGAAAATATTTTAGAAGTATTTAAAAAAGCTGAGGATCGAATGTATAAGAAAAAGCTTTTTGAAAGTCCCAGTATGAGAGGAAAGACCATTAAAGCTATCATTAGTACTCTTCATGAAAAAAACAAACGAGAAGAACAGCACTCCTATCGAGTTTCGGAATTGTGCAAAAGTATCGGAAAAGCCCTTAGTTTGTCGGAAGGAGATATCGAGGAGCTAAAAACAGTCGGGTTGCTTCATGATATAGGAAAAATTGCGATAGAGGAAGCCACTCTCAATAAGCCGGGGAAATTGACTGAGCTTGAGTGGGAAGAAATAAAACGTCATCCGGAGATAGGTTATAGAATACTTAGCACAGTGAATGATATGGCAGAAATTGCAGAATACGTTCTATGTCATCATGAAAAATGGAATGGTATGGGGTATCCCAAAGGCTTAAAGGGGGAAGAAATACCGCTGCAAGCGAGAATTATCGCCATAGCTGATGCCTATGATGCTATGACTAGTCAAAGGAGTTATCGAAGTGCATTACCGGAAGTTATTGCTCTTGAAGAGCTACAAAACAATGCAGGTATCCAGTTTGACCCAATGATCTTAAACGTATTTATTGAAACCGTATTAAACAAACTTTCCAGGAATGATAGTCAGGCCGGATAAATCGGTTTCGAGTTCCAAAGGATAAATTTATTACTGATAGGGTATTAGGACAATTGTGAGTGGGGATAATTTAGATTAGCCAAACTTTCTTCTAAAGGAGGTTACAATGGAAGATCCTCTACTCACAATAATTGTTTTAGCAATTACTTGGCAATGGGGCGATTGGAGGCACTGGAAAGATTACTACTCAACAATTCTGTTTTGGGCACTAGGTAATTTCATCTACCTCTATCTTACTATTAATAAACCCCTTTGGAAATTTACAACGATAGTACCTTCATCCCTAGCTGATATGCTAATGAGTCTTGTGCTTTTTCCATGTTTCGGCTTGTTGTTTTTGGCATATTTTCCCTCGAAAAATATCCCTAAGAAATTCATATACATAATCACTTGGGTGCTTTTGTTTTCGTTAATAGAGTTGTGGGCTTTAAAAATTAATCATTTTGCTTATCTAAATGGTTGGAAATTTACATATTCGGTTATTTTCAATTTGTTCATGTTTCCCTTACTCCGCATACATTACATAAAACCACAGTGGGCTTGGCTAATTTCGTTTGTTGCTGGGGTTATGATCATGATAGTTTTTAAAATTCCACTTAATTAAATACGCAGAAAACACACATGACAAGGATGCCATGTGTGTCTTCTAGAAATCATAAGGTGGCTACTACCAAATTATTTGATGGTAGCCACCTCTACGATAGCAGCCTCACGGTATGTTATCTTCAATTTTTTCTAATACTAGAGAAGGTATATTAAGAATCCCCAATTGGCAACTATTGTTTTAGTAAAGGAAAGTATCTCAATGGTTTATTTTTGGTCAAATACAATTTGGTATATCCTATTAGGTATTTCGACTATCAGTACAGTAATTTACTCAATAAGCAAAGCCAAGCGGCGTAAGTTTACTTTTGCCTTTTATATGACTTTAGTAGGACTGGTTCTTTTCTTCGAAACAATGATACTTATTGTGTTTAAATCATACAACTATTATCCGATGATTATTCATACTTCACCTTTTGATGACGTTCTTGCAGGAAACCTTTTCTCCCAGTTTTCCGTCGCAGCAACTGCCCTGTTAGTAGCGGTTTTAAATTTAAAGAACTATTGGATATTAATTCTATCGGGAATATACGGACTAATAGAAGAACTATTTTTGGCTTTAGGTATCTATTCGCATAACTGGTACCGAACTTGGATGACTCTTGTGGGGTTGACTATATATTTCTGGTGGGCAAAAAAGAATTACATAAAAGGGTTGATGAGGGGTATTAAACCTCTTAGATTGTATTTTTACATATTTATTGGATTATTTCCGCTGGACATAATTACCTTGTTATGGGGGTTTATTTTGTCGGGATATCAAAATTATACACGGAATCTTATACCTGACTCGGTAAGAAGTCCATATGTCGCAGCTCTCTTGTATTATACATTTGTTGCAGTTATTATAATTTCAATCTATTTTCTAAGGCTTAAATGGCGCTGGAAGTCCGGGGTTATTTTGGCGATTTACGGCATAAATTTTATTGCCTATAAGCTGCATATCCTTTACTTTTATAATATGTTTTGGTATGTGGTTTTTTCGACAATATCTATTTTCTCAATTTATCTATCAATTGTATTGCTTGATTACTTCTACAAAGACAAGTAAATTTTGAAAGTGGGAAGACCTGATATTTCAGAGTACCATAAGCTGAACACAAGCAGCCTCATCCATGAAGGATCTGGCTGCTTGTGTTCGAGTAGAATGATAGGATAGCTTACCTTACCGTCGAGCTTCATCCTTTTTTTCTGCTATGAAATAATCAATACTTTCTCTGCGTCGATCATTTTTCGCTTCAATAGCTTGTTTCTCTTCATCAGAAATCTCATCTGCATGTTCATTTAAGTAATCCTCTGCTTCACGCAAATTTACAAAAGTGTGGTCTATATGATTCTGAAGGTGTTCCTCATTATCTGATCGATCATCTGGTTTGGCCAATGTTATCACTCCTATTCAATCCTTGCTGCATTATTAGGATGACCTAAACTGAAAGATGCTATTCCATAGTGTTCCTTACAAATATAGTGTTCATGTTTAGTAGTGACATCATTGATGCTCCGCTCATAGTATGTCTAGAGAGGGGAGTGAAAATGGTTAAACCAACGATTAAATGGATCGGATCGCCTAACTTCAGTAGCCCGATGGGGTATAAAATAATTGCGATTGTAAATCACATCATGGAAGGTACATTGGTAGGTACAGACTCATGGTTTGCGAAGCCAGAGAGTAAAGTTAGTTCTCATTTTGGAGTCGGTAAAAATGGAGAGATCCATCAGTACGTGGATCTGAAAAACCATGCTTGGGCAAACGGAAGTGTGAATCAACCGAATTGGCCTTTGCTTATTTCAGGAGTTAATCCGAATTATTACACCGTTTCAATTGAACACGAAGGCCTAAGCGGGAGTAAGATGCCTGAAGCCCAGTACCAGGCAACTCTTGCCTTACATCGCTGGTTAATTGAGACTTTAGGGATTCCTGTAACCAGAGATAATATCATTGGGCATAACAGGATCGACTCTGTTAATAGAGCTAGGTGTCCTGGAACAGAATTTCCCTGGGATCGGCTCTTTAATGATTTGCAAGGAGGAAGCGAAGTGTTAAAGGTAGCAGTCTTATTGTTCACGAAGGAGGATTTTTGGGCGGGTTACGATGTTGCAACAAAGCATGGGAACTGCGCTATTTTTGTAAGACCGGCAGATTTATCAGTACCTGATGAAGCCCAAAGTGCTGAGAAATTGATAGTCGTAGGGGGTCCTACAACCAAACATCCAGCTGAAGTTCTGTTGAGTGGAAATGACAAATATCTAACAGCGGCTGCTGTGGCCAAATATTTAGAGTAAATAATGGAAGGTAGTATACTAAGCAGGTTAAGAGCCTGCTATCTTTTTTGAGTTAAAGAGAAGATAGTCATAAGTGACACTGAATCTTAGGTTATGCATCCTTGATGAACTTGAAGTTTACTTCGAGGCCCGAGAAGATAATATTAATATTGTGCTTCAGATTGATAAAAAGGTAAGAGGTTTTTTTGCAAGTGCAATTGATGATCTGGATCTTGATGAGCGGCATGTAAGTTTTTGCCTTACCAATGATCAGTTAAGGGTATCTGGACAAACTGCTGAAATCCTGGCCGGGATTATTCAGCGGGAATATGACAAAATTGGTTAATATAACTACTTAACTAGGTGCTTATAGTGAAAGACCTTATCGAGAAGGGGATGCAGACTTCACTCGATAAGGTCTTTATATTTAAGGTATGCGTTATAAGGCTATAGATAGGGCCAATCAATGGGCTGATATAAATTACCTAAGTCCCTTATCGTAGGGTATGCCTTCGGCTTTAGGAGCCCTGGATTTTTTTGATGTAAAGGCCAAAACAACCATCGTTGCTAAATATGGAAGCATCTTGTAATATGTTTGATTGATGTTTAAAGCATCTAAGAAGGGGATGAGGGCAATGGAATAGGCCACAGTACGCAGGAAGGCGAAGAATAAGGCTGCGAGCAGGATCTTAAAAGGTTTCCATTGTCCGAAGATCATAACAGCTAGCGCCAGGAAGCCGAATCCCGCAACCCCTGTATGACCGTTGGTGTTGCCATTCATAACACCAACGGCGTAGAAGAATCCGCCAATTCCCCCCAGGATACCGGAAAGGCTCACCCCGGCATAACGCATGAAATAGACGTTTATTCCGACAGAGTCGGCAGCGTGAGGATGTTCGCCACAGGCGCGAAGGCGTAAACCAAACTTCGTTTTATAAAATACGATTGCCGATAGAACCAGTAGCAAAATTCCAATATATACAGTGATATAGGTATTTTGGAAAAATATCTTTCCGAGCACAGGTACTTCACTTAAGAATGGAACTTCCTTAATATAGAAGTTCTTGTTTGTGGTTATACCGTCACTGTTGAAAAACATTTTGGAGAACAAGAGAATGGCTGCGGGAATCAACATATTAAGGGCGGTACCTGTAATAGTCTGGTCTGCTTTCATAGTTACTGCTGCCAGTGATAGCAACAGAGAATACAGAAGTCCCGCACCTGCTGCAACGAGCATACCCAGAAGCAATATGCTTTGGGCGTCTAGGGAGGAACTTTGGACAAAGTAAACGAACAGGCAGCCAAAAAATGCACCCACCAGCATGATTCCCTCCAGGGCAATGTTAATGACACCGCTGCGTTCACTGAACATACCGCCCAGGGCCACCAAAAGCAGGGGGATAGCAACTGGAAGGGTATTCTGAATTAAATAATAGAAGGTATCCATAATCTACGCCCCCTCCTTTTGATCAGCAGGCAGGATTTTTACTGATTGTTTTTTGCTGTAACGCTTCTTTATAAGGTTAGCGACGCTTGCATTCATGAGCATGGCAAAGGCTGAAAAATAAATAATAACTGCAATCACAACATCGATGATTTCCGGCTTATAGCCGTAGAGGCTGGCGAGTGTGCCTCCCCTTTGAATATGGGAAATGAACACTGCAGAAAAGATAATTCCGATGGGGTTGGAGTTGCCCAGGAGGGCTACGGCAATACCGTTAAATCCGTTGGCTGCAATAACACTGACCGGCTCATAGGTCATACTGCTCCCAGCGATAGTCGACGGTGCTAAAATAGCGAATGCTCCCCCTAGTCCCGCCATGGCCCCGGCAATGACCAGGGTGAGAATAATATTGCGCTTGTCGTTCATGCCGGCGTAGGCGCTGGCAAATTTGTTAAAACCCGTTGCTTTGAGTTCATAGCCAAAGGTGGTTTTGTTTAAAACGATAAATAATATAAGTGCTAAAGTAATGGCCAGAATAATAGAGATATTGACACTGGAATGAGGGATTCCGAGAGTGGGCAATTGAGCTGAAGCTGGAAGATAGGCCGTTCTGGTTTTCGAGGAAATATACATGGCTGCATTTCCTTGAACAAGCATATCTACTAGGTACATGCCGATATAGTTAAACATGATGGAGGTAATAACTTCGTTAACGTTCAGGAATGCCTTAAATATCCCGGGAATCAAACCCCAAAGCATACCACCGATCATCCCCGCCAGTATACAGACGATCCAATGAATACTGTCCGGCAGCTTCCACATAAACCCGACATACAAGGCAAAGAACATGCCCATGGTATACTGGCCTGAGGCCCCAATGTTAAATAAGCCCATTTTGAAGGCAAAGCCTACAGCCAGACCTGTCATTAAGATGGGAGTTGCAAAATAAAACACATCACCTATACGTTTAAAACCGCCGATCAGCAGCATCTGAAAGCCTAAGAAGGAGTTGGCAGGACTTGCAATCCTCATAATAAGATAGCCAAAAATAAGGCCCAGAATTATTGCCAGCAGAGCGGCTGTAAAAGCGGAAAAGCCTTTGCTTTTCCCCGCTTTTTTAAGATTCTCAATAGCTTTTGAAGATGAAACCATCTTATCCTGCATTTTCATTCTCCTTTGCGGTGCTGCGTTTGGCACCTGACATGTAAAGCCCAAGTTCTTGAACAGTGGTCGCCTTGGCGTCTAGCTCACCAACGATTTCCCCTTCATACATAACAAGAATTCGGTCGCTTAAATTCATGACCTCCTCCAGCTCCAGGGATACCAACAAGACAGCTTTTCCGGCATCGCGCCTGGCAACGAGCTGTTTATGGATATACTCGATAGCGCCGACATCCAGACCTCGAGTAGGTTGTACGGCAATTATCAGTTCGTGCTCCTTGTCAATTTCCCGGGCAAGAATGGCTTTTTGCTGGTTGCCGCCGGACATGCTTCGGACTGGAGTGATGGGTCCTTGCCCGCTGCGCACATCATATTGCTTAATCAACCTATCGGCATAAGAGCGTACGGCTTTGGTTTTGATAAATCCGAAGGTCTGAAACTCAGGCTGCCAATAACGCTGCAGGACTAGATTTTTTTCTAAGGAATAATCAAGGACGAGACCGTACTTATGCCGATCTTCCGGAATGTGGCTTATACCAGACATTGAACGGGTGCGTATGTTAGCCTTGGTAATGTTCTTGCCGCCAAGGGTGATACTTCCGCTGCTAATTTTTTCGAGTCCTGTAAGTGCGGAGACAAGCTCAGTTTGTCCGTTTCCGTCGATACCGGCAAGACATACGATTTCACCTGCCCGCACATCAAAACTTACATTTTTCACAGCATTGTTTTTATGAATCTTGGAGGAAACAGTAATATTATTAGCGGAAAGAACAACATCTCCAAGCTCCTTAGTCTTTTTATGTACCTTGAAGTTCACATCTCGTCCCACCATCATCCGGGACAGTTCTTCCTTAGTAGTATCCTTTATTGCAACGTCACCAATGTATTTACCTTTGCGCAGTACAGTGCAACGATCGGCAACAGCCATAATCTCATTTAATTTATGGGTTATAAATAATATGGATTTACCTTCTCTGGCGAATTCCCGCATTATTTCCATAAGCTCATCTATTTCCTGGGGGGTTAAAACTGCGGTGGGCTCGTCAAAAATCAGGATATCATTTTCGCGGTATAACATTTTTAGAATCTCAACACGCTGTTGCATGCCAACAGATATCTTTTCAATTAATGCATCAGGGTTTACCTCAAGTCCATACTGTTTGCTAAGTTTAAGTACCTTTTCCCGGGCTTGCTTTTTTTTCAAGAAACCCAGCTTATTGGGCTCAACTCCTAAAATGATATTTTCAAGAACCGTAAAAATATCGATGAGTTTAAAATGTTGGTGCACCATGCCGATGCCCAAATCATTAGCGTCATTGGGATTGTTAATTTTGACCACCTGGCCATTCTTCTTGATTTCACCTATTTCCGGCTGGTATAAGCCAAAAAGAACGCTCATTAGGGTGGATTTTCCGGCACCGTTTTCCCCTAACAGAGCATGAATTTCGCCCTTTTTTAAGCGCAGAGTTATATTATCATTGGCAATGATGCCGGGGAATTCTTTGGTTATATTAAGCATTTCGATAATATAGTTTTCCATTAATAAACCCCTTTTTTAACAAGTTAAGTACACATAAAGGGGAAAGGAGCTTTTGGCCTTTCCCCTTTGTCATTAAAGGGCTTCTACTGACCACAGGCTCAGTAGAGTTACAATAATTATTTGTTATCTAACTTGAACAGTAACCTTGGAAAGTTTTAGGCCGGTTATAAGCTCTTTAGCTGTTGCATAACCGTTAGTATCTTCAACCTTTAGGGTGCGGACAGGATCGATTGAGCTATCAGCCAGTGAAGCATAAATAGCCTCATAATCTTTTTTGCTGAAGGATTTAAAACGGTCAAAGGCATTGCCATCTTGTTTGCCAATAATCGTTGTTGGCAGACCTACACCATTATTAGATGCATTGAAATAGGTAGATTTCCCTGCGTAGGTGCTCCATTTGTCAGTCTTATAGATAGACTCAAGAACCTGTATAACAGAAGCGCCAAGTCCTTTGGTTGCAGAAGTGATAACAGTCTCGCTGTCATATCTTTGATCCACGTCAACCCCGATAACTTTTTTTCCAGCTTCTGCAGCAGCAGACATAACACTCTTACCTACGGAACCGCCGCAAGCAAAAATAACCTCAGTACCTTCCTGATACATGGTTTTTGCTGTTGCCTTATTGGTATCAGTTTCTGCAAAATCCCCTGTATAGTGGTATGTAACAGAAATTGCGCCTGCAGGAAGGCCCAATTTTACAGCAGCAGCCTCTGCTCCCTGTAAATATCCATAACCAAAGGCTTGAACAGCAGGAACAGCCATACCACCCATGAAGCCAAGCTTCTTCATGCCGTCTAAAACTGCTGCATAACCAGCCAAATAGCCGGGCTCTTCTTCAGAGTACAGAATACTTGCTACATTATCATTAGTTTTAAAGGTTTTATAATCAGCTGTATGAGGAGTTCCATCCAAAAGGATGAATTTTACCTCAGGGTACTTTGACTGTGCCTCGTAAATAGGAACCTCAAAGAGGAAACCTGGTGTAACAATTACCTTAGCGCCACCTGTGACTGCCAGATCGATAGCAGCAAGATAGCCTGCGTCTGACGCTTCTTCAGGTTTATAATATTTGTGGCTAATTTTGTTAGCCTCAGCAAAGGCAACCACCCCTTCCCAGGAACCTTGGTTAAAGGACTTATCATCGATATTGCCTTTGTCGGTAATGAGCGCGATTTCGAAGCCTTTGCTTGTTGCATCACTTTGGCTAGTTGTACTGCCACAGCCAGTAATCACCGAGAAACATAACAAAACAAGAACTAATAGTATTGCCGAAAACCTTTTCAATTATACTCCCCCTCTGATTTTAATAATATTTTCCATAAAAGTATTGTATCATCCTTATCTGAATTTACAACTATTATCCAATGTCAACGGTTGAATTCATCGACTTAATAAAAGAATTGAAATATAAATTTTTTATAACAATTTAAAAACAAGCTTTATACGTTAAACCGTGCAGCTAAGATGATGGAGAACTCAGTTAAATCACTATCTTATCCTCCAGAGATAATTTATAATAGTAAAGGATTGAAGGGGGGCAATTTTATGAATCACCGACATTTAGTTCTAAATGAAGACAGTGAGTTTGCATTCCATTGTCACGATGGACTGGAGTGCTTTAAGACATGTTGCCGGGACATCAATATTTATCTCTCTCCATATGATGTTCTCCGGATGAAAAATTATCTCAACCTTTCTTCAGAGGATTTTCTGAAGGAGTATACACTTAAGGTACAAATACCTCACACTGGTTTGTCCATTGTACAAATAGACATGTCCAAGGACAATAAACTAAGATGTCCTTTCATAACACCTAAGGGATGTCAGGTTTATAAAGAGAGACCTTGGTCCTGCCGTATGGCACCTGTGGACATGCTGGGGGGTGGAAAGTATTCTTTTATTTTTGAAAGTTCCCATTGCCACGGCCTAAATGAGAAAAAGACACAAACCGTAAAGGATTGGATCCAAGAGCAGGGGTTAGGGATTTACGAAGATACTGAGCAAGGGTTTAATGAAATACCCAACCATTTAAAACTTACCGGTAACCCAGAAACTGACGAAAAGCTTAAACAGCTTTTCTTTATGGCTTGCTATGATCTGGACAGATTTAGAACCTTGTTGCTGAATAACCCATCCCTATTTGAAGAATTGAGTTTGGGCCAAGAGGGAATAGATGAGATCCAGCATAACGATGTCCAGCTAATGAAATTTGGTTTTAAACTTTTATGTTTAGGTTCCGAGCCCTTGACAAACTTAAAAATTAACGGCATAAATTAAATAAGGCAGGAAAGTTATCCTGCCAAAAGGAATGATAGTATCGTGATACTACCCCTCCCCATAAAGGGAGAAGGGTAGTTTTTTTATTGGCTAGATTAGAATACAATGCCCAATGCGATGAGCATAAGAATAGCAATTGATACAATTGCAATGCCACAACCAAAAATCAACATCATTATATCCCCCTTTTACCATATATAACATAATATTCCGGATAGCTCCGCCTGACACTAAGAAATTGGAATATCAGAGTTGCTCTAAAGGTTTATAATTATGCTTTCATTTTCTGAGATATAGTCCTTAGCTCTCAAAAAGAACCTTGAGTCAACAGGGAAGATATTTGTAGATCAAGGTAGAATGATGGGAGTATCGGAAGAATTTAAAGATTTTGCAGCGTTACATAAAAGAAACTTAAGATATATAGTCGAAAATAGAGGGTATAAATGAATTGTGTCGAAAATAAATAGATAAAGTAGGGAATTTGCTAATGAGGTATAGAAATGACAGAAAATCCTTTGTTAAATAAACTTGAGATAAGGCCTTTCTTAATAACAATCAACGCTAAAGTTGTTAAGGTAGGAAAGGAATTTTTAGAATTAACTGATTTCTCGAAAGAGGATATTTTAGACAAAAAAATATCCCAGGTAATCCACGAGTTGCTAAGAATTAATACTGAGTCGTATGATATGAGCAAGGATCTAAATCAAATAGAATGCTTTATTTTTACAAAAAACTATGAATCCAGAGAAATAACAATGGAAATAGAACAAGGATCAACAGCGGAAGAGAAAATTTATATATTTCAAGAAAAGACTAATTCAAGACTCGGCGATAAGGTATTATTCTTAAGTAAGTTCTTTCTGGACAATAAAGTTGGGATTGGCATTTACTCTGCACTTAACTTTACGCTCCTTAAAGCCAATGATAAGTACCAGGACTATATCTTAGAAACCATTAATCCTGTTGCAAACCCTTCTGAATTGCCTAGAGTTGATTATAAGAAAAAGCATTGTTTATTAGGGCTGAGAATTATGGACTTTATCCCAGATTTTCAAGGCTGTAAGTGGAAAAATGTGGTGGATTCAAATAACAGCTTGCATGTCTCTGAAAGGGAAGGATTGCTTGGTACAACTGATGAGCGGTATTGGGATAATACCTTAATGCCCATCGAAGAAAATGGAGAAGTTAAGTATATTATTTCCATACTGGAAGATGTAACCGAGAGAGTCCTCAGTAAAATAGAAAACAAGGAATATCAGCAAGCTATAGAAGAACAAGCCAAGGAATTACAGAAAACTAAGGAACAATTGATAGAAGCACAAGAGTTTGCTAATTTAGGATATTGGGAATTTGATCCTATTACCGGAGAATATCCTTGGTCGGATGAGTTGTTTAGAATCTTTGGCTATAAGCCACAGGAGTTTATACCTACTATTTCAGATGGCATTAAGCTTGTTTATCCCGATGACAGGCACGTAGTAGAAAATGTGATAAAAGAGCCTCCTCCTGACAACGAATTTAAATTAGACCTCAGGATAATTAGAACAGATAACGAAGTTAGATGGATTCATGAAAAGGTAAAGTATGATAAGGATACCTCGGGAAACCTTGTTCGGTGGTATGGAGTTGTGCAAGATATTACGGAACGAAAACTAAATGAAATTAGACTCAAAGAGAGTGAGGAAAGGTTCAAAGAGCTAGCTGAAAATTTGGGACACGTTATTTGGATTAGTGAAGGTAAACAAGTAGTATACATAAATAAAGAGTATGAGAGCGTATTTGAAAGAAGTTGCCAAAGCTTATATAACAACTCTCAATCATTTATTGAAGGCATACACCCAAAGGATAAAGACACATTTATAAAAGCATTTAGACAAAATGATAATTCTAATTCAGATAATATATTTGATGAACAATTTAGGGTTATTCGATCCGATGGATCAATTTGCTGGATTTGGGCCAGGACATTCCCAATATTTAATGAAAATGCTGGAATAAAACGGAGAGTTGGTATTGCTGAAGATATAACAAAGATTAAGACTTATGAGGAATCATTACGACAGGCTAAGGAAGACGCTGAGAAAGCCAACAAAGCAAAAAGCCAATTCCTGGCAAACATGAGTCATGAAATAAGAACACCGATGAGTGGTGTTCTTGGAATGGCCCAACTGTTAATTATGGATCTAGAAGGTAAACAAAAGGAAATGGCCAAAATCATTAAAACCTGCGGCGACAACCTGTTAAACATTATCAATGATATCCTTGATCTTTCACGAATAGAAGCTGGCAAAATTAACCTATGTCTTGAAGATTTTGATTTTAGGCAGTTAATCGAAGAAGTAAATGATATAATTCAACCATTAGCTCTCCGTAAAGGACTTAATTATTCATTTTTCCTAGATAATGAAATAAATAGTCGGCTATTAGGTGATACAGGTAGGTTGAAGCAAATTCTCTTTAATCTTTTGGGAAATGCCATTAAGTTTACAGAACATGGAAGTATTGAACTATCTATTCTAAAAGGAAAGGTATGTAAGGACAGAGTGCAGTTGCTCTTTTCAATTAAAGATACGGGTATGGGAATAGACGAGGATAAAATTGGTCAGTTATTTACCTATTTTACACAAGGTGATGATTCAGTTACTAAGAAATACGGAGGTACAGGGTTAGGTCTGGCGATATCCAAACAATTCATTAACATGATGAATGGAGAAATTAGTGTGGAAAGCCAGGCAGGAGTTGGGAGTAATTTTTCATTTAGTGTAATCTTGACACAATCTCGGAATTTTGAAAGGTTTGACAATCACAGCCCTAATGCTAAGGCCCTGATTCCAATATATTCCTCAGCCTTATTGGTTGAAGATGATTATGTAAGCGGAGTTCTTATAAAAAAGCTTTGTGAACGAAAGAATATCAGTTTGATGATTGCCAAAAGTGGAACTGAAGCAATTGAGACTTTGAAAAGCCAATGTTTTGATTTAATATTAATGGATATTCAAATGCCTGATATAAGTGGTTTTGAGACTACAAAAATAATCAGAGCTACAGAAAAACCATTAAAAAAGCATACGCCGATAATAGCTACGACAGCTTTCGCTCTGGTCGGTGATAGAGAAAAATGCCTTAGTGCCGGCATGGATGATTATTTAGTAAAACCAATTGATGCGGAAGAATTTTATAAGATCGTGGATAAATGGATTCGCATCAAAACCCAAAGGGCCAATATCTTTTGAAAAGTGATGTACCTGAATTTGGTACATCACTTTTTGATTAGCAAAGTTGCTCAATTTGAGAATATTAAAATTGCGTTGATATGAGTTAAATATCTTAAAATTACCTAGGTTCTTTTAACATATCTTTATCTCTAGAGCAAGTGCATTCTTTTATCAATGATCCTTAAGGTAAAGGAAACCATTAGACCATAAATTAGGGCAGTAGAAAGTGTTGAGTATGCTACGTTAAGGGGCATATTTATAAAGAGAGGAAGCTTTAGTAATGTACCAAATGTATTGAGTAATAACCAAATAGCTAAACTGTATCCTAAACCTTTTAGATATAAATAATTACTTGAAGTAAACATTAATAAATAGGCGAAGACTATACCAAGCATCATACACACAGCTCCATGGCTAATTATTGAAAGGACTAGACCCAAAAAACCTTGCTTGGAAAATATCTGATTTGTAAGTACAATTGTAGCGTAATCGTTGAAAGCCCTATCAGTCCAGCCTAATGCTTTATAAATAATCCCGACTAGATCACAGGTAACACTGGCTACAAATCCTGCAATGCCTCCAGCAACAAACCTATCTTTCTTCATTTGTTTAACGCTCCCTTTTTACGATTCGAATTAAGTATGCCGTAAAATTTAAATTTTTATTAAATATAGGGAGAATAGGAATTTTTAAAACTCCACTGGGGTTCGTTTTTGGTACCAAGATGAGTTCTAAAGAGTATATATAGTTATATAGAAATCTTAAAACTACTACATTAAGCTAAAATCTACATACTTAATGGTTAGTGGATCTATTAAGGGTTTATATATTTATTCCTCTAAGTTTACAAATTGTGACAAAGATTTCGCTTTATCTATACCCTTTCTTAGATTACAATAATATGGTCCGATTTAATATGAAAATTCAAAATAGTCAGGTATATTGGGAGGAGAGAGTATGACTGCACAAGAAAAGCATATAATTGAAACTATTCTAGCCGATATAGGACTTGAGCCTTTGTTCATTGGCGAGAATGATTGTGATAAACCTGAACGAGTCGTTAAAACAACCTGAATTACGAGGCGTAAAGTTAGGGTGGAGTGTGTATTTTAATTATCCAATACCTAATGTTTTATTGGGTAACAATGGGTCTGGGGAAAGAGTGGCAGGGTCATGGATACTGTTGTTTTGGACAACATAATCATAAATCGTAACAAACCAACTGCGTGTTACGGCATAGTTTCTCGACACAATGGAAGGATAAGTGTTGAAACCAGTCCTTCTGGTTCTACCTTTTATGTTTACTTTAAATTGGATGATCGGAATTAGAAATGAGTGAGTAAGAAATAGGGATAGTAATAGAGTTTAAGTCTTGATTTCAACAGCTAGCAGTCCTGCTTCATACAGGCTGCTAGCTGTTTTTGGCCTAAGAAAATGCTGATGAAGAATTGGACGTCTTAAGTTTGCAAAGACTAGATAATAAACTTGTCTGAAGGAGTGACTGATTTGACTCATCGACGTAGCGGCACACGACAAATATTATATCCTTTAAATCCTAAAGACCCACGCAATCTTTCCTATAAACAAGAGGATCTGGGCTCGCTTCCTAAAGCTTATCAAGAGTTTTACCGAGAAATAACCCGGTTCATTCCCTACCAGCGGGTCTTTATTGATCCACTTTATACTTTAGGGTTTGGCATTGACGCCAGTTTTTATCGGTTAATTCCTAAAGTTGTGGTTAAGGTTCTTAACAATGATGAAATGTCGGCAATTTTAAAAATTGCGCAGAATCTTAAGACACCAGTTACTTTTAGATGTGCAGGGACTAGTTTATCGGGGCAAGCTTTAACCGATTCTGTCTTACTCATGGTGCAAGGAGCGTGGCGGCACTATGATGTTTTGGAAGAAGGAAAGAAAATAACCCTCGAACCGGGGATTCTCGGAGTAGAGGCAAACCGGTACTTAAGATCCTATGGCAGGAAGATCGGCCCGGATCCGGCGTCCATCGATCATTGCATGATCGGTGGGATAGCCGCCAATAATGCCAGCGGTATGTGCTGTGGTACTGCAGATAATAGCTATAAAACAGTTGAAGATATGCGAATCATTTTTGACGATGGAACGATTCTCGATACAGCAGATCCTAATTCTCGTAAAGCCTTTCTTCAAAGTAAACCGGAGCTTATCCTACAAATAGAGAGCATTCGGGATGAGCTTAAGGCTGACCCGGAGCTAACTATGATGATTGAAAAGAAGTATAAGATTAAGAATACTACTGGCTATAGTCTAAATGCCTTTGTTGATTTTGAGGATCCTATTGAGATTATTAAGCATGTTATGATTGGTTCGGAAGGAACTTTAGGGTTTATCTCTCAAATAACCTATAAAACAGTTATTGAACATGAGCATAAAGCATCTGCCTTAATTATATATCCGGATATGGATCATGCCTGTCGAGCTGTAATGAAACTGAATCGGGATTTGGTGTCGGCTGCTGAGATGATGGACAGAGCTTCCCTTAAAACCATGGAAGAGGAGCCGGGTATGCCCAATTACTTAAGAACTCTTTCAGAAACGGCAACCGCACTCCTAGTGGAGGTTCGTGCAGAAAATCGGGAGGTTCTTGAAAAACGGATTGGCGAAGTTAAAGAACGTCTTAAGGTTATTACAACAGTTTTGCCCATTGACTTTACAACCATAAAATCCGAGTATGAAACTTATTGGAAGATTCGCAAAGGGATTTTCCCTGCAGTGGGTGGAGTGCGAGAACAAGGCACAGCGGTAATTATTGAAGATGTAGCTTTTCCTTTAGAAAGATTAGCTGAAGCCACACTGGATCTAAGAAATATTCTTAACAAATTTGGCTATGTGGATGCTATTATTTATGGTCATGCTTTAGATGGGAATTGGCATTTTATTTTCACACCGAAGTTTGAGACGGATGAAGAAATTAACCGATATGCAGGACTTATGAACGAGGTTAATGAACTAGTTGTCAAAAAATATGATGGCTCATTGAAGGCCGAACATGGCACCGGTCGGAATATGGCGCCTTTTGTGGAGCTGGAATGGGGGAGTAAGGCGTATCAGCTCATGAAACGGATAAAATCCGCCTTTGATCCTCAGGGCCTGTTAAATCCCGGAGTAGTTATCAATGATAATCAGAATGTCTATTTGGAAGACTTAAAAATGATGCCAGAGTCTCATGAAACGATTGATCGCTGTACAAACTGTGGTTTTTGTCAAGATATTTGTCCCTCGAAGAATATTACAACAACTCCGCGAATGAGGATTATCCTGCAACGTGAAATATCCTTTCTGAAACGGACAGGAAAAGAACCCCAGCGTTTAATGCGTTTACTTAAGGATTATGACTACGCCGGCAATGCAACCTGTGCTACAGACGGACTCTGTGCCAAATCATGTCCCCTTTCTATTAATACCGGAGATAATTCTAAATACCTGCGTTCACAGGCCATTACGCCCACCGCTCGCTTTATTGCCCAACGTCTGTCCAAAAACATGAATGGGGTTACTACTTTTATGCGCTTTGGACTTGGTGCCGTAGATGTGGCCCATTCACTACTGGGAACTGGATTGATGGATACACTGGCAACAAAGGCTCACACCCTCACAAAGAATCGAATTCCCAACTGGAACCCTTGGATGCCTGGTCGGGGCTCTAATCCCAAGATGCCAGCCGGTAATACAGCACGGGGTATGAAATCGTCTGGAACGGCTTCGATGAACCCAGACCTCTTAAAGGTAGTCTATTTTCCAAGCTGTATTAGCCGCTCTATGGGTCCTGCTAGTAAGGATAGGGATCAAAGACCTCTTCACGAAGTGATGAGTTCTTTATTGGACAAAGCTGGATATGAAATTATCTACCCACCAAACATGGACAACCTGTGCTGTGGTATGCCCTGGGAAAGCAAAGGTTTCTTCGATATTGCTGATGAGAAAAGTGAGGAGCTTGAGAAAGTACTGCTCAAAGCGAGTGAAAATGGAAAATACCCCATTCTTTGCGACACCAGCCCCTGTCTCTATCGAATGAAACGAGCTTTTAAGTCTGGAATTGAGCTGCATGATTCCGTAGAGTTTACCCATGATTTCTTGCTTAATCGCTTGAAATTGAGAAAGCTTCCTGAGACTGTGGCTGTTCATGTAACCTGTAGTTCTGTAAAAATGCATCTCAGTGATAAATTTAAAGCCATAGCTGAGGCCTGTGCAGAAAAAGTAGTGATGCCGGATGATGTACATTGTTGCGGATTTGCTGGGGATAAGGGGTTTTCATACCCTGAACTGAACCGTTCCGCCTTGGCTGGGCTTAAACCCTCAATTCCGGAGGGATGTACTTCGGGTTATTCTAATAGCAGAACATGTGAGATAGGTCTATCGTTACATAGCGGAATAAGCTATCAATCGTTAATGTATCTTGTGGATCGTTCTTCGACACCACTACCTTTACATTAACAGTAGTATAATCTAGAGATTACAAGTATTTAGCATGTAAGAGAGAAGAAAGATATGGAGCTCGTAATGCTGTTTATAAGCAGCTTATGAGCTCCAATTATAAGTGATCATTACCTAGGAATTAGGCTGAAACTCTAAAAATTAAGAGTCTATTACCTTGAATAGTTTTCTAAATCATTATCAACTCCGTATTGAAGCTGGATTTCATTGACACGCGGTATCCACTGAATTAACCGCTCCTGAACTTCCGTATCTTTTACCTTGTCGACCAGCAGTACTTGGTTTTCGCTTAACTGTACAGCGATCTTATATTGATTATTCTCTGTATCAAGGCTTACCATAATGCCCTCATATGGTTCTTTAGCATATGGGGCATTATTTAGGAAGGCGTCTTTGGTCATTATTTTACCATATAGTTTATTCATTTTAATCACCTCATTATTAATGTTTCCAGCTGCAATGGTTCTATGTAAGCGAAGCTCCATATAAAATACATAAATGCGTTGGTTAAGAAGAGAATTTCTCCTACCAACGCATTTTGGATAGTTTGTAGTTCTTTAAATATGGCTGCTATGCTCTATTTAATTTTCTCAGGGCGATTTTGTCATTTAATAGTTATGAGTGCCTATAACTACTGGTTTTCCGTATTTCCCTTCTAGTTTCACCTTGATACTATCTATATCGATGGGACAGGCAGCTGTGCTTCCAGCTCGAACCACACAGGTACCAATATGAATAGCATCAATATCCTGATATAAATAATCAGCCATTTCCATAACTAAGCCAACCTTAGGCATAACTAGGCCAGGGCAATCACCACAACCACTGAGTCCCGCAATTTGAACTGTGTCATACTTAGCAAATTCACCATCTTTTAGAGCAGCTGCCTTAAAACATTTTAAGCAAGCAATACAACTCACATCACGGATTTTAGAACAGGAAATGATTAAAATATTAGCCATAGGGTTCATCCTCCTTGTAAGTGTTTAATGGAAATGTTCTACAAAGAAGATAAATAATCCTATGTAATTTGGATGGTTTAGAAAATTTAGAAAAGAAATTTCATAACCCTGGAATGAAGGTTAAATAAATAACCTTATTAATGTGATCAAGCTTTTTAAGTTAGACAGGCTTGGAGGAATTCGCCACATTTCTTGAAGATGATTTTTAATTAAGAATAAGTTTTCTAACACCAAGAGCATGGTTCTGCCACAGTAAGTCTTTAACGACTTCCAATTGGTGTTCCTCACATTCAATTATTAATACGACCTCTGGTGACCGCTGTTTTTTCTGTCTGCCAGCGACGTCTTTTCTAATTATAAGCCTTATAATTAAGCCGGCCGTAAATCCAAGGATAATACCGATTATCCCCCAGAGAATCGGGCCCCAGGTTAATACGAAACCATAAATACTCCCAAAGAGACAAAATAAGGTTGCAAGAATTATGGGTAAATCAAATAGGCTTAAACCATCTGAGGAATGAATAGTATCAAAAAGCTTGCTCTCCTCGTCCCGTTTTTCCATTGATACACCAAGAATGTTCTCTTTAGGAACTCCATTCATTTGTATAGCCGTTATAGCCAATTCAAGATAAGTTGAATGATCAAATGTTGAGACAATATACATGGTTTTCCCTCTTTCATCACCTTTACAAAAGGGCATGAGGAATTCTTTAGATTGATAATTATTTTTTAAGTATTTAGCCTGTTCCCAATCGAAAAGTTTATTGAGAGAAACAGTTTTAGCATAGGCATCATAAATAGAGTAAAAATAAATACTTGGTAAGTTTAAGAACCATTGGGGATCGATAATAGCTTTAGCAGAGTTAAACTGTCCCAATAAAGTGTAATGTATGGCCGGCAATAGCTCGGACTGAATTATAATAAATATTGACCAAATTGTTATAAAAAAAGCGTATGGGAGCCAATTTGAAGCTTGTCCTAGCCCCGGCATGAATACTGACCACATCGCCGAATGCCAGGGAATCCTTTTGTCGAGGAAATTAATATCAAATAAGCTAATGTTAAATGACTTCACTTGAGCATTTTCTCTAGCCCCTAGAATATATTGTTGATTCAAGGCGACAGTACTTCGATAACTATCCCATACTATGAAAAGGTAAGTTGGAATATATAAGAGTACCCATTGAATATTAAGAATGTCTTTTGCCATTTGGAATTGTCCTGTAAAGGAATACAGCAAGGCTAGGTTAATATGGGCATAGTAATTAATTGTAATTTCCCAACAAAACAAAAAATATCCCCTAAGGTATTTGCCTATCATTATATGACCTAAGCCGGGGAAGGCAAGGGACCACCAAGCTATTACATAGGGGTTCTTAAATTGAAGTTGAGTAATACCATAAGGGCTAATATAGGCTATATACCGACGAACTTTAGAATATAATTCTGGTCGGTCCATTGCAACCTCCAAATACATTTGCCTTAGTATACCCTTTTCTCAAGAGAAAATTATGACAATATTAGTGTTGATTGACAGTGTTGGGCTATAGTATCGGTGGTTTTTGAAAATTGGTTACTATTATAATAATCAGATCAAAAATGACTGGTTGCAGATTTATCATCGAATAATTCTAGTGTTCTGAAGGACATTGAAGAAGGTTGTGGAAGATATTAAATGAATTTAATGAAATATTTAAGGAGGGGAATGACATGGATCAGAATCCATCACTTGTAAAGATAACTATGATTATTGTTATGATTACATCTTTTATTGCACCATTTACTGGAAATGCTGTAAATCTTGGAATTCCGCAGATTGGCCTGGAGTATGGAGTCGACCAATCCGGTCTAAATTGGGTTGTCACCAGTTATCTCCTAGCAAGTGCTGCCTTTTTACTGCCATTCGGACGTCTGGGAGATATTATTGGCAGAAAGAAAGTATTTCTCATGGGAATGTTCTTTTTTGCAGTAACTTCATTAGGGTGTGGGCTGGCATTTTCCTTCCCTGCTTTAATTATCTTCAGAGTTTTACAAGGAATTGCCAGTGCCATGATTTTTGGAACTTCCATGGCTATTCTAACCTCAGTTGTCCCACCAAAAGAACGCGGAAGGGCAATGGGCTTAAGTGCAGCTACCACCTATATTGGTCTTTCACTTGGCCCCGTTTTAGGGGGAGTAATATGCAGTACTATAAGTTGGCGGGGGATATTTTATTTCAATTTTTTAATAGCTTTACTAGTGTTTGGCTTAACTCTTGCGAAGCTCTCAGGGGAGTGGGTCGGAGCTGACAACGAACAATTTGATACAAAAGGCAGTGTTTTTTGGACATTTGGGATACTGTTGTTTCTCTATGGATTATCGGATATCAGTGAAGGATCCCAATACACCGCTGCCTTTATTACAGGTATCGTCTTATTGGCTGCCTTTGTACTTTACGAAAATAAAACTTCATTTCCATTACTGCCTGTTCGGATGTTTTCTGAAAATAGAGCCTTTTCCTTTTCCAATTTAGCTGCCCTAATAAACTATAGCGCTACATTTGCCTTAATCTATTTGATGTCAATATATCTTCAAAATGTACAAAAGATAGATACATCACAATCGGGTTTAATACTCCTTTCACAGCCCATTATTATGGCTGTTCTTTCACCTTTAGCTGGTCGTTTATCTGATAAAATTAATTCTAAGATTCTTGCTTCCTTAGGAATGGGCATAACAACAATAGGACTATTCTTATTTATCTTTTTAACAGAAGTAACTTCCATTACGTTTATCATAATTAACCTTGCTTTCATCGGGCTTGGCTTTGCTCTGTTTTCTTCGCCCAATACAAACGCAGTTATGAGTTCTGTTGAACGGCCGCTTTATGGTGTAGCTTCTTCTACTCTAGCTACGATGAGACTTATTGGTCAAACTATGAGTATGACTATTGTGGCCCTTATTACTTCGTTTGATATGAAAAGCTTAACCCTTGATTCTCCATATTATGTTGAGAGTTTCCTTAGAAGCTCTAGAACCAGCTTCATTGTTTTTACCATTCTTTGTTTTATTGGCGTTTTTGCATCTTTAGCAAGAGGGCACAAGGCCAGTATAACCAGGCATAACGTCAAGCCATGAAGGCCATCGTAAAAACCAAACCTTACAAATGGTGATGGAAGCCTTGAACATCAAGATTATGCCGAAAATCGGCATAATCATTTTTTTTAGTCTACATTATGATAATCACTTAGTTTTCTTGGACCGGCAAGAATTTCTCTGCCTATGAACAAGGTGCCGTCGTCTTTTGTTTTGACATTCCATTTAACCAAGGTAATATTTCCGCTATCAATTTCAATTGCTGTTATACTTCGAGGGTGGACACTGCTTCCGTCATTAAAATAAGGAGGTTCACCTACTTCAGGAAACATAGGCCTATGGGTGTGACCGGCTATAAGCATGTGTTTTTCTCTGATTACCCACTCCGAAAGTTTTAGTTCAACTGCATCTTTCTTGGCATAGTTCTTGGCTGTACTTGTAGGGTCGTTTACACCAAACAATTCAAGTGGCCTCCAAAAATATCTTACGAGAAATCTCGAAAATCTCCACAGTTCATAATCCAGGAAACTCACCTGGTGGCCGTGAATAAGGAGAATTTTTTGATTTGTATCAGTGTGCTTTAAAACTAGCCCTTCATGGACGTGGATTTTTTCAAATAGGGGAACATATTTTTTTTCCTTTTCATTATAAGATTCACATAAATTATTTTTAACAAATTTATTTTTGCTTTTGATCATATCGTGATTGCCGAAGATTAAATGTAACCGTCCTTCATTATAAAATTTAGAAAGAAGCCAGAAAGCATTGCTATGAACGTACATAATGTCTGAGAGCCTTTTGTTTTTCCAAAGCTCGTCGCCATCGCCGATCTCAATGTAAGTATAGTTTTCATTATAGTAATAAGTTAAGGCTGCAAAATATAAGTTTTGGTTTTTTAAAAAGTCATCAGCCCAGCTTCCATCACCTCTATGGACGTCGCTCATTAGGATGAACCTGGAGGAATTGTCGAAAGGAATTACTTCTGCTGATTCGAAGACGTTGGATATGCGTTTTAATTTATTCATCTTTACCCCCTGCAAAAAGAAACATTCGAAACAAGGTCTTTAAGATGCTAGTTAAAGATTAATTGCACAAGCTATCCCTTGAAAGTGTTGCTAAGTCATTATATTGAATTAAGCTAAAAAAAGTGCTTTGTTGAGGGCTCTAAAAACAACCCCCCCAAGCTTTGAAACTCAAATCAAAGCTTGGGGGGGAGATTATGCTCCGTGTTTATACATTTGGTCTCAGAACTTCAGAAGATCCTTTTAAATCACTCAAAGTAATTTATTGTCTTAGTAAGCAAATCCTGACCTAGAATTGTATTCGGGAAAACCGATTTTACAAGATCTATATACTCTTCAGGACTTGTCAAGGATGGACTATAGTGAGTTAACCAAAGTTCTTTAACCCTTCCTAGTTTTGCAATTAATCCGGCTTCAGAAAACAGCATATGCTTTTTTTGCTCAGCTTTTCTTAAGTCGGACTGTTTACCGTACATACCTTCACAAACTAATAAATCCGACTCGCTTATAAATTGGACTAAGCTATTCGTTGGCCGTGTATCAGTGCAATAAGAAACTTTAATCCCTTTTCTTATTTCGCCCACAACCATCTCTGGTTTTATGATTTTACCGTCCCATGTAATTGTCTGGCCCTTTTGAAGACTATTCCAATAGTTTAAAGGGATTTTCAAGTTACTAGCACGTTCAACATCAAATTTACCTTGTCTTTTAAACTCAATACTGAATGCTAAGCAAGGAAGAGTATGCTCAACAGGTATGCTCTTAATTTCAATGTTACTCATTATTGTCGTCGTTCTGTTAGTATCTGATAGCTCAATTAATGACAAATCATAGGGCAATCCAGGTGAAATTACTGTTAGGCAGTCAACTACTTTCTGTATACCAGGAGGTCCCATTAGTGTTAATGGTTCTTTCCTTCCCGAATTGCCGATTGAGAGAAGAATCCCTGGCAACCCGGAAATGTGATCAGCATGATAGTGCGTAAATAAAATAACGTCAATGCCTTTAAAACCCCATTTGATTTTCCTAAGAGGGATTTGAGTTCCTTCTCCACAATCTATTAGAAGCATTCTCCCCATGGATCTTAAGAGCAGGGATGACAGCCATCTGTTCGGCAGAGGCATCATCCCTCCGGTACCCAATAGACAAACATCAAGCATAGAAAGCCTCCTCAATTCTTAATCAATAAGCAATTAATTATGTAATTTTTGTTTCTTAGTATATAAATTATACCCGGGTACTAACCGGATAAAAAATTTTCGTTTTGAGCACAGTGGTATTGAAATTCGTAGGTATTTCGATATAATGAGAACATAGGTTCGAATAATATCAAATACATGTACTGCGAGGTGAGCTTAATGACTGACTTGTGTCTGAAATGCAATCGACAGCCAAGTTGTATCGAACCCTGCGAACAGTGGTTAATCTGGCACGACAAATGCCCGGTATGTCTGAATAAACTTATTCATATTGGAGGTTGTACCGAGTGCATTACCGGGGATTGGTCAATGTGTGGGTAAGAATGTCTGTTTGGTTATACTTTATGGAGGTGTGAAAATGCCAAGCATAACTACAATTTGCTATTTGTTGTCTCTGCTGTTTTATGGAATGGGGTATTCGAAGAACTTGCTCATAAAGAACTATCCAACCTATATAAGTGCATCCGATTACACTTTTCTTGTATCATTAACAACGGGTTACTTTGTCTTAGCAATTTTCTTTGCGGTATCAGGCTCTTTTTATCTTTTTGTTAATCTTCGTCGTGACTTATTGTAATTTTTTTTAACTTATCTATAGCCAAGTTAAAGGGGATAAACTATTATATTTTTGATAGTTCTTCTAGCTTTAAAACGGAGGTGTCTTTCATATAGAAAGGAAGTTTGGCAAAATCCTATTAGCCATCTTAGTAATAGGTTTACTATTTCCCACATGGACGCCTTCAATAAGAGGTCACGAGAATAGTATTAATATTTTAAAACAGATTGAGATTAATGGAAGCAAACATCAGGTCATGATCCGAGGATATGATAAAAGAAATCCTATTGTAATATTTGTGCACGGTGGCCCGGGCTGTCCCGAAATTCCATATGTGAAAAAGTATCAAGAATCACTGGAACAGAATTTTACAATCGTTCAATATGACCAACGAGGAGCAGGGAAATCCTATCATTTTTTTGAGGACTATACCAATCTTTCCGTTAGTTTATTAGTGGATGACTTAATTGCCCTTACCGATTATATTAACAAGGAATATGGTCCGGAAAAGGTAATTCTAGTGGGACATTCTTTTGGAACAATAGTAGGTATTAAAGCAGCAGATCGAGCTCCGGAAAAATATCTTTGCTACATAGGAATTGGTCAAGTCGGAGATTTCTGGACTGGAGAACTGGAGGCTTTGGAATATTGTCTAAGGCAGGCTACTGACCAGAAAGACTTTGTAGATGTTAAAAGAATAGAGGGATGCCGGGAAAACATAATTAACCACAGTGAGTCATTTAAAAGGAATTTTGTATGGAAATATGGCGGAGCAGTACGTCTTATTAATGAAAAGAAGGATATCTTAGCAGGACTCCTATTAAATCCAGAATATAATTTGCTGGATGCAGTACGATATGTTGTTGGTTTAGGCGTTTCTGATAATTTACTATGGAAAGAAATTAAAGAAAGTAATATCCCCCTGGAAGTTCCGGAATTAGTAATTCCTTGTTATTTTATTGCTGGGAAATTTGATTATTTAACACCTATAGAGAATGCTCGCAGCTACTATAATTCCATTCTTGCCCCTAAGAAAGGGTTTGTTGTATTTGATCAATCCGCCCATTTTCCACAGTTTGAACAGAATGAGGATTTTGCTAAATTACTTAATGAGATAAATAGGGATTTACAGAAAGACATTTATGAACATAAGGATAAAAATATGTGATTTTTAGCTTGCACTATAAAGAAAAGGTAATTTGGATAAAAATTATAGTTTACAGCATGCAAAAAAAATGGTATCTTAATTGAGCGGCAAATAAGGCCTTTGTGGAAATACTAAATGCTAAATTAATGATAAGTTAGATCTTGACAACAATGATTAATGATGCTATTATGTAATTCCGGCCAGATGGGGCCGACGAAAGATGGTCTTTGAAAACTAAACAACAAGGACAGCCAATGAGAGAGACTCGTAAGAGTTTCAAAATAAATCATGAGTCAATCATCTTCTTCTAATGAGAAGTTTGAAATAACTTTTTTTGGAGAGTT
>JGI2924J29684_1078439_pt1 | contig 51166 bp, 43 predicted proteins | sample BenlonsequencITS_FD_29684 | JGI IMG/M metagenome (IMG submission 29684) | reverse complement strand
GAAACGGTGCTGACGACGCTGGAAACGGTGCTGACGACGCTGGAAACGGTGCTGACGACGCTGGAAACGGTGCTGACGACGAGCCTGCGGACGACGGAGGCCCGTTTGACGATGGGAGCATCTTTGATGACGACGATGCTGCGGACGACGATGCGGCGGACGACGATGCGGCGGATGACGATGCGGCGGATGACGATGCGGCGGATGACGATGCGGCGGATGACGATGCGGCGGATGACGATGCGGCGGATGACGACGCGGCGGATGACGACGCTGCGGATGACGACGCGGCGGATGACGACGCTGCGGACGACGATGATGACGATGATGACGATGATGACGATGACGATGATGACGATGACGATGATGACGATGACGACGACCCCTGGTTCGAGTAACGAAACACCGTAGCGTTCCCTTTTCTGCGAGGACGTCTCAGTCGACCTCGGGCCGTGCCTGAGACGTCGGAGACATGATCTCCCTCGTTGATACTACGGGTTGGGGTGTCTCTTTGATCGAAAGACCTCGCTGTTGCCAGCAGTGGTCGTCCCACTCGAGGCGAACGCACTCCGGTGTCCCCTCTCGGCCTGTTCCAGCCGGAGACAGCGGGCCGAGCTCTCTAGCTCACCATCGCCCCCTGGAGGAGATTCTCTGAATCACCCACGTCCGCGTACCCCCTCGAACCCATACGAGCCAACCGGAATACGTCGCCGTTACAGAGAACCAGTGCGAACACCAACGACTGACGTCCAAGCGCGTACGCTTGAAGCGAATCGTCTCGCCACGTGCCGAGGGAAGGATACGCACCCGAGACGGGTAACGAAAGCCCGCTCTCTCGCCCGGGGGTCGTACTGACGCGACCCAAAACGCGGGCCGGTGACGGAACTGGCGAATCCGCGAACCGCTCCAAACGCGTGGGACGCCCGTCTGTGACGGGCGGAAGAAGGTCAGGCTCCACGTGGCGCCTTCACCGCATCCCGACGACGCGTCCGCTTCCGACTCTCCGACCACGCTGCTCCCATACTTGCCTTATAACACGATGTACATCAGACAGCAGAACCGACCGTACACCCAGATCGGATCCGTTTTCTCGCTCACAGTCGTCGAACAAGTGTATCTCGCGCACAGCGGCCAACTCACCGACGAAACCGTCCCTACGCTCCACTCTCGAGAGAGGCGGGCGAGATGACGGACGAGGACGTCCCGAGCGTGGTCGCGGTGCGCCGCCACTTGTCGGCCAGCCGTTCGATCAGAACGTCCAGTGAGTCATCGGAACGATTCGATTTCTGCCCGATACGCCGTGCTTCGATGGGGCAATCTGAAGATTGTGGAAAACCGTCGTTCGAGTAGTGAGAAAAGGGACTGAAACGTCCGGGAGGATCGATCCGAGGGTTACTCGACCGTGACGCTTTTCGCCAGGTTACGCGGTTTGTCGATCGGTCGGTCGAGCAGATCCGCAGCGTAGTACGAAACCAGCTGCAGCTGGACGTTCGCGAGTAACCCGGCCCAGACGGGGTGGGTATCCGGAACCGAGAGGTGGGCGTCGGCGGTGTCGACGACCGGGTGCTCGTCCGGCGAGACGGCGACGATCGGCGCGCCTCGCGTCTGGGCCTCGATCGCGTTGGTCTTGGTCTTTCCGTCGTCGCCGCCGGTACAGACCGCGAAGACCGGTGTCTGCTCGGTAACGAGCGCGAGCGGTCCGTGCTTGAGCTGTCCGGAGGCGAACCCTTCGGCGTGCTCGTAGGTTATCTCCTTGAACTTCAGGGCGCCCTCGAGCGCGACCGGGTTGCCGAGACCGTTACCGATGAAGAAAAACGACTGGCTGTCGATATACTGTTTGGCCAGTCGCTCGGCGTCGGTCGTCTCGAGGATCTGCTCGACCTGCTCGGGAAGATCGCTGAGACTCTCGAGCATCGCCTCGACGTCCTCGGCCTGCTCGGCGTGGTCGAGATCCGCGACGATCCGCTGCCCGACGAGCGTGAGCGTCACCGCCTGCGACGAGAACGTCTTCGTCGCGGCGACACCAACCTCGGGTCCGGCCCGGATGTACACTGCGTCGTCGACCTCGCGGGCGACCGTCGAACCGACGACGTTTGTCACCGCGAGCGTTCGCGCACCGCGATCGGCAGCCTCGCGAACCGCACCCAGCGTGTCGGCTGTTTCACCGCTCTGGGTGACCGCGATTGTCAGCGTGTTCTCGTCGACCGGTCCGGCGACGGAATCGTACTCGCTCGCGCGGATCACCTCAGTGCGAACGCCCGCCGACTTCAGTAACTGAGCGCCGTAGATCGCGGCGTGGTAGGAGGTCCCGCAGGCGACGAGCTGGACGGCGTCGACGTCCGTAAAGGAGCCTTCCGGCAGCGCCTCGAGGGAGACTTCGCCGTCCTCGACGCGGCCCTCGATCGTGTTCGAGAGGGCGGTCGGCTGGTTGTGGATCTCCTTTTTCATGTAGTGGTCGTACTCGCCCTTGCCGGCGTCTTCGGGGTCCCAGTCGACCGTGTCGACTTCGCGGTGGACCGGTTCGCCGGACAGATCAGTGATCTCGTAGGAATCAGGCTCGAGAACGACGACGTCACCGTCTTCGAGGTAGATGACCTCGTCGGTGTAATCGAGGAAAGCCGGAACGTCGCTCGCGAGGAACCAGTCGTCGGTTCCGAGGCCAAGTACCAGCGGCGAACCCTTTCGGGCCGCGTAGACGCGATCCTCGTCCTCGACGATTGCCGCGATCGCGTAGCTTCCTTCGAGGGTTTCGACCGCTTTGCGAACTGCGGCTTCGGTCGACAGCTCGTCGCGGTACTCGTTGATGAGATGCGGGATGACCTCCGTGTCGGTATCGCTCTGAAAGACGTGGCCTTTCTCGGCCAGTTCACTTCGCAGCTCCGCGTAGTTGTCGATAACCCCGTTGTGGACGACGGCAATGTCCTCGGCGGAGTCCGTGTGCGGGTGGGCGTTCTCCTCGGTCGGCGGACCGTGGGTGCTCCACCGAGTGTGACCGATTCCGACGTTCCCGGTCGGAAGATAGTTCAGCTTCGATTTCAGATCCGAGACCTCACCGGAAGTCTTGTGAACCTTCACTCCAGAACCGTTCTGGACGGCGATTCCGGCCGAATCGTAACCCCGATACTCGAGGTTCTCGAGGCCAGTCAGCAGCGTATCGGCGGCGTCGTCGGAGCCGATTCGTGCGATGATCCCACACATTAGTCGAGCACCTCCTCCGAATCGGTCGCCGAGAAAGCACAGAGAGAACGGGGTGGGTCGATTAACCGTCGGTTCGGTACGCCAGTACGGCGTGCAGTCCTGTAGCGTGTCATAGATCTAATCCTCCCGGGCCGTCCGTCCCTGAACGTCGGCCCGGCGTTACCGGATACGTTACCGACATAGCCCATTACTATGGATCAGATAACCAGTAACGGACGGTCCGTTCCACGGTTTTCCCAACCGTCGTCAGTAATATTATATTATTGTGGACCGATGAGTCGCGCTTAGCGTTTCGGAGAACGACTGTCGACACGAGTTCGGAACGACAACGACACACCGATCGAGCGACCACGTTCTGTTGCAGACACACGACACATCCTTATTCGATCACTAAGAGCCCCAGCGTGCGCGATTTCGCACCGTACTCGCTAAACGGTTCGAACGCCGAATGTCGGATGCAGTACTGGCGCCGCTCAGCTGAAACGGGGGGCGGGATCCGTCACAGATGGCGCACGGGGTTCGTGGTCCGGGTCGAACAGCGAGCTTCAGTACCTACAGCCGTTTCATCTTTAGAAAACTATCGGTTTTGTGCCACTACCGAGCAAAGAACAGATACCCAGCGACGTCGTTCTGACGACTACTGTGGAGAGTTAGTAACAGTGACGGAGTCGTCGGAATCCACTGCCTCGCCGGGACCGTGGTCGGCGAGGACGATCGCGTTCTCCCGGCCGACCGAGACCTTGCCGATCTCTCCTCGATCGTGCATCTCCGAGAGGAGTCGGCTGACCTTCGATTTCGACCAGCCTGTCTCTTCGACGATCCGATACTGATAGGTGCGTCCGTCGTTTTCGACAAGGATTCGGATGATCTGTCCCCTGTCGCTTAGTAGTTCGTCGGGGGTGTCAGGCGAAATGTACGTTTCGTAAGTGTGAGTGGGTTCGTCTTCCGAGGGGTCCTCGTCCTGGGTAGCGTCATCCTCGGTAGCGAACATCGCCGCCGGATCGAGCGTTACGTCGCGGTTCGAGAGCGCCTCGATAAGTCGGGCACCGATAAGAACGCCGATTATCACCACCGCAGCAGCGACCAGGATGAGTTCCCAGAGCGGCGTTTCACCGAAGAACTGGGCGATCTGAGAGAGGCTGAGACTGGTGACGAAAAAGGTCACCGTCGAGTGGATTATTGCGCCGTCCGACGACGAAACCAATGTGGTTGTAGACGCGTCGCCGACGGTAGCCAGTGCGTCGCTGGAGACGGATTCGGATACGGTATCGATCGTTCTGAGCTCCATGGTTGCTAGATTCGGGTGTGACCGAGCGTGAGAGAACATATTCACATCGGTCGTATTAGCACACAATATGACATCCAACTTCATTATGCGGTCAAACAGATTTGCTTAACAGCGAAATAAGATGACAGGGGCTGAGAACCGAAACCAAGGCTGAACGCGGGTTGAGAGGAGACGACACTGTTGACGAATCCGAACGACGTGTGATGGGGCGGGTTATTGGCTATATAGTAAACCGATGAGACCGTCTCTGTCCGAGCGAAGCGTGCCAGCCGTCTGCGGACGGCTGACACACAGGATTCCGGCGCACGTTGTCGGGCGTCGGGTACGTGATACACCACCATGACCCCACCACTCAGCGATACCGAGAGCCGAACTGACAGACCAGAGAGCGATCATCCGGGCAGTATCGAACAGACGACGGACGATCGCCTCCAGGACGTGACGGTCTGTGTCGTCGGTCTTGGCTACGTCGGACTCCCGCTTGCGGTCGGGTTTGCACAGGCGGACTACGAGGTCGTTGGCTTCGACGTCGATAGCTCGAAGGTCGAAACGCTGCGAAACGGGGTCGATACGACCGGGGATCTCTCGGATGAAGACGTTCTTGACGGTGACATCACTTACACAACCAATGCGTCCGCAATTCGTGATGCCGACTACGTGCTCGTTACGGTTCCAACGCCTGTCGAGGACGAACGACCGAACCTCGAATTCATCGAGAGCGCCGCCGAAACGGTCGGTAAACACCTGACACGAGGAACGACCGTCGTACTCGAGTCGACGGTGTATCCGGGTGTCACGCGTGAAGAGTTTGCACCGGCTATCGAGGACGCGTCCGGTCTCGAGCGCGGGGCGGACTTTTTCGTCGCGTACTCCCCGGAGCGAGCGACGCCAGGCGACGGCGAACACTCGCTTGACAGCGTCGTCAAGGTCGTCGGCGGAGAGAGCAACGACGTCCTCGAAAACGTCGCGACGCTGTACGAGTCGGTGGTCGAAGCGGGCGTCCACCGCGCCCCGTCGATCGAAGTCGCCGAGGCGTGCAAGGTCGTCGAGAACATCCAGCGCGACGTCAACATCGCGCTAATGAACGAGCTCTCGATGGCCCTCGAGAAGATGGATATCGACACCCAGGACGTCCTCGAGGCCGCGGGAACGAAGTGGAACTTCCACGACTACCAGCCGGGACTGGTCGGCGGGCACTGTATTCCGGTCGATCCCTACTTCTTCGCTCACCGAGCGAGGCAAGCTGGTGCCGACCCGGAACTGATCCTCACGGGTAGGGACGTCAATGAGGCGATGCCCGACCACATCGCCGATCTGACGATCAAAGCGCTCAACGACGGCCACAAGACGCTCTGCGAGAGTCGGATACTCGTGCTTGGATTAGCGTACAAGCCGAACGTCGGTGACATTCGGAGCTCGAAGGTGGCAAACGTCATCGACCGGCTCCAGCAGTTCGACATTGACGTCGTCGGATACGATCCACACGCTGACGGCGCTGCAGTCGAACGGTCGTTCGGAATTGACGTTCAGGAGTCGCTTTCGTTCGCGGGTTTCGACGGGGTCATACTGGCAACACCGCACGCGGAGTTCGATGACCTCGCTCTCGACGGAATGGTGGCGGCGCTCAACGACGATCCTGCCCTGGTTGACGTCGCGGGAGCGTTCGACGCCGATGATGCAACTGCCCAGGGCTTCAGCTACCGGAGGGTATAATGTATCGCGGTCATACGGTCGGTGTCATCGTGCCGGCGTACAACGAGGAATCACACATCGGAGAGGTTCTCGCAACGATACCGTCGTTCGTCGATCGGATCTATGCCGTCGACGATCAGTCGACGGACGACACCTGGAGCGTCATCCAGGAGTACACGACGGCTTCAGAGCGAGTAACCAACGACGAGGCGTCCAACGTCGAAGCCGGGTCTCCACCCGAAGCCCCGCCCTCGATCGCCGACGGCGGGCAGATCGGTGACACCGAGATCGTGCCGATTCGCCACGAGGAAAACCAGGGCGCCGGCGGGGCGCTGCGGACGGGGTACGTCCGCGGGCGCGAAGACGGGATGGACATCGTCGTCACGATAGACGCCGACGGACAGATGGATCCGGAACAGCTCCCGTCACTGCTCGATCCGATCGTCGAGGACGTAGCCGACTATACGAAGGGGAATCGGCTGGCCGATCCGAAAAGTCGGCGGGAGATGCCGCCGTTTCGTCTGTTCGGAAACTGGCTGTTGACCCAGCTGACGAAGATCGCGAGCGGATACTGGACGCTTCAGGATCCACAGAACGGATACACTGCGATCTCCCAGGAGGCACTAGCGGCGGTCGACGTCGAGTCGCTTCCCGACGATCACGAGTATCCGAACGATCTGCTCGTCAGATTAAATATCGCCGGGATGCGGATCGCCGACGTCTCGATGCCGGCGGTGTACGACGACGAGGAGTCGACGATCGAGTACGAGCGGTTCGTTCCGATTACTTCGGTAACGCTCCTGCAGGGGTTTCTTCGGCGGATGTACAGTCAGCTTTCGAACGATTACCGCGATCCGGTAGCAATCGGGTACGCGACCGGGACCGCGTCGTTTGTCGGCGCCGTCGCGGTCGCGATCGATACCGGTTCGACCTCCCTCGAGGGCGACGGATCCTCGAGCGGGCTCCTGCGAGCCACGATAGCGTTCGTAGCGAGCGGAATTCTGTTCCTAAGCGCGATGGGAATCGACGCCGTCAAGAACGCAGAGAACGGGGTGTATCGGTAGATGCGTGTTATCGTGACGATCCAGCACCCGGCCCACGTACACTTCTTCAAACACGCTGTCACCGAACTCGAAGCGGACGGACACGACGTGTACGTCTTCGCACGAGAGAACGAGGTCGTCAGGGATCTCCTCGAACACTACGAGATCGATCACGAGATTCTGGCCGGAGAGTCCGACTCACTGTTCTCGCTTGCGAGGGTGCAGGCGACCTATGAGGCGCGGCTACTGGCCCGAGCGCGCCGGATCAAACCGGACGTAATTACGGCCATCGGCGGCCCCGCAGCGACCCACGTCGCGAAGCTGGTCGGTGCGAAAAGCGTCGTCTTCTACGACACCGAACACGCGACGCTGATCAAGATGCTCGCGTACCCGTTCGCGGACGTCGTCTGTACGCCGGAGTGTTACGACGGAGATATTGGCTCGAAGAAAATCGAGTACCCAGGCTACCACGAACTCGCGTACCTCCATCCCGATCGGTTCGAACCCGATCCGTCAGTGCTCGAGGAGGCGGGACTGAAACCCGACGACACCTTCGTCGTGATGCGGCTGAGTAGCTGGGACTCCTCACACGATATGGGACAGGGCGGCTTCGACGATCCCGTCGAGGCCGTCGAACGACTCGAGGACGCCGGGGCGACGGTCCTGATAACCTCGGAGGTCCCGCTTCCCGCCGAGCTCGAATCCAACCGGGTTACGGCGTCGCCCGAACAGATGCACGATCTGCTCGCGTACGCGGACTGTTTCGTTGGTGAGGGTGCGACGATGGCCGCCGAGGCCGCAGTGCTTGGAACGCCGGCAGTGTACGTGAATTCGCTCTCGCTCGGGTATATGCGGGATCTAGAGGAACAGTACGGGCTCGTTTTCAACTTCAACGACGATAATCGCCACGCCCGCTCGCTGGAAAAGGCCGTCTCGATCATCGAGGCCGGTGAGGACGACACCTGGAACCGTCGACGGGAACGACTGCTCGTCGACCGGGTCGACGTGACCGACGTCATCGTTCGGGAACTCGAGACCGCCGTCGGAACCGATCCGGACCGCTCGACAGCCGCCGCAAACGCCGACTGACACGATATGCACGTACTCCACCTCATCACTACCACGCGTTCGTTCTTCGAACAACAGATCTCCGTCCTCGAGGATCGTGGGATCGACTGTACCGTCATCGGCGTTCCGGGCGAGTACACCGCCGACTCACCCCGGACCGCGACGGACTACCTTCGGTTCTATCCGAAGGTGCTCTCCCATGTCCGGGCAGACGACTACGACCTCGTTCACGGCCACTACGGGCTCGTCGCACCGTTTGCCCTCGCCCAGCCAACGCGTCCGGTGGTGATGAGCCTCTGGGGAACCGACCTGATGAGCGATATGGGCTGGCTCGAGACGATCAGCCGGTACGGTGCTCGGTTCGCCGACGCGACGATCGTCCCGAGCTCGGCGATGTCCCGCGAACTCGACGTCGATCACGTCGAGATCCCGTTCGGTATCGACACGGATCTGTTCAGACCGATCTCCCGCGAGCAGGCCCGCGATCGCGTCGGCTGGGACGCCGACGAACGGATCGCGCTGTTTCCGTACGATCCGGACAGAGACGAAAAGGACTATCCGCGGGCCAGACGGATCGCCGACCGTGCGGAGACCGAACTGGAGGTCAAAACGATCGAGGGTATCCCCTACGAGGAGATGCCCTATTACATGAACGCAAGTGACCTCCTCCTCGTGACGTCGAAATACGAGGCTGGGCCGATGGCGGTCAAGGAAGCAGCTGCCTGTAACGTCCCGATCGTCTCGACGGACGTCGGCTTCGTCGAGGAGACGATCGGAGGACTCGATACCTGCGTCGTCAGCGACGACGACGGCGAACTCGCAGCTGGACTCGATTCTATCCTCGCGGGGTCTCGCCGCTCGAACGCTCGCGAGGCCATCGACGGACTGAGCCTCGAATCGATGGGCGATCGGCTCGTCGAATGTTATCGGGGCGTCCTCGAACAGCGCGGGCGTGATACGACGGAGTTGTCAGCCGAACAGACCGAAGACCGGGAGGAAACGTACCATGGCGTCTAGGATGTCGCTATCCGACGTGCGGCCGTTACGCCTCGACACGACCGCGGCGATCGCCGGGCTGATCGTTGCACTGTTGCTGTTTCCGCTTCGGTTTTTCGCCTCCCAGATCTACATCGACACGATTCCGATCGTCGTCGGCCTCGGCTGCGTGCTGTACCTGCTTGCAGTTCACCAGAACGAGGGCGAGCGAACGCTGCCGACGCTGTCGACCCCGGCAACGATGGCGTTACCGAGTATCGTGACCGTCGGGATGGCCGTAATGATCCTCGTTACCATCCTGCAAGGGGCACGGACGCCGGTGTTTTTCGCGATCTCGAGTGCCGTCGGAACCCTGTTGTTCGGCCAGATTCTGTTCACGAGCGATCGGGATTTCCACCGCGGGCTCGTGTTGTTCCAGCTGGTTCTGTTCGCGTTCGTCTTCCGATTTACCGCGCTGTATGCGACTCCGGGATACATCGGGATCGACGTCTGGACCCACATGGCTGAACTCTCCCAGGCGATCGCCGTCGAACAGTCCCTGGGTGCGATCGATTACGACAAACACTTCGCCTCCCCGTTCTTCCACCTGTTCGTCGTCGCGTCCTCACTGGTCTACGACGTTTCCCTGCGGGCCGGACTCTACCTCTCGGTCGGGGTCGCGATGCCGCTCTCGATTCTGGTCGTGTATGCTGCGTCGAACCTTCTGGTTCCAGCACGATGGGCGACCTTCGCCGCAGCGGTGTTCTCGGTCGCCAGCTACACCGTCATGTGGGGCGTCCATCTGATTCCGACCAGTATGGGGCTCGTCTTCTTCCTCGCGATCGTCTATACGTTGATCCGTGTGATGCGCATCGAGTACACCAGCCGCGACTTCGCGCTCCTCGTGTTCCTCTCGATCGGAGTCATTCTGACACACCAGATCTCGACGTTTATCGTGCTGGTTCTGCTCGGCGCCGCATTCCTGGCACAGATCCTCTTTATGACCGGGCCGCTGGGACTGACGCGACTCGATACGAGCGTCTTCCGGACCAAGAAACCGGTAAATCTGATCGGTCTTCTCGTTTTTAATTTCGGCCTCGCGATCTTCGTGTGGTCGTTAACGCCGTTCCGAGGGGATACGTTCCTTGGCACCGTACTCGAGTGGTTCGGCCAAACGCTCGAGGAAAGCGCTGGGTTCCTCGAACTCGCGTCACCGGGTGCAACGGGCGACGAGGAGGCGGCAGTACCCGATACGGGAACGACATTGCTCGATCAGATCGTTCCGTACGTCAACGAAATCGGCTTCCTCATCCTATTCGGGCTCACGCTCGTCGGTTGTCTGTACGTCGTCCATCGACGACGCGCCGAGCAGTCGGTCTTCACTCTGATGCTCGGGACAGGGGTTATGCTCTTTTTCGTCCTCGGGCTTCCGATGTTTGGAATCCAGAACTTCGTTCCAACGCGATGGTTTGCCTTCCTCTATGCGTTGATGGCGATCCTCGGTGCAATCGGAGTTCGAATGCTCAGTCGCAACCTCTCACCCGCACCGATCGTCGCCATTCTATTGGTCATCGTGTTGTTGTATCCGGGCGGAATGATGCTCGCCGCCGAAAGCAACCCAGACAACCCGGTGTTCTCGGATCAACACGAGCGGTTGGCCTACGACCAGGCCGAACTCGCTGCCGTCGATACGGTCGGAGAGATGACCGGATCGCCCGCTGGGGACGAAATCGTTGAGGAACAACGCCTCTACACAGATCACCCGTATCAAACAGTGTTCGAACGAACCGGAGCCTATCCATCGACGATGTCGATCGTCCTCCCTAGTGACGGCTACGCAGAGCACGACTACGTCGTCTACCGAACGACCCAGTCCGAGGACGCGACCTACTTCTCCAGCGAGGTCGGGCCCGGATACAACGACAATCCGTCCAAAGAGCGTATCTGCCGGACGACCCAGTCGACGCTGTACGACAACGGCGACGTCAACTTCTGTGGGCCCTCGCCCGCGTACGGGTAGCTGGCTGGACTGGGTACCGCTGTCAGTCTCGAGTCGCGACCGACCCAGTATCCGAGAGAGCGCTCGGGAGGGGGTATAATCTCTTCGAACGTACGGTCGATACGTCAACCGGCTCGAGACGCCGAAGGCGTCTTATCATCGAGCGAACCATGGTTTCGCGGACCTCGTGGACGAGGTCTGCTCAGTTACGGAAGATCGAAGATCTTCCGAACGATCGAGGCTTGTCACTGGACTCCCGTTCTAACCGAGTAATTCGGCAGGCGTGTACTCGCCGTTCACGTCACCGTCCCTGGCTTCAGGGCCAGTTGACTGGTGGCCCATCCACTGCGAGACCTCTGCCCGCGATAGAGATACCCACAGTACCGATTGGCGATGTTCTTTGCCGTCGCAAATGCTTCGGTTTGCTGCCCATCAGACGTAGTCTGATGACCGCGTTGCAATCCGCATTCACCTCATACCTACACGACTGACACTCGAACACCTTGTCGTCACGATCCACAGTGCGAGCAGCGCTGACTCGTGTCAGCTACCCACTCGTTCACGGGTGGCTTCAGCGTGGGACTCCCAGTGGAGTGGTGCGGGGAGTGAGCAGGGGAGTTCTCACCCGACCCGACGTACAGTCGGTTCAGTACCAGCTGTACCCAACCTCGATGGGCTGGTTCGGAACGTCCCTCCGTCACGTCACACGGTAGTACCATCCCCGCTGTTCTGGGCGACTGACACAACCCCACCACACCCTCCGTTTGTGGCTGGCGTGGAGCTACCGACGATTGTGACGGGAAATAACTTCAACTGGGGAGTCAGCCTGCCATTGTAGCGTGGTTAGATTCAGCAGTGACGGATTTATCCCACGGCTACCGCCGTGGGTTTTCTCCTGCATTTCGTATAAGGGAGAACCTCACGGCGTTAGCCGTGGAAGGATGTCAGCAAAAGACGAAAGGGTCGAAGCGTCTCGTCGTCGAGCGAGAGACCGTTGGTCTTCCGAACGACCCTGAGACACTCGCTTTGCTCCATCCGTAATTGTAAGAATAATGCTCTCGTCAACCGCGTTGCCTACCGGCGGGATGGCGGAGAAAGCAAGTCCGATGCGACGGAAGGGCTCCTTCGTAGCAGCCACGTGGCTATGAGACCGTTACTGGCAGCTCGATCGTCCGATACGCGCTGTCTTCGCTCGGGTCGTCAGGTGCGTCGTCCTCGTAAAGATACAGCATCAGCCGAAGGTCGTCACCGGTCATCGTTGGCTCGAATTCGAGGGTCTGTTCATGCGTCTCGCCGTGTGAAACGGTCGCAGACTCGCTCGTGAGAGTGTCCTGTTCGTGGACAGTGACGCTCTCGTTGTCGTAACTCACTTCTTGAAGTGCTACGACGGTCGTATAGGATCGTTCTTCCTGCTCCTCGTTAGCGATGTACGCCGTTACCGACTGTGATTCGCCTGCTGCAAGCGTGTCCTCATAGGGTGCCTCTACGTCGCCGTCGACCACTTCCGTCTCGGCGACCTCGTCGGTATCGAGATAGAACTCGGTGTAGCTATCATGGCTGGGCGGACTTGCAACGGCGAAGCCTGCGGTGGCGGCCAGAACGAGCAACGCGACCAGGAACATGACGTTGTAAGGTCTAGCACTTGGATCGGATCGGCCGAACGAATCGCTGGCGTTAGAAAACAGTAACGACGTTCCCGTCAGAGTGGGGGTGAATCGGCGCTCCGGAGGGCAGCGATACCGCTGAACGATCCCGACCAACGACAGTGTGATCGTTACGAACGCCGTTCCCGCGAGAATAGGAAGTATCGAAATCCCCCACGGTGTTATTGTTGAGCCGAGCGCTACTGCAGGGACGATCGCGATACTCGCGACGATCGAAAGAACGAACCGTTCGATCGCCCGGAGTCCGGTGTTGTTCAGTACGGATCGGCTGGTACCCTGGCTTTCGTCGTCAAACGTTTGGTACTCGGACTCCGGTGCGTCCGGGTACAGCACCGAGATGAGAGCGTAGCCAGGGAGAAAAAGCAACAGCGGAAGACCGAGAACAACCCTGATCGATCCAGAGATCGAGGTAAACAGTCCGAAAGTAACGAAACCGGTCACTGCAATAACGATCGCAAGATCGAAAAACCACCAGTCGGAGTCGCTCATTACGGGATCATTGGATCTCGAGCGTTTAGTTATCGGTCATATAAGCGCGGGGCGGTTTACCAAATGGTCGGCTCAGTAGTAGGAAATGACTGGTACAGTAGTAGGACTTTCGACATCAGCTGCCTCTCTCGGTGCGAGGGCGTCACACGAATCGAGTCGATTCTCCGCACCGGAACGTTCTACCTCAAAAAACAATGGCATCGATTGTCACTTTTTTAGGGAGTATTGTTTCAGGCCCTAACCCGCGATAATAGCAGCTGTGAGTTCTCTATCGCTACAGTACAAAATATAAAACTGTCTGAACGGGTGGGTTAGGACGGATTTCACTGAAGTCAAACCGTTCATCTATGGACGATTTTCAGGGTTTAATACTGATCCATGAGTGCGATCGGTCAACGCGATGAGCTCCACTGAGACCGTTACAGCAGATCGAAATAAGGGTGAAAACCGGAATGAGGGGACTGTTTCCAGTGACAGTGAAATTCCGGTCGACGAGATCTTCCATATTCTTCAGAATGAGCGCCGGCGGATGGTTCTTGAGTATCTCCAAGAGACGGACGACTCCGTTCGGATGCGCGACGTCGCCGAGCAGGTAGCCGCCTGGGAAAACGATACGACCGTCGAGGAGCTAACGTCCGATCAGCGACAGCGCGTCTACATCCCGCTGTATCAGTCACACCTCCCGAAACTCGATAAGGCCGGTATCATCGACTACCAACAGAACCGGGGTGTAGTCGAGCGAAGACCACTCGCACGCCAACTGGATTACTATCTCAACGCGGATTCGAATGCGAGTACAAACGACGCTTCAGAAGCGAAAGAGGCCGATTGGGACGACTATTACATCGGTGCTGCGGGCGCGGGCGCACTCCTACTGCTAGGTGCGATCTTGGAACTACCACTGCTTTCGGTTATTACGGGTATCGGGCTGAGCGCAGTGATCCTACTAATGTTTACGACTCTGACGATCGGTCAGTATATCAAATAAGGGCGTCTCCTTGATATCAGCGATAGATCGTAGTGACGACACCGAGACAAGCGACCAGAAGACCGACAACCGAAACGACTGCCGTAACTTCGAATATCACCGGGACAAGAAACAGTACCGACGCCATCGCGAGAACACCCGTGAGCGCATAGTTCCACTGGCTGGTGGTGTGATTGTCGGCGAGAGTAACGGTTCCGCGTTCGGGATAGAACTCGATCACTCCAGAGGCGTCGAGCGCTGGGAGGTCCGTCTGCGAGAGGCGTTCGTGAATGTCACCCCAGGCTTCGACATCATCGGTTCCACTGGCGTCGTAGAGCTGATCCACGATCTCATCGATCGTTACAGGTCCGTTGCGTGATTCAAGAAGGGAGACGACGTTCCATTCGAGCTCGGTAGCCGGTCCGGTCGTCGACGTCTCGGTCTCGCGGTCATCCGAAACGATCGACGATTCGTCGTATTCGAGCACTCTAACAGACGTCGACGCTTGAACGGTGGACTCGTCGCCACTCGAGTCCGAGGAGGAGTTCTTTCTAAACGGCGTCAGACGCATATTGTCGATCACACACGTCCGGTACTATAAATATGCTCTCGATAGCATATGATAAATCCGTTGCGGCCGTTTGTTCACGCGTTCAAACCGACGATAAACGTTTTACAGAACAGGAATGCTACCCGATTACGGGGCACTATTGAACGAGAGACGTGTTTCGGGTGAGCCATTCCGTATGTTGATCAGTGCTGTCGTCCCAGCTTTCGACCCAGCCCAGAAAGTCATTAAGCCGGAGCTTGTGCCTCGCAGGCAGGTCGTAAACGTGTTCGAGTTCTGGCAACAGTCGCTGATCAAAATTATAACGGGTAAAGAGCTGTTGCCGGTCCGGCCACGGAGATTCGAAAGAGTCGAAGAGCGGTGTTTTGCGCCGAACGAACCGCTCCATTTCGTTGAACAGTTTTACATTGTGTGGTCGATCCGGCGGTCGGTGACGGAGCATCTCCGGATCGATCCGTTTACAGGCCGCAAGGAAGGTATCGGTGGAGCGTTTTGACGGTGGTGCACGGAGATGCCAGTCGAGTAGCTCCACATCCGTCGCCAGAAATGAAGCGAAGAAGTTATCGGCAAGCTGGGTATGGAACGGCATCGACGGCTGGTTGGCGATTCCACAGCAGTTGATCGCGTTCTGGATCGAATCGGACCGACCGAGCATCGCTTCGAACTCCGTTCTGACGGCCTGTCTGACGAACGATTCGGGATCGACACCGAAATCGGTTCGTTCTGCGAGTTCCTGGCTCGTCGACCGCGAGTAGCCAAATTTCGAAAGGAGGACGTCGATCGGATCGGGATCCGGATCAAGTCGTTCGAACGGAACCTGCTTGCCGAACACCTCGAGGTCGACGTGAGCTGTAAAGTGACCCCGAAAGAACGTATCGCATAGCAGGCCGTGGTAGATCGTGTCGACGTCGATCTCGTTCGTATAACCGGCGTGGTGGATGTGAAGCGACTCCTTGATACCCTGTGAGTAGCGAACCTTCGACTCGTCAGCATAGAGGTATCGTTCGTCAGGACCGAACGCCGTGTGATCAGCCCCGTACTGGGCTGCAAGTCGTTTGGCACCGATAACCTCCTGTGCCGTCGAATTACCGACCGTATAGCAGTGTTCGATCTCTGGAAGTTGGGAGAGAAGCGTGCGAGAGTCGTACCCCGCTGAGAGGAGCAACCCTTTCCGTCCGGGGAGGATCGACCGTCGTTCGATCGCACGTTCGAGCCGGTCTGCAAGCGTACCCACGTAGTCGAACTCGCTGGTATCGTAGACGAACCGATCGAGATCGGTTACCGATGACGGGCGCAGCTGACTGTCGATCGGAAGCCTGGAGAGCTGTTCGAGGCTCGTTTTTTCTCCGAGTGTAACGCCTAGATGGAGGAATTCGAGGATGCCGTCTCGGTGGAACGACGGCTCAGTGATCGTTTCTGCGACCGTCGAAGAGTCGGTGCCGAAGACACGAACACCCGGTTCGTCGGTGTAGAAACACTCCCGAGAGCGAACCGGGTCGGTCGCGACGAACGACTCGTTGGGGGTATCAAGGACGACGAGATAGGAACCGTTGAGTTCGGCCAGCGCCTCGGAGCCATCGCGTTTGTAGGCTTCGAGGAACCAGCGGGCGGCGTTCGTTTCTCGGTCAGGGACATATATTTCGCCCCAGATGACACAGCAACCGAACTCTCCCTCGTAGCTCGCGCTCCAGCCGGGCGTCCCGAGCCCGAAATCCCTGATCCCAACGGTTATCGACGGTCCAACGACGACATCGTCGAACTCGTCCATCGACCGAAATCGGGTAAACGATTCTGTACCGCCAAAGACACCGAAGAGTTCCGTATTCATCTCAAGACCATCTCGCTGCGTGACCGTGCGTGGAAACCGTCACGGCGGAACCACTTAACCGCCTCACTCGCCACGCACGCGTCGAGCTACAATACACTGGAGGCGAGCCACCATTAACTATAGTTCCGCTAATCGAATCACAAAGTGAATAGTATCCGTGAGACCAATAAACAGAGGCACAAGACGACGGATTTTCCGCCTACAACCTTTTATGACGGCACATTCACGGCCACTAACACTCATATAAGACGCCCAACCGGAGAATTCGTCTCCCCTATTGGCTCCATAATAATACCGTTGCTGTTGCTAGCCGAAGCCAGCAATGACAAAACGACGGAACACCCGACGGCGGTTCCTCGCAGCGTCCAGTGCAACGGCTATCGCAGCGATGGCCGGCTGTACCGACGTTCTCTCTGACGATAGCGATGACGACGACGAGAACGGCGAAAACGGCGAGAACGGCGACGACGAGAACGGTGAAAACGGCGAGAACGGCGACGAATACGAATCGCCCGAGCTCGCCGTCGAAACGGAGTACAACAGCCGCGAGGAGTTCAGACAGCCCGGCGAGCAGCTCAACGACTTCGAGACGGGCGATGACTGGGAGATCCTCGAAGGCGAAGCCGAAATCGACGACGAGTACTCCTTCGACGGAGACCAGAGCCTCCGTCTGATGGCTGAGGACGAAGGCAACGCCGTCGTCGCGACGCAGCTAGACGAGGCGATGGACATGGAGGATCTCGACGTCTCGATGGCAGTCCAGACGACGACGCCGTTCAATATCGCCCTCGAGATCCAGCTGCGCGACATCTACGGCGGGTACGCGAGCTACTCCCTCCGAGAAGTGTCGTATGGCAATGACAACGTCAGCTGGTTCAGAATCTGCCCCGGGTTCTTCGACGAGAGTACGACCCCCGTCGAACAGGACGCGATCGACGAGGTCCGTATCATCGTCCACAACACCGGCGACGAAGCCGAGGTATGGGTCGACGACCTGCGCACACACGAAAAGCCCGACCAGGGATACGTTATTCTCTGCTGGGACGACGGATTCGAGGACTTCTACGAACCGGCAGGACCGATCCACGACGAGTACGACGTCACCGCGGTCCAGGCCGCCGTGCGCCAGTGGACCAGAGACCAACGCGAAGGGATTATGACAATCGACCAGCTTCTGGAGCGACAGGAGGCTGGCGATCAGATCGTCGCTCACGGGACTCACACCGAGTGGACCGATCTTGATGACGCAGAACTCGAGGACGCAATAAGCACGGACAAGAACTGGGCAGTTAACAACGAGCTCGAGGGCGGTCACTACCTCGTCTTCCCGCACAACGACTTCGACGACCGCGTCCTCGACATCGCTACGGACTACTACTACGCGGGCGGGTTCAACCAGTCCGGGAGTCCCAACCTTACGGGCGTCCACGGGTTCGATCCGCTGGTGATGCCCCGGACGATCGGTCACGATCTCGACATTGCGATGGACTGTGTCGATATCGCCGCCCAGCACCGTCAGTGTACGGTTCTGAACTTCCACGAGTTCGATCTGGACAACACGATGGACGAAGACGACTACGAGGAACTGGTCCAGTACATCGACGAGACCGACGGCGTTGAGGCTATCGACTTCGACGACCTCTGGCTGATGCGTCGCGAAGGTCACTGATCGAGCTGCGTCGACGACCACTCCGAGCGTCTTCTCTGCCGACTGAGTTTCTTCTCGAACCCGAGCCGAAACGGTGCGGGTCGTCGCCTCGAATACCGTTCTCGAGGCGGACCGGTAACAGATCCGACCGGTTCGTCTCCGATCGATCGCTCCCGAAGGCGCAGTCAGCGGTGATTCTGTTTCCGAAACGGTAGGGTGATGGAATATTCGCAATATAGAAGAGTTTATATTTATGCATGTATCAGTGAAAAAGCGTCTGGTATAACGGGTGATCGCTTCAGGAGCGCCGCCCAAACCAGTTGCCGATCAGGGCGGCGAGAAGTACGAAACCGATGATGAAAAACGGGCCCGGACGGCGCCGAACGCCGGAAACTGCCGACCAGATGACGCCCGGAACGTGGCGCGTCGCGGGTCGAGCGCGGGCGAGATGCCACGATCCCCGGACCGGTCGCCCCTCGCTGAAGTAGCTCTTCGCGAGGACGAGGTCGTGGCTCGAACGGATTTCGTACCCCGCTGCTTCGAACCGATCGACGTCCTCGGCGTACAGCGAGAGGTACTGCTCGTCGGCGCGTCTGATCGTGTCCGCTGGAGGTGTCCCTGTTTCCTCGCGGACGACAAGCGGTTCGTCGACGTATGCGAGTTTTCCTTCCTCGAGAATTCGCAACACGAACTCGGGGTCCTGGAAGCGGTCGAGCGTTTCGTCGAATCCGTCGACCGTTCTCGCGACGTCGGTTCGAACGATCAACGTCGACCCCGCACCCGTATGAACGTTGTCGGCGAGGATCTCGCCGATGAGCTCCTCTCCGCCCTCCATCTGGGGCTGGTCATCAGCACGGGAGAGGACGTCGGCAGCCAGCCCGCGAAGTCTATCGACGGGACTGGGAAGCTCGAACGTAAAGTCACAGTAGGCCGCGACCCACTCCTCGGAGCGTTTCTCGAGGACGTCGAGTTGCGCCTCGAGTTTCTCGGGTTTCCATTCGTCGTCGGAGTCGAGGAAGGCGACGTACTTCCCGCGAGCGTGTTCGATACCCGTATTTCGTGCGACGTTTGCTCCCCGGTTCGTCTCGTGGGAGATCGGCCGCACTCGATCGTCGTCGTAAGACTCGAGAACGGACTCGGTGTCGTCGGTCGAACCGTCGTCGACCACGACCACCTCCAGTTCCTCGTGGGTCTGTGCCAGGACGCTGTCGATCGCTCTCGAAACCGTCTCCTCGCGGTTGTACGTCGGAATAATGACGCTAACCAGAACCATTTCGTTCGACACTGTGCTCTCCCGCGCTTTATTATCGACGGACTAAGATCGCGGTGGGGGTTTCGCTAGCCAAAAACGGGAACGCCGGTATCCGGGCCGAACGTCGCGAGGAGAATTCCCGACAGCAGCAGCGTGATTCCGGCCAGAAACAGCATGCTTTGGAACCAGCCGACGGCCGTCAGATCGCCGTTGACGTCCTCGAGACGACGACGGATCGGTTCGGCTCGCGGACCGATCGGCTCCGGCAGTGCAGCGAGAAGTTCGAACGGTTCGGAGGGCGCTATCGTACCGGTGAGAACCGCAAAAACGAGAGCGATAAACAGCCCGAACAGCGGAACCAGAAGGAGCGCCAGCCAGGGGTTGACGACGACGGTCGCGAGAGCGAAGATCGGTACCGCGGCGAGTGCGGTCGTCGCCGCGACCCGTCCGAGACGCGCGCCAGCGAGCGGATCGAAGCCGATCCGTCGTGCGGCGAGGACGTGGAAGACGAACATCGATCCGTAGCCGATCGTTGTCGCGACCGCCGCGCCGTACATCCCGTACGGCGGGATCAACAGGATATTGAGCACGACGGTGATTCCCGCGGCACCTGCAGTGGCCGCGATCGGGTAACGAACTGCGTCCTCGGCTTTCGAGGCCGCGAAAACGGGTCGTGCGAGGGCGAACCCGAGTGCGCCGGGCAGGAGCACCAACAACGGCCCGATCGCCGGCGTCGCGTCCGAACCGAAATAGATCGGAACGAGGGTGTCGGCAAGCGCCCCGAGAATGACGGCGACGACCGCGGTCAATAAAGCGGTGTACCGGGTCGTTTTCGGTGCGAGAGGCGCAAGCTCCTCGACTCGGTCGCGTGCCCACAGCGCCGGTGTAGAGCGGGTGGGGACCGCCTGGAGGGCGATCGGAACGAACCAGAGAAGTTCCGCCACGAACAGTGCCGCGCGGTAGTTCCCGACTGCGGCGCTCTCCCGAAACTGATGGAGGAGGAGAATATCGACGTGATAGAGCAAGGCGAACAGGAAGAGCAAAACGACACTGACCGAGTTGACCGCAAGCAGCTCGGTGCGGGGGAACTCCCGGGGAGGAATACGCAGCACGCTCGACAGCGACACGTGTTGATGGATCGCTACGAGCCCGATGGCGCCACAGATGATACTCGCGACCGCATGTCCAACCAGCGCCCCTGGAACGCCGAATCCGAGAGCGAGGAGTGGGATCGCGACGACGGCAAACGCTACCTTTTCGAGGACGCCGAGCGATTCGGCGTGACCCTGGAGACCCAGTCCCGCAAGCGTCTCGCGAGAGTAGAGTTGAAACTGAACCGAGACGCCGAGTATGGCCAGTCCGTAGACGTAGCTCGTGTACGTGTCGCCGAACAGTGTCGCGACGTATCCGTTTCGGGAGAGAAAGACGAGAACGAACGCGCCCGTCAGCGCGAAAAGCAACGCCAGTCGAAGGTAGTAGCCGACGACGTACGGCTCCCAGTCGGCGATCGATCGTTCGGCCTCCAGGGAGTTGCGAACGCCGTCGACGATCCCGGAACTCACGAGAATCGCGTAGAACGCGAACGCCGACAGCAGAACCGAGTAGTCGCCGAACTCCGCGGGACCGAGCAGTCGAAAGATGATCGGAAGGGTGACAAAACCCAAAAACAGCGTGGCGATCCTAGCGCTACCGGTCGAGAGGCTACCACTAGAACGCCGACTCACGCGGTCCTCCAGGAGCGATACCGTCGGACCGCTCCGATCGCCGACGCTCCTCCAACTAGCGGTACGGACGTAGTAGCCACAGTAACCGAAGCTCTGGTTCGGGAAGGACTTATTATAACCGAATTCCGCTCCCCGGGACTCGAGAACCGCTCGGACCGACAACGCTCTTATCGTGGGCGCTGTCAGAAAACTCGGCGGTGGAGAGCGGGCGACATTAACCGAGAGATAAATAGGTAGCTGGAACTATCAGGTAGCTACGATGAACGAGAAATCGACGCGACGAGTGCTCCTCGGCACCCTCGGCGCCGGAACCCTCGGGGCAACCGCGGGTTGTCTCGACAGCTTGAGCGACGATGGCGACGATGAAGACGGCGAAAGCGATCCGAACGGCGACGACGAGCCGGAGCAGTCCGACGAGGACGACGAACCTGACGAGGAGGCCGAGGAGATCCCCGATATCGACGGCGGTGCCGTCGTGTTCACGTACGACGACGGGCCCATGCAGGACTACGAGCAGGCGTTTCCCGTTCACCAGGAGTTCGACGCACCTGCGAGCGCGGGCATCGTCACGGAGTGGGTCGGTCGCGAGGACTTCGACGACAACGACTGGATGGACGTCGAACACCTCGAGGAGCTCGCCGAAGCCGGTTGGGAGATCAACTCCCACACGACCGCACACACCGCGCTGGGCGAGTTCGAGCTCGTCGAGGACGTCGAACCCGACGACACGCGCGTCTATCCGGAGGAGCGAAACCACGGCTTCCACCTGGAGTACGATATCGAGGTCACCGACGGCGACAGTTCCGTGGTCCGAACCGTCGTCGACTCCGGTCAGGACGACGTCGGCGGCTACCTCGAGTTCGACGAACCGGTTGGCGAGTCGTTTGCCGCCGGCGAAACCGTCGAACGCTACCCGGAGGAACTCATGCACGAGTTCCTCGGGGATTCGAAGGCCCAGCTCGAGGAGTGGGGGTTCGAGGTCGACACCCTGCTCGCGCCGTACGACGTCTGTGACGAGTGGACGATCGAGTTCGCCCGGGAGTACTACGATGGGATCGCGAACGTCAACCCCGGGTCGATGGTCAACGAGCGGGAGTCGTTCGACCCGTTCGACACCAACCGCGACTACTTCATCGAGTTCACCGATCCCCTCGACATCCAGGAGCAGCTCGACGAGGTCGCTGCCCAGAATGCGATCGGGATCGTCGGCGCACACACGTTCAAAGACGAGGTCGACGAAGAGGGCATCCGCGAGATGCTCGAGTGGATCGAGGAGCGAGACCTGACGGTCGTCACGCTCACCGACGCGTTCCGGGCCGTCGCCGCCGAGTCGGAGTAGGTCGTCGGGTGGGCCTCACGCTCTAGCTGCGACCGCGGACGCCGCCGTGAATGTGGTTCTCTTCGAGCGTCGAACCGGTCGCCTCCGGCGCCAGGTAGGCGCCGGCCTCGTCGCCGGTCGACTCGAGCTCGGCGTTGCGAACCAAGTTGTCGGCGCCGCGGTCGACGTAGGGGTACCGACTGGCCTCGAGGGTCGCCCGCTCGACGGTCGCGTTCTCTCCCGTCACCACGAGCGCGTCGCGGTCGACGCCGTCGCGACCCGGCTGATCGACCTCGAGGTCGGTGAACTCGCAGCCGTTGCGCTCACAGCGAATCCCGGACCGAAACCCAGCGGTATCGCCGGCGGCGCCCGCGACGCGGAGCCCCTCGGCCAGAACGCGGTCCCGGCTGTCGGCGCCTCTGATCCAGACCGGGTAGCCGCCCGCGGTCTCGTGGGTGATCGTCGTCTCCCGGATCGTCGTCTCGCCCGCTCGCGGTGAGATCACGATCCCGTGGTTGACGGCCTCGCCCTCGATATCGACGTCAACGTCCTCGATATGTGCGCTCTCGCAGGTGTTGAGCACCGACAGCGCGTGGCTCGTCGGCTGGGGAGATGTAATCGTGATCTCGGCATCGCTCACCAGCAGATCTTCGCCGGTTTCGAGGCGAATCGGTCGCTGCGAGCGATCGTGCGGTCCAGTTTCGTCGACTTCGACGGTTACGCCCCTGATCTCGCTGCCCGACCCGCCGATACGAACGTTCGCGCCGTTACTGTTCCTGAAGGTTCCGCCTTCGACGACGTAGGTCCCGTCCTCGTTGGTCGCGTACAGACCGTTATCCGGGAACCCTCCGAGTTCGCAGTCGCGAAACTCGAGGTGACCGACGTTCGTGTTCGCCTCGATTCCGATCGGGCCGCGCCAGCCGTTGCCGGCGTGGACCGTCTCGTCGATGTGCTTGCCGCCGTCGGGCGCTCGAAACCGTTCGACGACCCCCGTCCCCTCCGGATCGGTGAGCGCGAACAGTCCCGGCCCCGACGTTCCGCTGTCGTGGACCCCGCGAATCGTGATATCCCGCACCTCGAGCCGATCCGAGACGCTGGCCTCGATCACCCTGATCCCGGTGTCCGGAGCCGTCTGGTCGACGTCGAACCCGTCGAACGTCAGCCGTCCGCCGGGGTTGTACGAAACGCCCAGACGGAACAGGCGGGTCTGTGGCCCGTCGAACGCGTGGTAGTCGGCCGGAACAAGCGTCGCGTCCTCGCCGAAGAAGCCGACGTTCTCGAACCCGGTGAACCGGAACTGGCTGTCCATGTAGTATCGCCCCTCCGGGAACACGAAGGCGGTGTCGTCGGATCGAAGCTCCTCGAGGACGGGCGTGATCGACTCGGAGCCGGTGTTGTCGGCCCCGGCCTCGACGACGTCGACGACGTCGTCGTACCCCTCCCGTGACGCGGCGCCCGAGGTGGTCCCCGCTCCCAGCAGTCCGAACGCGGCCGCCCCTGCCACCGCGGTACCCCGCAGGAACGACCGCCTGTTCGGACTCCGCTCGTCCGTCGTTCGCGTACCCGTTGCTATCCGCTCGCCCGCGTCACTTCCGTTCACCATTGACAGTCAAGATATATTTATAGTCTCCACCGTAATATATATTGTCCTATCTGTTTGGAGAATAAATAAACTCCAGTAGGAGTCTCAAAATGGGGCGAGGACACCTGAACGGTCGTAACTTCCCGCGGGAAGACGAGTCGGAAGGCACGTGAGCCGACACTCCGCATCGCGAAGGCGGAAAGGATGATAGCAGGGGCCGCGTCGAAGGCTGCGCTGGGCCGTAGGGCGAGGACGCCGACAGACCGGAGTCCGGTACTCGGGCTGGAAGAGCCAGGCCGCGTCGGTCGGGGAAAAGGAGCGCTCAGTTCATGTAGCCGAGGTCGGCCAGTCGGTCCGTGACTTCCTCGTCGGCTTCCGTGCGCTGCTCGTCTGTTTCACCGTCGTAGGCGGGATACGAGGTCGATCCGGCCGAATCGACGACCGGGATCACGCTCCCGTCCATTCGGTCGCTGTAGGGGACGTCGAACGACGCCAGGATCGTCGGTGCGACGTCGAACAGGTGCGCCCGTTCGAGGGGTTCGTCCTCGTCGACACCGTCTCCGGCGGCGGCGAAGACGCCGTCGAGCTTGTGGTTCCACGGTTCGGCCGCGGCGAAGTACTCGCCCCGGAGCTGTTCGGAGAGCGCGTGTTCGAAGTCGGTCGGGATCGTCACGATATCGACCGCGTCGTCGGCGTACTCGCCGTGGAAGTACTGCTCGCGGGGCGCGACGGTCTCGAAGATCGGCTCGCCGTCCGGCGTCTCGACGTCCTCGAGTTCACGGATGAGCTCCTCGCGGAGCTGCTCGTACTCGTCCTCCGAGACGACACCCTCCGGATCGCGACCCTCGAGGTTGATCCGAACGCCGAGTTCGGTACGTGCACGGACGTACGCCTGCGAGTTCTCGAAGTCGACCTGTTCGTTCGCGGTTCGTGCGACGCCACCCGGCGCGAACTTCTTGACGGTCTCGGCCAGCCCGAGCCGCTCGAGGACGACGCCGACGTTGCGAGCCGTAATCCCGAACCGGTCCGCGACGACCGCTGCGGCGCGCTCGCCGAGGCTAGGTTCCCAGGTGTCTGATTCCTCGCCCTTGCGGAGCTTGCGTCGCATCGGCGTCCAGGACGGCATTCCCTTCCCGGAAGTGGTCGTCTCGACGTACCCTCGATCCTTGAGGAACTCGTTGGCTCGGAACTCGTAGCCGTCGTACTCGCCCATCCCATGGTCACTGGCGAGGAAGACGTGGTCGGGATCGAACCGCTCCAGGATGGCGGCGATTTCGTCGTCGGTCGTTTCGTACACCGAGCGGACCTTCTCCTCGTCGCCGAAGAACTCGTGGAAGACGGTGTCGGTTTTCTGGAACTGGACGAATCCGAAGTCGGGATCGTACTCCTCGGCGAGATACCGAAACGCCGCACCGCGCATCCGGATCAGGTTCCGGTACTCTTTCATCTTCTCGGAGTCGGGTAGCGCGTCGTCGTCCCGGGCGTAGGAGGGGTAGACGCGATACTCCCCGATCGCCTCGCGAACCTCCTCGAGCAGTCCCTCCGGGTGACAGTCCGGACTCTCCGGACCGATGAACCCGGGGAGCAAGGCTCCGTCGAACTCCTCGGGCGGATGGGTAATCGGCGCGTTGACGACGACGCTCGAGTAACCGTGTCGGTCGAGCAGCGACCAGAGCGTGTGTTCGTTGACGTCGTCGCTGCTGGTTACGTGCCAGTCATAACCGTCGTAGCCGACGAAGCCGAACGCGCCGTGTTTGCCCGGGTTTGCGCCCGTGTACATCGACGGCCAGGCGCTCGGCGTCCACGGCGGGATCTGTGACTCGAGGGGCGCGCTCGCTCCCTCGGAACAGAGACGGTGGATCGTCGGAATCTCCTCCGTTTCGTCCAGGTCGTCGAAGACGGAGAGATCGCCCGCGTCGATCCCTATCAGTAGCGTGTTCATACCGGTAGATTCGTCGTTCGGTTCCGCTTCCTCGTTTCGAGACGGCGCGCTCCGTTCCATATTCTGGTGTGGGGGTGTTCGTTCATAGCAGACCGATGTCGAACCGGACGTAACCGCTTCGCTTCGAAGCGTGGATCGGCATCACCTTATTATCTCCTAATTAACGGTGTCTCCCGAACATAAATTATCTTCTGTTTGAATGTGTCCTCAGGAGACTAGTTGTCTAATCGAACTTTTCGAGCAACGTCGCGTAGAACGAGCGTTCTCGGATCGATTCGGACTCTTGCTCGGACTCGTCGGCGAGTTTCTCCACGATCAGTTCGGGCGTCGAGCGGGCCAGCCGGTCTTTCACCGGCGAGCGATTGACCTCGAGTTCGCCGTCGACCAGCCCGACGGCCTCGATCCCGTCGACCGTAACGTCGAACCCGGCCGTCTCTCTGATCTCGCCCGCCAGGTGAGAGACGAAGACCGCGGTCGCGCCGTTGTCCTCGAGCGCCTCGAGGATACCCGCGATGATCTTGGCGCTGGCGCCGGGTTCGGTGATGCTCTCGAGTTCGTCGACCAGTACAAGCGACCCTTCCCCGCTTTGTGCCAGGTCTGCGAACTCCCTGACCGTCGACTCGAAAGCCCCCGCATCGAGGGTTCCCTGGGTCTTCGCGTGGTAGTGAAGATCGTCGAACCGCTGGAGCCGTGCGTCCTCGGCAGGCACCGGGAGCCCCATGTGGGCGAGGACGACGACGCTCGCCACCAGATCCAGCGTCGAGGTCTTCCCGCCGCTGTTGACCCCCGACAGCAGGGCGACGCCGGCAACCTCGTAGTCGACGGGGTCGATCGCCTCGACGGGTTCCTCGAGCAGCGGGGATCGACCGCCCTCGATGGCGAACCCGACGTCGTCGTCGACGACCGTCGGCATCGTACACGCGAACTCGTCGGCAAAACGGGCGACGGCGAGCTCGACGTCGAGTTCGAGCGCGTCACGGACGAGCTGTCGGGCAGCCTCGCGCTGATCGGCAAGGTCGGCCGCGAGCTCCCGCTTGAGTCGACTTGCGCGTCGCTCTCTGGCCGTCGTCAGCTCGGTCCGTAAGCGAGCGACCGCGTCCTCGTCGCGCTTGACCGGAAACGTCGGCTCGTCGGTGAAGATCCGACGGGCCAGCTCGGCCTCCCCGGGTTCCAAGGCGAGTGCGTCGCTCACGTGCTCACGGGCGGCCTCGACGGCGGCCGCGTGCTCGTCGGCCAGCTCTCGGGAGAGCAGCGAGTCGACACCCGCGCCGCGTTCGACCAGCGACAGCAGGTCCGACCCCTCGATTGTGACGTCCTGTTCGCGGATCGCCTCCCGGAGGTGATCGTTGGCGACGGTTTCGGCCGTCCCCACCGCGGCGTCGACGTCGTCTGCGGCCGCCGTCAGCCGGTCGAGCTCCTCGTCGCCGGCGACGGTTCCGTCCGCTGCGAGCCGGGAGAGGCCGCCCTCGAGTGCCGCGAGGTCGTAGTCCGAATCGAGCGCCGCGACGCGGTGAACCTCGATCGCAGCCCGGATCCGGTCGCGGTTGCGCGCGAAAAACGCCAGCGATCGCTCGGGGACGACTTCGGCCGGGTTCCCGAGCGCGTCCGGTTCGACGCGAACGTCGCCTTCGACGGTGATCCCCGCGAACGATTCGTCGAGTGCGATCACCGTCGCGTACCCGCGGGCCAGTTCGGCCAGTCCCTGGGCGTCCTCGACGACCTCGACCGGGAGTTCGGGGATCGCCTCCTTGGCCTCGGCGTAGCGTTCCGCGTCGGTCGTCGCCAGACAGCGCTCGCGGACCCGAACGTCGTCGGGTTCCCGAAGCGGTTCGACGCCCTCGAGCGCCTCGAGGACGTCGGGGTCGGGGTCGCGGGCGAGCGCGTCCTCGGTGAACGCCTGCACCTCCTCGATGCGCGAACGGCGGGCGCTTGGGTACAGCGTCTCGAGGCGTTGGGACGCGTAGTCGGTAACGGTGCGGTCTTTGAGTAACGCGAGCAGACTCCGGTAGACCTCGCGGGCCCGGTCGGTTGCGAGGAACTCGCCGGGATCGTCGTGTTCGTGTCGGATCGCGCCGCGCGCGATGCGAGCGGCCCGGCCCTGCGAGATACCGGGTGCCGACGCGATCGCCGCGACGTCGCCCGTTCGCAGCGCTCGCTCGGGATCGTCGAGGGCCGACAGCGACCGGGCGGTCTTCTCGCCGACGCCCGGGATCGACTCGAGGTCCATCGTTCTCGACCGGCGTATCAGACCGAAGTGAGAAAAATCCTCCCGTCCGAGCGGCCGTCAGCGGTGGTACCACTGGACACGAAGCCGGCGGTCGAATCGCGTTCGGTCAACGACCGGTGATCGACGACGATCGCTCCGTCCGTGAGGAGTGCAGACATCCGGATCCTCGAATACTCGAAACCGGACGGACTGACGGCGAGGACCTTCACCGTTGAAGATCCGGAACGATAGCGTCTGGTGCGGACCGCGTCGGAGCTTGCGCGCTCCGGGGCGCTCGTTATCTTCCCGACCCCGCAAGTGACGGTATGGTACTCAAGAAGCTCCTCGGCTCGGCGGCGACGCGGTCGCTCACGGTCGTTTCGGTGCTCGGAAGCGCCAAGCGAGCGTACGAGCGCGGAAACCACGTTCGCGCAGCCCTCATGCTCGGCGTCGCCGTCCTGGCCTGGAAGTGGGTCATGATCGGAATGGTCGCACAGGGGGTCGTCAACCTGGTTCGAACCGACGACTCCGCCAACTCGAGCGCGGCGTAACTAGTCGCCGAAGTCGGCCGTCTCGAAGCGCTCGGTCGTCAGTTCGTCGGCGAGATTCTTGACCTCCGACTACAGGTCGTCGTTCAGGTCCTCGACCGCACCGACGCCGTGTCCGCCGCTTTTGGCCGTCCGGAGGCCGTTCTTGTTCAGCTCGCCGTCGCTCGCCGACGGCGAGGGACGGGTTCCGTGAAGCTCCGCTTCGGTACCGTCCGACCGTGACCGAGGACGCACAGCCGGCTGGTGCAGGCATGATCGGTTCGACGAAACACCCCGTTAAGAGGACACGAACGGAAACCGTACGGACGCATATTCTGACTAATCACCGACGGTCACGATTTCAACAATCATGAATACGAGTCTCGAAGTCGAGTACTGGGTGATCGACGGCGATGGCGAACTCACCCCGCCCGAATCGCTCGCTGACCTCTCGGAGTACACCGAGCGGGAGTTCGTCGAACCGCTGTTCGAACTGAAGACGCCACCCTGCGAGTCGATCCCGGAGCTTCGGGCGACGTTCGTCAGCCAGCTCGAGGAGGTCCTCGAGACGGCCGAGCGGGCCGACAAGGGGCTGGTGCCGCTGGGAACGCCGCTCAACTGCGACGGCGTCGAGCGCCGCCCCGGCAAGCGTGGGCAGATCCAGAAGGACGTCCTCGGGCCGAAGTTCGATTACGCGAACTACTGTGCCGGAGCCCACCTCCACTTCGAGAAGCGCAACGTGACCGATCAACTCAACGCACTCATCGCGCTGGATCCGGCGCTGGCGCTGGTGAGCTCGTCGCCGTACTACCAGGGTGAGCGCGTCGCGAACAGCGCTCGGGCCCACTGTTACCGAAAGCGAGCCTACGCCGATTTCCCCAGACACGGGCAGCTCTGGAACTACGTCGAAAGCGTCGGCGAGTGGACCCGTCGACTCGAACGGTGCTTCGAAGAGTTCGAGGACGAGGCCCTCGCGGCCGGCGTCGAACCCGAGGCGATCGACGCGAACTTCTCCGTGGACGACGTCGTCTGGACGCCCGTTCGGCTACGCGACGAGATGCCGACCGTCGAGTGGCGCTCCCCCGACGCGGCGCTTCCGAGCCAGCTACTACAGCTGACCGAGGAGCTGTACGCGGTGATGGAGACGCTTCACGACACGAACGTCGAGATCGACGACGGCGACGGCGGTACCGAGGCCGGCCACGTCACCGACGAGGGGGTCCGGCTCCCCGACTACGATACCGTCTTCGATCTCGCCGGGGTCGCGATCCGGAACGGTCTCGGATCGACACCGATCGTGAACTACCTCGATCGGATGGGGTTTTCCGTCCCCGACTACCACCCGATCGCGACCCAGATCGACGGCCGCCAGTACGTGACGAAAAGCGACGCCCGCGAGCTGCGCCTCGAGTACGCGAGCCGGCTCGAGTCCGACGTCGAACAGCTGGCTGCGACGATCTGATCAGACGAGCCCCGCGATGAACGCGATTCCCATCCCGATCAGCACGACGGCGGTGATTGTCGGCAGATAGGGGGTGAGTCGCTCGATCCGTTCGCGGTAGTGCTCGTAGCCCGCGATCAACAGCAGCGTCGGGGCGATGATGGCGACGATGACCGCCAGCGAGTAGAGCAACATCAGCTCGAGGCAGGCCTCGGTCCCGACACAGATCGCCAGAATCTGGATCGGTTCCTCGTGGGCAAAGCCGAGCAGCAGGGCGGTCGTCCCGAGCGCGAGGAGTCCCCGCTCGGCGTGTTCCTCGCTCAGGTGCTGGTGACCGCCGCCAGGAAGCGCGGCCCGAAGCCGCTCGAGGACGCCGGGATCGCTTTCGTGGTCGTGCCGGTGGGAGTGGTGTCCCGACTCGACGCCGCCGTTGGTATGGTGGGCGTGCGAAACGTCGTGGTCGCCGTCCTCGCGATGGTCGTAATCGTGGCTGTGGCTCTCGCCGTGATCGTGTCCGTGGCCGTCGTCGTGATCGTGGGCGCCTTCTCCGTCGTGCTCGTGCATTCCGTGGCCGCCGTGGCGGTACTCGTGGACGCCCAGCAGGATCAGCAGCGTTCCGGCGACGTACCGGAGCCACGGCCCTTCCGCGAACGCGGCGAACGCGCTGAACCAGAAGTACGCCAGCACGAGGACGACGCTGCTGATCAGGTGGCCGACACCGAGGATCGACGCCGCCAGCAGCCCGGCGAGCCAGCGGCGATCCCTGTTGAGCGCGTACGTCGCCGCGATCGGCCAGCCGTGATCGGGTAACACGCCGTGGACGAACCCGATCAGAACGACGCCGGCGACGAGCCCCAGTTCCATACCGTCGCTGAGTGATCGAGGGGGATACTGGTTGTTATGTTTCGAACCGGACGGCCGTAATACGGCTGTGAAGAGTTGTTAATCGGATATCCGAGAATGATAATTTCGGCCGATCAGTTGCCGTCGTCGTACTCGTACTCGTCTTCGGGATCCTCGACGCCCTCGGTTCGCGAGCCGACCCAGGCGCCGAGCGAGAGTCCGTAGACGAGGTGGGCCGCGTGGAACAGCGCGAGCTCGTCGGAATCGAGTCGAATGTCGAGCAGTTCTTTGAGCATGATCTGCGAGCCGAAGGCCGACAGCCCCATCCCGAACACCGATCCCCAGACGAGGCCTCGCTGCTCGGGTTCGATCGAGCGGTCGGCGTCGAACAGCGCGAACAGCGCGCCGAAGATCACCCCGCCCTGGATACCGTAGACGAGGTGGAGAATCAACCCGATGACGGGATGCTCCTCCGGATCGTTCCCGCTGACGTACGTCGACCAGAAGTTCGCCGACGGCGGCAGGGAGCGCAGGATCGGCAGCCGGAACGCCGTCATAATCAGTGTCGCGACGAACCCTGCCTGGATCCCCCGGACCGCCGCACGCGCGGCGTGCTCGGCGCGGGATTCCCGGGCCGTTGCCCCGGTAGTGTCGGAGGCTCCCTTTTTCGACCGCAGTCGTCGGATACGTTCGGAGACGGTCATGGTGCTCTCGTAGCATCTACCGCGAACAGGAACTTAACGCTCCGGCGTGCAGTGGACGGCCAGTACGCCACAGCGGGACGAACACTCGACGAGAACGAGGGGACGGCGGGGATCCGAAAACGCTTATTACAGACCAGTGTCACGTTCGGGGCGTGAGTTCGGTCGACTGGCCCTCAGTTGCGATCGGCGCCTACGCTGGTCTTCTCGGCGTCCTCGGCGGCGTCGCGGTCGGGGTCGAGGGAGCGGGACTGATCGTCGCCTGCGGACTCGTCTGTATCGGGATCGCCGTCGCGCTCGGCGGTCGCCCCGAGGCATGGGTCACAGCGGGCCGTCGACGGCTGCTCGCGGTGCCGATGGTCGGTCCGCTGGTGTCGGTCGTCGCCCTCGATGACGTCGGGGTCGCCGACATCTCGTTAGCGACGCGGTTCTCCCTGCTCGGGCTGGTGGCGCTCGGACTCGTCGTCTGGGTCCTCGGTACCCGAGTCTACGCCGCACACGCCGCGGGAGAACTGAGAGTCCGCTGGGTCGCAACCCCCGACCGGCGGAGACGGCGACGACTGCACGCCGCCACGCTGTTGTTCGGCGTCGGATCAGTCGGCGCGTTCGCTGGGACGCTGTACGGGCTCCCCTCGAGTTTCCTGACGGCTGGGGTCGTAGCGATCGTTGTTCTGCAGATCAGCGTGCGGCGGGACCGGGTGTACGAGGCCTGCGAGCATGGACTTCGGTACCAGGAGTCGGGAGCCGTCACCACCCGGTTTCTCCCCTGGGACCGCTTCGATGGGGTCCGCGAGACCGAGGACGCGGTCGTCCTCGAGCGCCGTCGGTGGCTCGACGAACGGATGGCCGGCGACGAGGTCCCCGCGGACGCCCGCGCGGCGCTTGCGACTGCGGTCGGAGACGCAGGCGGGGACTGACCGAGCTAACGCGATCGGTGGCCGCCGAACGACAACGTACTTTTGCCCGTTCGGTTCGAACGAGGGCCATGATCGAGGCGAAACTCGAGGACGCACGCGCGGACCTCGAGAGCCGCGACGGCGTGTTGGTCGCCTTCTCCGGCGGGGTCGATTCGAGCGTGGTGGCCGCCCTCGCGGAGGACGCGCTGGGCGAGGACGCGGTCGCCTGCACCGCCAAAAGCGAGACGCTGCCGGAGGCCGAACTCGAGGACGCGCGGCGGGTCGCCGACGAGATCGGTATCCGCCACGAGATCGTCGAGTTCTCCGAGCTCGACAGCGACGCCTTCGTCGAGAACGACGACGACCGGTGCTACCACTGTCGGACGATGCGACTGGGCGAGATGCTCGAAGCCGCCCGCGAGCTCGGGATCGAAACGGTCTGTGACGGGACCAACGCCGACGACCCGGGTGCGGGCCACCGTCCGGGGCTGCAGGCCGTCGAGGAGCTCGAGGTCCACTCCCCGCTGCTGGCCCACGACATCACCAAAGCGGAGGTTCGCGAGATCGCCGACCGGTACGGCCTCTCGGTGGCCGACAAGCCGTCGATGGCGTGTCTGTCCTCGCGCATCCCGACCGGGCTCGAGGTCACCGAGGATCGCCTGACGAGAGTCGAACGGGCGGAGGCGCTGCTCCGACAGTGGGGGTTCGACCAGTTCCGCGTCCGCGACCACGATGGGCTAGCTCGTATCGAGGTCTCGCCCGACGAGCTCGAACGGGCGCTCGAACTCGAGTTCGTCGAGACCGTTCGCGAGGAGCTCTCGGAGATCGGGTTCGACCACGTCACGCTCGATCTGCACGGCTACCGGACCGGGAGCGTCAGTCCCGGCGGGGAGAGCACGCACGACGAGAGCGATGCCGGCGACGACACGGTCGTCGAGGACGTCTTCGCGACGGAGTCGAGCTGACGGTTCGGAGCCGGCGACTGCGAATCGTTGGCTGCGAGGCGTGCAAACAGTGATTCGGGAGGGCGTGGAAGTTGTGATACGATGCACCCCGTAGAGACCGCGGCTCGGCGGCTCTCGGCCTACGACCAGTATCTCGACCCGCAGCGACGGAGCGAAATCCGCGAGCGGGCCGACGCGCTCGCGGGCGAACGGATCGCCCACGTCAACACGACCGCCGACGGCGGCGGAGTCGCGGAGATCCTGCACGCACTGGTTCCGCTCTCGGCCGACGTCGGCGTCGACGTCGACTGGTACGTCATGGACGCGCCCGACGGGTTCTACGAGGTCACCAAGACGATCCACAACGGGCTACAGGGGGATCACACTCCGATCACCGGCGAGATGCGCGAGACGTACCGGCGCGTCACCCGCGAGAACGCGACCGCACTTGAGGAACGATACGACGCGATCGTCCTCCACGATCCCCAGTCGCTGGGGATGGCGCCCGTCCTCGCCGACCGGTTTCCCGACGCGACCCTGCTCTGGCGCTGTCACATCGACCCGACGAACGCGGCCCAACCCTACCTCGAGTTCGTCGAGTCATTTCTCGATCCGATCGATCGGACGATCGTCAGCCACCCGGCCTACGCCGAGGCGCTCGACGACGCGGACGCGGCGATCGTCCACCCCGCGATCGATCCGCTGACCGAGAAGAACCGACCGCTCGAGGAGGTCCCGGCAGATCTGGAGGGAGGAAGTCCGGACGAGTACCCGTTCGACGACGACCGTCCGCTGGTGGTTCAGGTCTCGCGGTTCGACCCCTGGAAGGATCCGCTGGGCGTGGTCGAAGCCTACCGGCGCGTCCGCGAGGCGGGATCCGACGTCCAGCTGGTGCTCGCCGGCGGGATGCCCGACGACGACCCCGAAGGGATCGAGATCCACCGCGAGGTCGCGGCTGAGACCGCGGACGACGATGACGTGTACCTGCTGACGGATCTTCCGGACGTCGGAATCAACGTGCTCCAGCGATGCGCCGACGTCGCCGTCCAGAAGTCCCTTCGGGAAGGGTTCGCGCTGACCGTTTCCGAGACGCTGTGGAAGGAAACGCCGGTCGTCGGCACAAACGTCGGCGGTATCCCGCTCCAGATCGAGGACGGCGAGAACGGCTACCTCGTCGATCCCGACGACATCGGTGCGACTGCGGATCGGCTCGCCCGGCTGCTCGCCGACGATGGGCTGCGAGCCCGACTCGGGAAACGGGGTCGGGAAACCGTTCGCGATCGATTTCTCCTCCCGCGGCTGCTCGAGGAGTACCTTACCCTCCTCGAAGAGGGGATCAGTCGCTGATCGTCCAGTAGTACCGGTTCCTGATAGTCGTTCGTTCAGTGTATAACCGGATTCGGGGCGAAGAACCTGCCGACAGAAGGATTTCTGATTTTCTTTCGGAAATATTGCGCAAGTCGATACGAACGTAGCCGTCCGGCGGGTATCGATGACCGATGGACGACGAGGACGCCCCGTCCCCGTGGAGGATCGAAACCGACCGAACCTACAGCGCGGCCGACAGCGACCGGGAGTTGCGCTACCTCGCGTACCGCCACGAGTCAGACGACCTGCGCGTGAAGGTCGCTCCCGCGGCCCTCGAGGGCGACTCCCACCCCGGCTACGCGCTCACGGTCACGAGCTACCCGGGACTGGAGCTCTCGGAGACGAAATCGGTCAGAACGGTGTTGACGTTCGAACGGTGCGATCGGATCGCACGCGAGTTCATGGAGCTGTTTTCGGCGCGTTACGACGGCCCGGGAAGCCTCGAGGACGCCCTCGAGTACGCACACCGGCGGACGGCGGACCACCGGTAGCCGGTTCGCCGCGACCGAGGCGAACGGCGAAAGACGAACGAAGAAACGAGCCGCCGGCTCCCGTTCAGTCGTCGGAGGGAACCAGCGAGCTCTTGGCGGTCGCCTCCGCCAGCGACTCCGACTCCGCGAACGGGTACCAGGACTGCTTGGCGTCGGTCATGTACGGCGCCTCGAACTCCGTCTCCTCGGGTTCGCAGAACTCGATCAACGACTCGGTCCCGGTCGCCTCGACCCACTGGCGGAACGTCTGTCCCTCTCGGCGGTGAGCCGCGAACGCCTCGAGCAGGTTCTTGATCGCACCCGGTGCCTCGTCGGCGGGGACCCGCTGTTGGACCCACTCGACGAACGACGGCTCCTCGCCGACCCCGCCGCCGACGCCGATGTCGAACGCCTCGACCATCTCGCCGTCCTTGCGGGCGCGCATCCCCTGGAGGCCGATGTCGGCGGTCATCGCCTGGCCGCAGTCGGCCGTACAGCCCGAGTAGTGCATCTTGATGCTCTCGACGTCATCGGGTAGGTCGACGTTCTTGTTGAGCCAGCGCAGCGTACGGGCCATCCGGGCTTTCGTCTCGGTCAGCGCGATCGAGCAAAACTCCGTCCCGGTACAGGCCATCGCGCCGCGCTCGAACGGGCTCGGCTCGGGTCGGTACTCGGAGAGCAGCGGTTCGGCGAGCAGCTCCTCGAGGACGTCCTCGTGAACGTCGACGATCACGGGGTTCTGCCGGCGCGTGAGCCGCAGTTCGCCGGAGCCGTACTCGTCGGCGAGGGCAGCGAGTTCGAGGGCGTCCTCGGCGGGCATGCGCCCGACCGGGACCGTTAGCCCGACGTAGTGCATCCCCTCGCCGGTCTGGTCGTGGACCCCGACGTGGTCTCGCTTCCCCGCGTCGGCGGGTTTGCCGGCGTTGTAGGTGTACTCCTCGCGGAAGCTCTCGCCCGCGGTTTCGAGTTCGAAGTCGACGTACTCCTCCTGAAGCGTCTCGCGGATCTCCTCCTCGCCCCAGTCCTCGACGAAAAAGCGCGAGCGGTTCTTGGAGCGGTTCTGACGGTCGCCGTACTCGTGGTAGAGCTCGACGAACCCACGGCCGACCTCGTAGGCGTTCTCGGGCCGGACGAAGACGTCGAGCGGGCTCGCAGCGCGGGGCTGGCGACCGCCGAGGCCGCCGCCGATCCGGACGTTGAACCCGCGGACCGCCTCACCATCGATCTCCTTGCGCGCCGGCTCGAAGCCGATGTCGTTGAGCGTGTCCTGCGCACAGCCCGATTTCGAGCCCGTCACGCTGATGTTGAACTTCCGGGGCATGTTCGCCAGGGCGTCGTCGCCCCGGAGCTCCTCCTGGAACCGTTCGAGCAGCGGCCCCGAGTCGACGTACTCCTCGACCTTGCCGTGGAGGGCGCTGCCGGAGATGTTCCGCATCGTATCACCACCCGACGAGCGAGAGGAGACCCCGACCGACTCCAGTTTCTCCCAGATCTCGGGGACGTCCTCGAGTTTCAGCCAGTGGAGCTGGATCGACTGTCGGGTCGTCAGATCGATCCAGCCGTCGCCGAACTCGGGGTTCTCGACGGGTCCCGTCGCGTAGTCGCGGGCGACCTCGGCGATCGCTTGCAGCTGTCCTGGTTCGAGGACGCCGCTGGCGTTCGTCAGCCGCATCATGAAGTACGACTCCTGGCCGTCCCGCTGGTGAAAGAGCCCCCAGAACTTGAACCGGGTAAACCACTCCTCGCGCTCGTCCTCCGGGATCGCCTCGTACCCGCCGTCCTCGGCGAACTCGAGGATGTGTTCGCGAACCTCGTCGCCGTAGCAACCTTCCTTTTGTGCTTCCTTCTTATGCGCCATTGTCGACCACCCTGATCTGACGATCGGACCCGGATCCACAGATTTTATCTCCAAACATGGGCGAAATCACGTTTCCTACACATGTTCCTAACCAATATAACTGTAATCGTTTACAGATGTCCCATTCTTCCAGTTATCGTACGTCAGCTCTTGGATCTCTAATCGAGTACAATCTGTATAAGGAGATATGCGTGAACGAAACGGGGTCGTCGACGACGGTTCCCAACGGTGGGCGTCGAAAACGGATCCGAACGGTTGTGGTATCGTCGGGACGAGTCGCGACTGAGAAGACGAAGCGCGTCCGCGAGGACCGGAGATCGTGACCCGGCGACCGCTACCTGCCGGTCCAGCGCAACAACAGCAGCGTCCCCTCGAACAGCAGGATCATCGTGACCGCGACGAGGATCGGCGCCATCATCGTCGGGTCGACGGTGAACATGAAGGACAGCCCCGCGAAGCCGGCCCAGAAGTAGAGCCGCTTGCTCTCGAGCCACTTCCGGGTCGTTACGCCCATCATGATCGCCAGCATCATGAACAGCGGAATCTGGAAGACGATCGCGAGGAAGCCGGTCAGGGTGATGATCAGATCGAACGTATCTCCAAGCGCGTAGGCGATCCCCGCGCTCCCCTCGGCGTAGAACGTGAAGTACTGGAAGAGGATCGGCAACACGAGCAGGTACGAAAAGATCATCCCCAGCGCTCCCAGAACGACGCTGGTCGGAACCGCCGCGAGGTAGTACTTGCGTTCGTTGGGGTACAGCCCCGGCTTCATGAACAGGTAACACTGGTAGACGAACATCGGCAGCGCGACCATGATGCCAAGCAGCGCCGAGAGCTTGATCCGGGTCAGCCACAGCTCCAGCGGGTGGTAGATGTGTGGCGGCGGCACCTGTTCGAACTGGGAGGGGAAGACGTTGTGCCAGACGTGATCGATCGCCTGGGAGGCCCACAGCAGCCCGATCGCGGTCCCGGCCGCACCGACGAGAAAGACGACCGCCAGCCGGAGCACCATCTCCTCGATGTGGTCGGCCAGGGGCATCTCCTCGTCGTCCGGCGGGGTCGAGATCCCGCCGACGTCGTCGTCCGGATCGGGGTAGGCCGGTTCCGACTCCTCCTGGCGGTCGCCGACGATCCCCTCGCCGTCGGTCTCGAGTTCGGGTTCCTCGTCGTCGGCACTCTCGAGCGCGCCGTCGTCGCCCGCCGTCCCGTCGTCTGCAGGTTCGGAATCGGCGTCGCTCGAGCCCTCAGCCGCGGGCTCGTCCCGCGGCTCCTCGGGGGGTTCGACGTCCCCATCGGTCGCCGACTCGTCCGACATCTACCGAGATATAGATAGCCCGCCAGTTATAGGCCTTTTCTTACGGACACCGGAATCCGCGGCCGAGCCGCCGTCGGTTCCCGAGACGGCCGTTTCGTACACGAAAGGTTGATAACCGGATGTCAGCTACAATCCACCAGTAAATGAGTTCTGCCGTCGACGAGGACACGGCCCGCGCCATCAACACCGGCCGGGAAACGATCGGCGCGATGCTCTCGAGCCTCCAGACGCACCTCCAGAAGGTGTTTATCGTCTTCGTCCTCGGCTTCCTGGGTTCCTTCTACGCGCTGCGGGTCTGGATCTGGGACTTCCTCGAGGCGACCGCGACCTCGGAGATGAACCAGGTCGTCGCCGACGCGACCGAGATCATTACCCGCACCCCCTTCGAGGTGATTCTGCTACAGGCGAAGATCGGAATGCTGGTCGGAATCATCGTCGCGATCCCGGCCCTGCTGTATTTCTCCCGTCAGAAGCTTCGCGAGCGCGGATTTAAGTCGAAGGTGCCGATCTCGCGGCTCCACATGGCCGGGTTCGCGATCACCTCGTTCGTCCTGTTCTGGGTCGGGATCTTCTACGCCTACGCGATCTTCTTCCCGTTCGCGTTCGACTTCCTCGGGGCCGTCGCGTTCGACGCCGGCGTCAACCCCAGTTGGGGGATCACCGAGTTCACCGAGTTCATCGCCCTCCTGACGCTTTCCTTTGGCCTCGCGGCGCAGATGCCGCTGTTCATGGGCGTGCTCTCGTACACGGAGATCGTCCCTTACGAGACGTTCCGGGACAAGTGGCGCCACGCGGCGGTCGCGATCACGGTCTTCGGCGCGATGTTCTCCCCGCCGGACCCGTTCACGCTGATCATGTGGGCAATGCCGCTGTTCGCGCTGTACGTCTTCAGCCTCGGCCTCGCGAAGGTCGTCGCTAACGTTCGCCGCCGGGGCGCGGCCGAGCTCGACACCGGAACCGGACTGATGAAACGGCGGCTCGCCCAGTTCCTCGGCCTCATCGTCCTCAGCGGGATCGCCGCAGTCGTTTTCGTCAGCCAGGGCGGGTTCGCGTTCGTCAACCAGGAGGTGTATCCGAACCTCCCCGGATGGCTCCAGCCAGAGGGCGGGACGCTCGGCTTCTGGGAGCTGTACGCCGAGTACGGCGCGCTGGGTATCGTCGCCATCGGGGCCATCGCTGCCGGCATCGTCGGCGGGCTCGTTCTGCTCGGGTACACGATAAAAGTCCTCCAGGAGCCCGTCTACCCGCGCGAGGACGACATCCGGGCCGCCCAGACCGCCGACGACGTCGACTTCGAGACGCTGACCGCCGACGACATCGAGGACGTCCCGGCGCCGGTCTTCCTGAACATGGAAGAGGAGGAGGCCCTCGAACGCTCCCGGAAGGCGATGTACGACGACAACCGGGAGAAGGCACAGGCGATCCTCGACCGGTACGACGGACTCCAGAAACAACAACAGCGGTCCGAGGACGGTCCCGGCGCGGACTCGAACGTCGGCGCGTCCGGCGGCGGGGCGGCAGGCGCCGGCGCCGGGAGCGGGGCCGCCGAGGGCGAGGAAGAAGAGGGACTGTTCTCGAGCACCGCCGCCGGAATGCTCGACGCCTTCACCGAAGAGGAGACGACCGAGGACGACATCGGCGGCTACGCCTACGACCTCGCCTTCATCTTCAACAGCCTCACCTCGAAGATGTTCTACATCGTCGGCGTGTTCATGGTCGTCCTCGGCGGCACCTTCGTCGCGCTCTACCAGGGCGGGTTCGGTGTCGTCCTGACCCAGTTCGTCGACCGCGTTCCGGCGAGCGCCCTCGCCGAGGTGACGGAGATGAGCGAGGAGGAGATCGCCGCCGCCGACTCGACCGAGGCGATGACGGAAATCCTCAACGAGGCGGGGCTGGTCATCGCGCTCCATCCCGTCGAGGTGTTGATCTTCATGGTGAAGGTCAGTACGATCCTGGCGATCATCGCCGTCCTCCCGCTGATCATGTACTGGGCCTGGCCCGCCGCCAGGGAGCGCGGGCTCGTTCGGGGCGACCCGCGCGTATTCCTCGTCTGGGGCGGAGCGATCATCGGCGGGTTCGCGATGGGGCTCGTGCTTGGCTTCTACTGGATCGCGCCCGCGGTGATCTCGTATCTGATCACCGACGCCGTCGTCAACGGGATGGAGATCTCCTACCGGATCAACAACTTCTCGTGGCTCGTGATCTACACGACGCTGGGCGTCGGGTTCCTGTTTAACATCATCGTCACGATGGCGCTGTTCCACGTCGGCGGGATCATCAACTACCGGACGATGCTCAACCGCTGGCGGCCCGTCGTCGTCGGAATCTTCACCGCGGCGGCGTTTTTCAGCCCGAAGGGGATCCTGACAATGTTGCTCGTCGCGATCCCGATCGCACTGACCTACGTACTCGGGCTCGCCGTCCTGTACGTCCTCACCGGGGGTGGTCGCTTCTTTGGCGGCGGTGGCGGCGGGACGGCCGACCCCGAGCCCGAAGCGACGCCGGCGGCCGAGTAACCCGGTCCGATCGCCGACGGCTTAAGGGGACGCCCTCCGAACGCCTACCTATGCCCAAGATCAGCGTCGAAATCCCACAGGAGTTGCTCGACGACCTCGACGAGCACGTCGGCGACGACGGGAAGTTCGTCAACCGCAGCGACGCCGTCCGCGCCTCGGTTCGCAAGACCCTCGATATTCTCGACGAAATCGACGATCGCCACGACCGCCTTGAGGACGGTGCCGGCCGCCAGTCGTAATTACCGTTCACGAGAACCAGATTGCTTATGGGGGCTCGACGGTGTAGCCTTTGCCATGACGACACCGACGACCGAGCCCGAGTCGACGGGCGAGACGGAAACGGTCGAGCTGCCGGCGACGGAAACGGTCCAGCGCGCCCTCCACGAGGCGACGGCACACCTCTACGACGAACTCGCCGTTGCAAGCGCCGACGAGACGGCTGAACTACCGCCCGCGGTGTTCGACGACCTCGAGGAGCTGTACGTCGCCACCGCCGAGGACTCGGTGACGACCGTTCGGATCAGCTACGAGCGAGAGTGACTTCGTACGGTCTACTGTGAGTCAGCACCGGTGCAACCGCAGGGCAGTCGCGGTTGCTCCGATGAATCGTCACAGCAAACCGTATCAGTCCCCGTCGATCCGCTCGGCGAATCCGAAGTTCGGCTTGACGTCCTCGACCCGCACCTCGACGACCTCGCCTTCCGCAGCGTCGGAGACGAACAATCGGTACCCCTCGACCGAGGCGATACCATCGCCCTCGCTGCCGACGTCGACGATCTCGACCTCGAGTTCGTCGCCGGGCCGGAGGGTGGTTGTGAGCCGACCCTTGGCGACGAAGTACAGCTCCGAGGACGACTCCCGTGAGGCGTCGGGCGCCGTCGCCCGAACGTACTGGAACTCGTCCTCGATATCGGCCCGGAGGTCGTCGACGTCGGGTCCCTCGAACACCTTCACGACGAGGTTCCCGCCGCTGCCGAGCAGCTCGAGAGCCGTCTCGAAGGCCTGCCGGGCGAGATGCAGCGACCGGGCCTGATCGAGCGAGTATTCGCCAGACATGTTCGGTGCCATGTCCGAGATGACGACGTCCACCTCGCCGTCTGCGGCGTCGGTGACCCGATCCCGGGTCCGATCCTCGGTCATGTCGCCGCGGATCGTCTCGACGCGGTCGGTGCCGCCCGGCAGCTCGAGGTCCTTGATCCGCTGGAGGTCGACGCCGACGACCCGTCCCTGCGGCCCGACCCGCTCGGCGGCGACCTCGAGCCAGCCGCCGGGTGCCGCCCCCAGGTCGACGACGGTGTCGCCGCCGGAGATGACGTTCTCGAGGTCGTCGAGCTGCTTGAGCTTGTAGGCCGCTCGGCTGCGGTAGCCTTCCTGTTTCGCCTTGTTGTAGTAGTGATCTTTCCGTGTCATGGTTCGATCGCGCCGATCCGATCGACGATACGGACGGATCGGCCGTATTCGTACCCCGAATAGGGACCTGAAGCGGAAAGACCTGCTGATACGGGGCGGTAGCGAGTTCGGGGCCGGACTTATCGCTCCGACTCGGGGTCGCGGTCCTCGACGTCCGTTCCCTCGTCGACGTCGTCGGCGCGCTCGGAGGTGCGCTCCCGGTACTCCGTTTCGACGGCGTCGGGATCCGACGCCGACGGCCCCGCGGGCTCGTCGGCCTCGCCGGCGACGTCGTCCTCGCTCCCGCGCCGACCGACGTCCTCGTCGTCTGCGAGCTCGGCCACCGGATCATCGTCGGTCAGCTCGGTGGGATCGACCTCGAGTTCACGACTCGCCTCCGCCTCGAGCGACTCGAGTTCCTCGGCAGCGGCGCGCTCGTCCCCCGCAGACGAGCCTTCCTCCGGGGGTTCCGGCTCCGCCGGCGTTCTCTACCCCCGTCGCGAGACTCTCGGTCTGGAACCCGTCCTCGAGCCGGACCGACTCGTCGGTCACCCGGTCGACGGGATCGTCCGCGAGCGGGACGGCGTCGTCGGTCGACGCCGAGCCAGTGTCGTTCGCGTCCGGGTCGACGTAGGCGGTCCCGGGATCGACGGCGATAACGACGCCGAGCGACTCTCCCGTTGCGCTCTCGACGGGCTTGCCGATGTCGTCCTCGGTGAAGGTCGGACTCATAGCCGAGCGTAACGCCGACCACAACAAGCCGTTCGTGCCTGCACAGCACGGGCCGTATCGAGCGACGTCACGCCGACTCGAACGCCGCACGGTCATGGACGTTTCCGAAGTGAAGCGGCGTGCGAGTTCGCTTGACGTCGCTTCGCAACAACGCGATCGACGAGATCACCGACGAGGAGTCCGGCTGCGGGGAGTGTACCGAGTCCGTTCGGCCTTCGAACCGGCGGTCAGCGTCGCGCCGTCGCGTTCGACGTCGTGGGTGGATCGAGGTCGATCCCGTATTCCGTTCTTTTTCTTCGCGTCCGCGCCACGCCCGCGCGTAAAGAGTGCATTTTTATGGCGACCGTCCGTACCTCGAGCTATATGTTCAAGGCCATCGTGAGCGCGGAAACGCTCACCAGCGCGCTCGATTCGGTAAGCGTGCTGGTCGACGAGTGCAAGATACATCTCGAGGAGGACGGGCTCGAAATTCGAGCCGTCGATCCCGCGAACGTCGGGATGGTCGACCTCTCGCTCGAGGCAGCGGCGTTCGAATCCTACGAGGCCGACGGCGGACTGATCGGGGTCGATCTCTCGCGGCTCGAGGACATCGCCGGCATGGCCGACTCCGGACAGCTGATTCAGCTCGAACTCGACGAGGAGACCCGCAAGCTCCACATCCAGATCGACGGGCTCGAGTACACCCTGGCGCTGATCGACCCCGACTCGATCCGCCAGGAGCCGGACATCCCGGAACTGGACCTGCCCGCGCGGGTCGTCCTCGAGGGGAAAGACGTCAACCGCTCGGTGAAGGCCGCGGATATGGTCTCCGACCACATCGCCCTGGGCGTCGACGAGGGCGAGGAGTTCTTCTACGTCAACGCCGAGGGAGACACCGACGACGTCCACCTCGAGCTCACCCAGGAGGACCTGATCGATCTGCAGGTCGGGCCCGCTCACTCGCTGTTCTCGCTGGACTACCTGAAGGACATGGACAAGGCGATCCCCGGCGACGCCGAGGTCACCCTCGATCTGGGCGAGGAGTTCCCCGTCAAGATCTACTTCGGGTTCGCCGAGGGACAGGGACAGGTCACCTACATGCTGGCACCGCGGATCCAGAGCGACTGACGAGCAACACAGCGTCTTTTCGCGGTCGGTCTCGTAGCGCTCGTATCCGTGGGACGGTATCTCACCCGAGCCGGGATTTAAAGCGTCGATATGGGAAGCGGTGGGTCTACCAGTGACCCCGATGTACCGGTTTCGTATGCCCTCCACCAGCGATCCGAGCGACAGGCGGTACGAGGCGACGTTCGACCCCGACGACGACAGCGCAAGCGAGGCCGTCCTCGAGGCGGTCGGCGCGGCCGCAGACGTCGATCCGATCGAGCTCGAGCCGCTGTACGCCGTCATCGATCCGGACGCGCTCGACGCGCTGTGTACCCACGCCCGCCGCACGGACGGGAACCGATCCCACAGCCTTCGGTTCTCCTACGGCGGCTTCGACGTCGACGTTCGCACCGACGGCCGGATCCGCGTCTCCGATCCCTCCATCTCCGGGGCGGTGGCCGGCGACTGAGACGGTCCTCCGTGACGAGTTCCCGGCACAACCCCAGGACAGCTCCGGCTGTGCCGGAGCTGACGTCCGGGAGTCCGTACGACGCTACTCGTGGTCGTCCAGGAACGACAGCAGCGTCCTGTTGACCAGCTCCGAGTCCTCGATGAAGAAACAGTGGGAGCCGCCCTCGACGAGTTCGAGGCGCGTGTCGGGGATCTTCTCGTCGAGCAGCTTCCCGTTCGCGACCGGAAGGATCCTATCGTTCGTTCCGTGCATGATCAGCGTCGGGACCCGGATCCGCTGGAGGCGGTCGCTCACGTCGAACTCCAGAGCGGCTGCGGCCTGGGCCTCGCGGGTGGCCTCGCCGGCGTCTTGCTCCAGACGCCACTCGATGATGCGATCCATCAGATGCGGGTTCCGGTTGGTGAACGGCTCGTTGAAGGCGGGGCGCATCCGGTGGCGGATGACCTCTCGTTCGCTCGCACCCTTCGGCGTATCGAACATCTGCTCCTGGGTTTCGTCGGGGATCGGGACGGCGTCGACACCGCCGTGGGTCGTACAACACAGCGTCAGCGTCTTCGCGCGAGAGTACTCCAGCGCGTAGCGCTGGGCGATCATCCCGCCCATGCTCGCGCCGACGATGTGTGCGTCGTAGATCCCGACATCGTCGAGGACGGCCTCCAGATCCGCGGCCAGTCCGCCGATCGAGTACCCCGCGAACTTGGCAATGAGCGGCGCACGGAGCGTGCGCGGAAGTCGAGCCAACAGCGGCGGGAGCCCGTCGTCGGAGCGGCCCGTCCCCCGGTTGTCGGGGGCGATTACACCGTACTCGCCGGCGACGGCCTCGCGCTGCCAGCGCCACATCCACCGACCGAAACCGAGTCCCTGCAGGAAGACGACCGGCGTCCCCTCCCCGTCGTCGCGTTCGTAGTAGATCGACACGCCGTCGCGAGTGACCCGTGGCATACGCGTGCCGACGCGTCCGACGCCCTTGAAATCGATCCTCGAGGCAGAGCCGGCCCGCAAATTTGTAACATCGTATTACCGCCGGTAACACCGTTTTAGCACCGATCGGTACGCGCGACACGACAATCAGGGCGCTTAACCACCCCGAGTAACACTACGTTACCGATGGAGCGACTGCACGCCCGGTACCCGTTTCTCGAGGCCGCCCGCGAGTCCGTGGCGACCGAAGCCGTCGATCTCGCGACGATCGTCGAACAGGACGGGGCGGTCGTCGAGCGCGCGACCCAGCGCGTGAGGTCCGCGCTCGAGGACGGCGAGATCGGCGACCCCCACCGCGATCCCCGCACCGAACTGCTCTCCTATCCCGTCGCCCGCGTCCTCGTCTCGCTCGTCGACGAGGGAATCCTGATCCGCAAGTACGCCCGCGCCGAGGCCGAGGCCGCACATGAACGGTTTACGGCCGACTTCGAGGACACCGTCGAACTCAAAAGCGTCAGCTCGACCGGGCTGGACGTCGAGGACCTGCTCCGGGAGTTCGACCTCGAGGACGCCGTTCGCTCGACGGCCGACGGCTACCGGATCGGGGTTGGGAGCTACCTCCCGCTCGCGGCTGGACTTCGGGACGACCGATGGCGGCTCGTCAACCGCGCGCTCTCCGGCGGCGAGGTGCCGATCGAGGAGGACGAGCTCCACGCGTTGCTCCGGGAGGCGATCCGCGAGCGGATCGAGGAGGGGCTCCCCTTCGAGGTGCCAGACGCCATCGCGACGAGCCTCGAGGCCGAGGCCGCCGAGATCCGCGAGGTACTGGCCGAACTCGATCTCACCCGCGAGATCGACACCGTCGTCCCCGACCTGTTCCCGCCGTGTATGAAGGCGCTGCTCGACGACATCCAGAAGGGCGAACACCTCCCCCACCACTCCCGTTTTGCAATCACGGCCTTCCTGACGAGCATCGGGATGTCGACCGACGAGATTGTCGAACTCTACCGGGTGAACTCGTCGTTCGGTGAGGAGATGACCCGCTACCAGACCGACCATATCGGCGGCGAGACGTCGCCGACGGAGTACTCCCCGCCCTCCTGTGCGACGATGCAGTCCTACGGGGACTGCGTGAACAAGGACGACCTCTGCGAGCGGATCCCCCACCCGATGGCCTACTACGAGAAGCGACTCGATCAGACCGACGAGGACGCCCTCGAGGACTGGCGTGAGGGAGCCGAGGAATCACCAGCCGGGGACTGAGCAACCGGACCGTTCGGTCGGGCCACCGACCACCAGCCTCGATCGAGGACGCCGAGACGGGACCGGGCGGCGGACCCCCCCATCAAGCGTGTCGGTTCAGACACAGGATTATGTGAACTCAGCCGATACTAGCTGCTAAATGATACTCCAGGTTCCCGGCGGTCCGGAACTGATCGTACTCCTGTTGCTGGCGGTGTTTCTCCTCGGAATCCCGCTGTTGTTGATCATCGGCGTCTACGAGTATCTCGACAGAAAGCGCGGCTACGAACGGCGGATCGCCGCACTCGAGCGGCGAGTGGACGAACTCGAGGACGAGTAATCACGAGGCCAGGCCCCGCTCACCAGCGGCTACGGGGGTGGTGGGGAGAGACAGAAACGGACATCGCCTACGCGGCGTTCTGTGCGTCCGCGTCCTCGTCGAGGCCGTCGGCCGGATCGTTCAGCAGGTATGCCAGAACGAACCCAACTGCCGTCAGCAGGAGGATGAAGCCGACGATCACGCCGACGAGCAACTCACCGCCCTCAGGGGAAAGCGCGCTGTCGGCACCCCCGTACTCGGAGCCGATGAACATCATGGCACCGAGCATCAGGAAGACGGAGGATACGGCCACGACGATTTCGATGATCCGCTCGCGCTCGAGCATTATATCGGAGATTTCGGCGGCCGGGGGAAAAGCGCTTCGAAGCGTCGCTCGAGTGAGCAGCGTCCACTCGAGCCGCAAGCGCGAGCCGTCGACAGTGCTCGTGAGACCGTCGAAACAGACGTTCTCATATAAGTCACGGGCAGGCACAGGCAAGCAGACTCGTTATTTCGCCCGATCGTCTAGAATCGTCGAACAGACAGTCAAGTACGGAGCCGGCCGTCAGCCGGCAATTCACCGTTCGACGCAACCCATGAAAACAACAGCGTCACCGAAGACACAGCTTCCCGTACCGTCCGACGACTCCCTGGCAGAGCGCTCGCGCCGGGCTCGCACCGAACCGATGTCGGTGCTGGCGCTTGGCAACGGGCTCTATGAGGTCGAGTCCGCCAGCGACCGCACCTACCTCGTCGACCTCGAGGGGGGACGCTGTACCTGCCCCGATCACGTCTTCCGCGGGGTCCGGTGCAAGCACGTCCGCCGCGTCGCCATCGAGATCAACGAGGGCCAGACGCCCCCGCCCGGAAAGCGGGCCGTCGAGTGTCACGACTGCGACGAGCGCGTGTTCGTCGACGAGGACGCGACCGGGCCGGTCTACTGTGACCGCCACATCCTCTTCCCGGGCGACGCCGCCGTCGACCGCGAGACCGGCGATCGGCTCACCGTCGTCGACGTCTCGGACCTGCGGGCCGACGCGGTCCGGATCGAGGCTACCGACGAGTCCGTCGCCGAGTACGCGACGAACGAGCGCTACGCACCCGACGTCCCGGTGGTCGGGGCCGTCTACCCGCACGCGACGGTCGCGCCCAACGGCGTCGTTCCCGACTCCCTTCGGGTCTACGTCTTCCCGCGGACCCGGCTCGAGAAGCGGGTTTCCGAGCGATGGGCCGCGACGGCGTAACAACGCTCGAGAACCGAAAACGAGTTGGATAGCTTTCGTTTTTGTCCCCTGCCACCGAGTGACAGGGTATGGACGACGGGATCGACTACGGGCGCTACGAAGCGGGACGACACTGCACTACTGGGAGCTGGATCCCGCCCTACAGCGCGAGGTACGCCGCTCTACGACGACGCCGAGTACGAGTGGGCCCGGCCACGCCTCGCCGCGTTCGGCGAGACCGTCGGACACGAAATCGCGGACAACGCCGACTACGTCAACGACCACGGCCCGAGCTCGAACCGTACGACAAGCGCGGGGAGATTCAGAACGCCGTTCGGTACCCGGCCGAACAGGACGAGGATCGGTTCACCCGTCTCGAATCGTTCACTCGAGATGTCTTCCGGCTATAATAATACAGCGTACAATAAATTCATGGACGCAAGTATATAATAGCAAACGATGGAACTCCGCCGCTCGGAGGTCGACGAGACTGACGTGTCGTCGACGGCTCACACCGTTCGCCCTCGGTTCCGACGGAGGCGTCCGTAACGATGCTCGGTGTCACCAGCTGGAATCTCGTTCTGGCGAGCCACCTCGCTACCGCCCTGCTGATGGTCGGGCTCGGTGGCTACGTCGCCCGCGATCATTCCGGAAAACCACTCGGGCAGCTGTTCGTCCTCATGGTCGGCGCTCTCGCCGTCTGGGTCGTCGGCTCGCTGGCTCGGCTGTTTACCCTCGATCCGACGGCGTATGTCGTGCTCACCGCGGTCAAGTATTTCGGCGTGACGACGGCGCCGATCTGGTTCGTCCTGTTTGCGCTGCGATACGCCGGACACGACCGCTTCGTGAGCCGTCGGTTCGCCGCAGCGTTGCTCGTCGGTCCCGTCGCGACGGTGCTGGTCGTCCTTACGACGGAGTTCCACGGCCTCTTTTACGCCGAGTTCGCCGTCACCAGCGTCGGAGAGCACCAGGTCTTGACGCGGGATCGAGGGGCGTGGTTCTGGCTGTTCGCCGCGTTCGGCTGGGGACTGCTCGCCGCCGGAACGGTGTTGCTCCTGCTGGCAACGATCGGCCAACCGGCGCTCTACCAGAAGCAGTCTGTCGTCATCGTCCTCGGCGTGCTCGTCCCCTGGATCGTCGGCCTCGCGTACGTCTTCGGCGACTGGCCCCACCCGGCGATCGATCCGACGCCGCTGGGGTTCGCGGTTACGGCCGTCCTCTTCGTTATCGGCGTCTTCACGACCCGGCTTATCGACGTCGTCCCCGTCGCTCGCTCGCGGCTGCTCGACGCGCTCGACGACGGCATGATCGTCGTCGACGCCGACGATCGACTCCTCGACGCCAACGCCACCGCACAGCGGCTGTTCGTGGACGACGCGGTCGGTACCGACGTCACCGCGGCGCTTCCGGACGGGTTCGCCGTCGACGGCGGCGAACACGTCGTCGAGACCGAGACGGGTCGGCGGGTGTTTCGTCCCCGGTCGATCGAACTGACCGACGACCTCGGGCGAAACACCGGCCGCGTCATCTACCTCGACGACGTGACCGACGTCGTCGAACGCGAGCGCCGCAGCGTCCTCCAGCGGGTGCTCCGGCACAACATCCGCAACGATCTGAACGTCACTGTCGGCTCCCTCGACGTCCTCGAAGAGCGGGTCGATCCCGCCGAGCGGGAGTACGTCGAGCGGGCCCGGGAGAGCGCGAACCGGGTGATCGAACTGAGCGAGAAGGCCCGTCGGTTCGAGCGCGCGCTCGACGCACGGGACGGGCTGACGACCGTCCCCGCCGCGACCGTCGTCGATCGGGTTCTGGAGGAGCTCCGGGCGGAGTACCCCCGAGCAGAGATCACTTTCGAGCGGAGCTACGACTCGACCGCCGACACCGCGGCCACCGTCGTCGCCGAGGACGTCCTTGGCGCCGCGGTCGCGAACCTCGTCGAGAACGCGATCGTCCACGCGGAGGTCGAACGGCCGTCGGTCACCGTCCGGGTGGTCGCCGACGAGGACGCCGTTCGGATCCAGGTCGCCGACGAGGGGCCCGGGATCCCCGACACGGAGCTCGACGCGCTCTCGGCTACCGACGAGGACCCGCTCGAGCACGGCAGTGGGTTCGGGCTCTGGCTGGTGAAGTGGACGGTCTCGCTGTCGGGCGGCGAGCTCGCCTTCGAGTCGAACGAGCCCCGGGGTAGCGTGGTCACCGTGACGCTTTCGGCCACCGAGACCGACGACTGACCTACTCGAGCAGCTCCGCCGCCTCCTCGACGTCCATCACACCCTGTTTGACCGCGTTCAGCACGCGGACGACGTCCTCGTCGGGACCCTCGTCGCCGACCTCCGCGAGGGTGACCTTTTCCGAGTCGCCGACGAACTCGGGGAAGTCGGTGCCGTCGGCGAGCGCGGTCTCTTTCTTGACGCGGTAGTTCCCACCGTCGGTGACGTGGAGATCCGCGGGG
>JGI2924J29684_1078440_pt1 | contig 51339 bp, 51 predicted proteins | sample BenlonsequencITS_FD_29684 | JGI IMG/M metagenome (IMG submission 29684) | reverse complement strand
ATAACGATATCGTTATTATATATATTAATCTAAGATTTTCAAAGTTTGTTTGATCGGAGGTTCTGTCAATGTCTTTTCTAATTATAACTAAAAGTGATGTATTAAAATTTGCTCTGCCTTTATATGATTATCTCAGTCAACATGGGTATGCAGCAGAGGCTAAGGCCATGGCCGACTTGGTGGACTCCTGTTATCCTCAGGACACTCAAGCTTTTGATGCCTATCAAAGGGCATTTCAACAAATCCGAGAAACAGTTCACGACTTGCCATCTCAATATCATCAAGCCCTGGATGATGCTCTAATAATTCTACAAAGCAACTAAGTTTTTGGTGACAGGACATTAAGGTTATGAAAATAACTAGATGTACTTTTAGTTAGAAAGAAGTGAACTAATAATGGAATATGCACAATATGGAAAAACAGGGATGAAAGTGTCTAGATTCGGACTTGGTTGCATGCGATTTCCTTCAGATGAAAAAGAGGCTATTGAAATGGTGCGTTATGCCATTGATCACGGGGTGAATTATCTTGACACCGCCTTTATTTACAAAGACAGCGAGATTATTACGGGTAAGGCTTTAAAGGGTGGTTATCGAAACAAAACCTACTTAGCTACCAAAAGCCCAATTTGGAATATTGATAAACACGATGACTTTGAAAAATATCTGGATGAAGAATTGATACGACTTGGAACAGACCATATTGATGTATATCTTCTTCATAATATGAATCACGGCCACTGGGAAAAGGTTAAAAAGTATGATGGACTGACCTTCTTAGATAAAATGGTTAAAAAAGGGAAAATTACTCATAAGGCATTCTCAATTCATAATACCTTAAATGCATTTAAAGAGATTGTAGACGCCTACGATTGGGAGATGGCTCAAATTCAGCTGAATATCTTAGACGAGAAGCAACAAGTGGGTGTGGAAGGTTTAAAATACGCAGCAGATAAAGGCCTGGCCGTAGTAATTATGGAACCGCTTAGAGGGGGCTATATATTAAATACTGTACCCCAGGAAGCACAGGATTTAATCAATCAATATCCCGAAAAGCGTTCGTTGGTAGAGTGGTGCTTTAGATGGCTTTACAATATGCCGGAAGTATCCCTAATCTTAAGTGGTACAAGTACTTTACAACAGTTAAAGGATAATCTGAAGATATTTGAAAATACGGCTTCCAATGTTATGTCAGAAGAAGATTTAAACTTGATCAAAATGATTCGTGAGGCATATGAAGCGAAAAAGAGCATTGGCTGCACCGGTTGTAGTTACTGTATGCCATGCCCACAAGGTGTAACAATCCCTGAAATATTTAAGCTTTATAACAGCCAGCAGCTTATGAAATCACATCCAATCGACAAAGTGGTCTATCAAAGTAATCTGGTGCCTAATGGCACTGGTGCAGATCAATGTGTAGCTTGTGGAATCTGTATAGAAAATTGCCCACAGTCTTTAGAAATTCCAGAGTTACTAGAAAAGGTTCATGCTGAATTTATGGGCAGCACCTACACACCACAGAGATAGGATTAAAAATATAGAATTACGATGCAAAAGGAGCCGGACTTGAAGTCTGATTTCTCCATTTTGCATCGTTTTTATATATTCGGTAACCGGTTTTCAAACGGAGTCATCTTCACAGGCTTCAGTATCATACCCAACAGAATAAACAATTAACAGGTCAATTTGAAGACGTCGTTGATCAGCTTGAAAATCAGATTACGGACTATGTCTTAAAAGTTACTGCCGGTAAAAGTCTCACATCTGAGCAAACGGATCAGAATTATCGGATTCTGCAAGCGATTGGTGACATAGAGCGTGTTGGAGATCATGCCACTAATCTAGTGGAACTTACAGATTATGCTATCGAAACGAAGGTTAAATTCTCAGAACAAGCCAACCAAGACCTTCTCAATATGTTCACTAAAGTTCAAGAGATCTTTACCATGTCCTTAGAAGTATTAAAAACAGATGATGTTGCCTTATCAGAAAAAGTGCTCCAATACGATGATATTATTGATGATTTAGAAATCACCTTGCGTAAGGGGCATATTGAACGTCTCAGTCAAGGAACTTGTAATGGAAGTCACGGTGCCACCTTCCTCAATATTATTAGTAATCTGGAACGTATTGGCGATCACGCTGTAAATATTGCAAAGTACACTCTATTACACAGGAAAGACTAAAACTTATCTGCCTACGAAAGGGTTGAATTACAGAGCGTTTTATCTGGAATTCAACCCTTTTTATAATTATTCTAATTAATAATGTATTAAATGTTTCCTAGCTAAGATCCGACAGAACAGCAGCTAGTAAGAAAAGGAATTTGCCGTTGGCAAATGAAGTCTCTAAAAAAGAAGCCATAGGCTTCTTTTTTTTGCGCCTACGCTTAAGGCATTGCGACAGATAAGTTTTCACACCTATTATCGTAACATTCTCCGGTTGATTTTCTAGGATTTTTTCGAGTGCATTTAGGAAGTGCACTTTTATGTATCCACTTTGAGGTTAAGAATTGTACTTGACCCTATAGTAACTATAGGGTATAGAATACCAAATATAGCGAATGGCAACGGGATGCCGATAATTTTATCGAACAAGAAGAAAGGCAATGAGGACAGGATGAAAAAGAAAATCTTAATTAAAAATGCCCGGGCCATTGTGACATGTGACGCTTCTGATCAAGTGTTTCAGGATATGGATATGCTTATCGAGGGATCACAGATTGTGCAGATTGGCAAGAGCATAGCAACTCAGGATGCTGAAGTCATCGATGGGCGAGATAAATTCGTTTATCCCGGCCTGATCAACACCCATCACCATTTTTTTCAAACCTTTGTCAGAAACCTGATGACCATCGATTATCCTAATCTGCTGGTAGTCGAATGGCTGGACAAAATTTACCGCATCTTTCAAAAAATTGATTCTGAGGTCATCTATTATTCCTCATTGACTGCTATGGGAGACTTACTTAAGCACGGCTGCACCTGTGCTTTCGATCACCAGTATTGCTATACACGCGCCTCGGGCAAGCTGCTGGTCGACCGTCAGATGGAGGCTGCTGCCCAACTGGGCATTAGGTATCACGCAGGCAGAGGCACTAACACACTCCCACGTAGTAAAGGGAGTACAATTCCCGATAACATGCTGGAGACGACGGATGAATTCATTTCCGACTGTGAGCGACTGATTGATTTGTATCATGATTCGGATCCCTTTTCCATGAAGCAGATCGTCGTGGCTCCCTGCCAGCCTATTAACAGCTACATAGAAACCTTTAAAGAATCAGTAGCTCTGGCTAGAGCAAAAGGTGTCCGCTTACATACCCACCTAGGCGAAGGAGAAAATGTAATTATGCAGGAACGCTGGAATAAGCGTACTCTGGGGTGGTGTGAGGATATCGGCTTTATCGGCTCGGATGTTTGGATTGCCCATGGCTGGGAGCTGCATCCCGAGGAATTCAAGTTCATGGGACAAACAGGCACAGGAGTTTCCCATTGTCCCTCACCTGCGGTCTTGGGGGGGTTCCCGATCCTGGATATGAAAGCTCTTCAGAAGGATAAGGTGATCATCAGCCTCGGATGCGATGGTTCCGCAACCAATGACAGTTCCAGTCTCTTGGATTCCTTGAGGATGGCCTATCTTATGCAGGCTTACCACAGTAAGGAGCGAGGAGGGTGCCTTTCCCCTTATGAATTGCTGAAAATAGCAACAGTGAACGGGGCAAAAACCTTGGGTCGGGATAAATTAGGCTCATTGGAGGTAGGAAAGGCTGCTGACTTGTTCATGATCAACACCGGAGTCCTAGAACTGACGGGCACTTTGCATGATCCAAAAAACATCCTGGCCCGGGTGGGTGTGACCGGTCCGGTCTGGCTGACGATGGTCAACGGTAAGGTTGTCTTCAAGGACGGTCAGCTGTTGGGTGTTGACGAAGGGGCAGTGGCCGAAGAAGGGGAAAAGGTTTGTACGCGGGTGCTGCGCAATGAATGTGAGGCCTTCCGCTAAAAATAGATTTAGAAAAATTAAATAGCAAAAGAAAGAGGAGATTAGAATGAAAGTATTTAAAGGGCTCGTACTTCTAATGTGTATGTTAGTTCTGTTAACCGGGTGCGGCAGCGGCGCTGCCCAAGAGACGACGTCAAAAGATCAGAAAATGAAAGTGGCCCTGCTCCTCTCCGGTCCCGCCAATGATCAGGGCTGGAATGCAACAGCTTTAGAGGGACTTAAGGCTGCTGAAACAAAGTTTGGGTTAGAAACTACCTATTCGGAAAATGTCGGCGTCGCTGACACGGAATCTGCTTATAATGATTATGCTGCGCGGGGTTATGATCTAATCATCGGCCACGGTTTTCAGTTTGGAGATCCGGCAGTTCGAGTAGCTCAAAAATTCCCTAAGCTCCATTTTATGGCAACAGAGGCCAATTCTCAAGCTGAGAATATGGCTTCCTATGTAATGAGCTGCGAACAAGGTGGATATTTGATGGGTATCCTATCTGCTTCAATGTCCAAAACTGGCAAAATCGGAGTCATCGGCGGTATCGAGCAACCATCAATTATCAAGGAACTTGAAGCTTTTAAACTGGGCGCAAAAAAAGTAAACCCTAACATTGTTGTTTATGAAATTTACGTTAATTCATTTACGGATGTTTCTGCCGGGAAAGATGCGGCCCTATCCATGATTGACAAAGGTGCGGATGTTCTCTACCACGTTGCCAACCAAGCGGGTACCGGTGCCATCAAGGCTGCAGAGGAAAAAGGTATTCTGGCTTGCGGAAATTCCTACGATCAGAATTCAATTGCACCTAATACTGTGATGTGTTCCACTGTGTATAATATGCCGACAGTCATCCTGACTGCAGTGGATGCTGTTAAAAATGGTACCTTCAAAGGCGGCATCACTCACTTAGGCATGAAAGAAAAAGTCGTCGATATTTCCCCGTACCATTCCTTTGAAAGCAAGATTCCCGAAGCTACCAAGAAACTCATCGAAGCTACCAAGAAACAGATTACTGAGGGAACACTAACCGTCCCAGTTATTGAGAAATCCACGAAGTAGGCATAAACATTTTGAAGATGTCTCGATGGATCATGTTGCGACTGTCCAGGGACATCTTCTTCTTTTATAGGAGGAGTAATCTATGGCTTTGCTTTCCATGAAGAACATCAATAAATCCTTTTTTGGAAAAATGGCCAATAGCCAGGTCTGTTTCGATCTGGAGCCCGGAGAAATCCATGCCCTCTTGGGGGAAAATGGAGCAGGGAAAACCACTTTGATGAATATTTTGTACGGCATCTATGCAAAGGATTCCGGTGATATTTTCTGGAAAGGGCAAGCGGTTTCCTTTACATCACCCAGAGATGCCATTGCTTTTCAGATTGGTATGGTTCACCAGCACTTCATGTTGGTTCCTACCTTAACTGTGTCTCAGAACATAACCCTAGGGCTAAAAGAGAAGGGATATCCCTTTCCTGACCGCAAAGCTCTTAATGCAACTATTACAGAAGTTGCACAGAAATATGGGCTTCAGATTGATGTTAATGCTTACATCTCTAACCTATCTGTGGGCGAACAGCAAAGAGTAGAGATTATTAAACTTCTCTACAGAGATGCGGAACTGCTTATCTTGGACGAACCCACTGCAATGCTGACTCCACAGGAGACAGAATACTTTTTTGAGGTACTGCGTAAACTGCGGGCGGACGGCCATGCGGTGATCATCATTACTCACCGCATCCCTGAGATTATGAACATTAGCGACCGGGTCACGGTTCTACGAGACGGGTATAATGTGGTGACAGCGAAAACCAGTGACATCAGCGAGCAAGAGTTATCTCGTTATATGATTGGACGTCAACTTCAGATTATTCAGCGGGAGGCTATCATGTCCAACACCGGCAGAGAGGGAATTGCCTTTGAAGAGGTTTCACTGCAAGAAAGGGGCAGAGAGCGGCTTAATTCCCTTTCCTTGCAAATTGCGCCAGGGGAAATCGTCGGGGTAGCAGGGGTTGATGGCAATGGGCAAAAGGAGCTGGTTGAAGTAATTCTGGGCATCCGTAAACAAACCAGTGGGAAGATCAGGATGGATGGGGTAGATATGAGCTCAATGAGCGTACTTGAACGTAAGAAGCTGGGAATTGGCTATATTTCAGATGACCGTCATCAAGACGGTCTAGTGATGGATATGAGCCTAATGGACAATATCCTTTTAAAAACCCACACCGACCGTCGGTTCATTAAGCATGGACTGATCGATACCCACTTAGTGCGGGCAGAGACCCAAAAGGCAGTTGAAGACTATGCCATTAAAACCCCAGGGTTGAATACCCCTCTGCGCTACCTTTCCGGGGGAAATCAGCAAAAGTTGATCTTAGCCCGGGAAATGGCAGGTAATCCCAAAGCTATCATAGCGCATCAGCCCACCCGGGGGCTGGATATTGGTGCAACGGAGTTTGTCCAACAGCAGCTGCTTCAACACAGGTCGAACGGGTGCAGTATTCTCCTCATCTCGGCCGATTTGGAAGAAATTCTTTTACTAAGCGATAGGGTCGCTGTGATTTATCAAGGGTGCTTCATGGGAATCTTCCCTAATAATAAAGAACTGGATTTATCCCAGATCGGACTTATGATGGCTGGCAAAACGTCTGAAGCAAGGAAGGAATCACTATGAAACAGTTTGGAAAACTTCTGTCTTTTCTCGGTATTGCTGTCCTGACGTTATCAATCTCGATTTTGCTCATTCTCTTGGTTGGCAGCAGCGTTAACCAAGCATTCTTCAGTTTTATATCCGGAATTTTCGGCTCCTTCTATTCTGTTTCTGAGGTTATGGTGAAAGCTACTCCGTTGATCCTGACAGGTTTAGGGGTTGCAGTGGGTTCTCGAAGTGGGTTTATAAACATCGGTGCTGAAGGGCAGCTTTATATGGGTGCTATTGCGGTTACTTGTATTGCTTTCTGGCTGAATGATCTGCCTGCAATAGTAATGATTCCTCTAGTGATTCTGGGCGGTTTTGTTTTTGGCGGCATTTGGTCGGTAATTCCCGGTTTTTTAAAGGCTCGGTTTGGGATATCAGAGGTAATTACTACTCTCATGTTTAATTATATCGCTCTAAGTATAGTAGGAATTTTAGTGCGCACTTGGCTCAAGGATCCCGCCACTTCCTTACCTATGTCGGCTTTTCTGCCCGATGGTGCTACACTGCCAGCCCTTATAAGCACTACAAGGCTGCACGCTGGCCTCTTGGTTGCCCTGATTTCTGTTGTCCTTGTCTGGCTTCTGGTTTGGAAAACACCTACAGGCTATGAAATGCGGGCAGTGGGTCTAAATCCCAGGGCCAGTAAGTGCTCTGGTATCTCCGTTTATAAAAACATCATCCTTTCCTCACTGATAAGCGGCGGGCTTGCCGGAATTGCAGGTGTGTGCGAGGTATCTGGATTGCATCACAAGTTGCTTGAAGGTATCTCCCCAGGCTATGGGTATATCGCAATTATAGTTGCGCTCTTAGGGAAGAATCATCCCGTTGGTGTGGTCATCTCCGCCTTGGGAATCGCGGCCCTTCAAGTTGGTTCATTAGGAATGCAGCGTATGGCCGGGGTGCCGACCTCTATTTCATCCATTATCATGGGGGTTGTCGTTTTATTAATTCTGGCCCGTAAAAGTTTATTCCGCCGACTTTTAACCGACGAATAGGAGGATCAAACAATGGATTCTGAAATTATTGCGCTGATTACCATGTATTTAGTAGCCTCTGTCAGGATGGCAACCCCGCTCATCCTAGCGGGATTGGGAGAGGCTGTTTCTGAAAAAGCTGGAATCCTGAATATCGGCGTTGAAGCAATTATGCTATCCGGAGCGTTTTTCAGCTTCATCGTTGCTTTTTTTACTGGTAATCTATTCCTGGGTCTATTAACGGGTATTGTTGGCGGGATCTTAGTCAGCATGATCCATGCTGTGTTGAGTATCCATTGTAAAGCAAACCAGACCATTGCAGGTCTGGCACTTAACTTTATGGTTATGGGGCTGACAAGCTTCCTGTTCTTAATTGTCTTTGGTCAAACAACGACCATTCCAGCTTGCAATATGTTTGGTGACCTAAAAATCCCTTTGCTGGCCAGTATTCCGATCATAGGCCCAGCTCTGTTTAATCAAAACCTATTTGTCTATTTAGCTTTAATTGGCATTATACTAACAGCGATTTTCTTTTATAAAACGGAGTGGGGCATCAATCTGCATGCTGTTGGAGAACACCCGCAGGCGGCGAATTCTGCAGGTCTGAATGTCTTTGCAATTCGTTACTTTGCCTGTTTTATAAACGGTGTATTAGGCGGATTAGGGGGAGCGAGTATAACCCTGGGACAACTGGGGTTCTTTATGGAGAATGTTACCTCAGGAAGAGGGTATATCGCCTTGGTGGCTGTAATCCTAGGACGGCGTAATCCCATCGGGATTCTTGCGGCTGCCATGGTCATCGGATTTTCCCAGGCACTGCAGTACAACCTTCAAACCTTGGGTTTCCCGATTCCGACTCAAGTATTCACCATGTTCCCTTATCTGGTTGCCGTCATCGTACTCTTCTTATCAATTGGTAAAAGTATTGACCCTTCTGCATTAGGTATCCCCTTCGAGCGCAATAAAAGGTAGCGACGATTTTTGAAGAAATCTGCACTAACCATTAGAAATTATACATAGCCAACATATGTCCGATTTTTCCTTGAGATCGCAAAGGTTAGTTAGGATAATAATATTTCTGCTCCTGAATAGGTCGAAAAACTACGGGATTGTCTGATGGGCAATTGATAGATATAATGACCTTAGCACAGGAAAGGAAAAGGCTATATGAAAGAAACTCTTAGCATTGGCGAGATAAGTGCTTTATTTCATTTAAATGTCCAAACACTCATCTATTATGATTCAATTGGGCTGCTAGTCCCCATTGAACGGAACCCGACCAACGGCTATCGCAAATATCGATTCGATCAGATCTATAAGCTGGCCACCATACGTTATCTGCGTCGCCTAGGTTATTCCCTCAAGGAAATTCAGGCTTCTTATTTAGAATCCCGTGATATCGATTCTAACTTGGAGCAGCTAAAAAAGCAGTCAAGTATCATCAGAAAAAAAGCAGAAAACCTGCTTAATACTGACAGGGCAATTCAGCAGAAAATTCATTTCATCGAACAGGAATTGCCCAATGTAGACATTGAGTGCGTTTCAATTAAGGCATTCCCCGAGAGGTTCTATTTTCCTATAGGAGGAGAAGAGCTGCTCTATGGGGATGATTGGTTCTATCTCAATCCAACGGTGGTGTTTTACAAAAACGATTCCAAATATTTTGGTGCTTATCTCTTTGACGATGGAGAAAACACAATCCTGCAAAAAGAAACGTCTGATTCTCTGCGCTTTCCTGTTATACCCGCCGGGCGCTATCTCTGCGGGTATCATCAGGGTGCTTATGAACACATCTACGCAAGTGCCCAGCGGATTCGTGAGGCGGGTGGAGATTTAGATCTTGCTGATATAACCATAAACTTTAATATCATTGATCAATTTGTGGAACGAGACAACAGGAACTACATTACTGAAGTGCAAATCCCGATTATCGACAGCGAGGAACATCGGGAGCTTTTATTAGGGATTTGAAAATCAGGTCATAGTAGATTGTGTAGATCATTGAAGCCCTGTCTAGCAAAGACGGACTTCTACCGGAGTGCCTATGGTTATCCCGTCTTCAGAAACTATCGAATCATAAGCCAGGATAGTCACTCCTTTTTCACTGGCGAGCCTTAAGGCTTTTGTGAATTCCGGATCCCTTATCTCAAAGGGGGTAAAATAGTTTACGCCTTTCATTTGAATGAGAAAGAAGATGAACCCTGCATACCCTTCTTCAACAGCTTTGATCATTTCATAAATATGCTTGCAGCCTCTCTGAGTAGGAGCATCTGGGAACATGGCAATGCCTTCAGTTTCAAGGGTTACACCTTTTACTTCAATGAACCCTCTTTGATCGTTGCTTTCAAAGTATAGATCAAATCTAGAATTACCGTAAATAACCTCTTTGGAAAGTTGTGTAACTTCGCGAAATTCCTTAATTTTCCCCTCATTGATACCATCAAACACCACCAGATTGGGGACTTGTGAATCGATATTGATCAGAACATCTCCCTTATAGCTGGCTATAAGGGAGTACTTCGTCTTGCGCCCTGTATTTTTTGCTTCTTCCAGAATTACCATAGCTCCTTCTTGGAGTATCTCTCTGCATCGCCCGGTATTTTTAACATGGACAATTTCTTCATTATTGTCTACTATTACGTGAGCAATAAATCTATTAGGCCGTCTTATAAATCTTGCAATTTTAACAGATGAATACTTCAATGTTTGCACTCCTTTTATTCATAAGCCATAGCCTGTCTAAAACTTAATTTCATGACAAGATTGCCGCCCATTGTAAAGAATAATATAGAGGATGGGATAGTTAATCAATTGTCATACTTAGAAAGCCACTTGGAAAATTCAAGGGCATTTATTTTTTCAGCTGTTAGGCCATCGGACTTGCTGGAAGCCAAGAATACAATGGGTTCTACCATAACTCTTGGGCGTAGAAGAGGGGATTTGATTTGCCCCCTAAGATCTTCGGGAATCATCCCCGTATCAGTTGCTCCGCCAGGAAGCAGCATATTAACGGATATTCCATATGGGAGGAGATCCTCGGCCATAATGTAGGACAGTGACTCTGCACCGGAGCCGGCAGGGCCGTAGGGGATAAAGCCTGTACGCCTCATGGTTTCTTGATTCATCGTAATGTTGATAATTTTCCCATGTCCCTGGCGGATCATCAGGGGGGTAAACCCTCGGGCCACAAGAAAATAACCCGTAAGATTTGTGTCAATTAAATTTCGGAACCCCTCAGGGGTAACTTGAAAAAAGGGCAGGGGTTCAATCAAGAAGCGCTTATTTACTGTGCGCATCCCAATTCCGGCGTTATTGACTAAAACATCAAGCTTTCCCCAGGTTCTTTGTACCCATTCCACTGAATCCGCTATCGATGTTTCCGAGCGAACATCCATAGGTAATCCGTATACATCCAAACCGGATGATTTAAGTCGTTTGACTTGATTATCCAGTTTCACGCCCGGTCTGGAAGCTAAGGCAACCCTAGCCCCTGCACGAAGAAGCCCTTCTGCCATTGCAAGTCCAATACCACTTGAGGCACCGGTGACAACGATACTGATTCCCGCTAAGTCAGTATTGGAATTTGAAGTATTAGTGTTTGTCATCTTATTCCTCCTAAATGTGCTATGAGTATAATACCGAAATTTTAAAATAAATACTATCAAGAAAACGAGGCTGGTGCCTGGCCTGCAGGAGAAGGCTGCCGCTTTTGTTCATCAAAATTGGTCATGATAGCGTTAAGGAGGTATAGTCATTTTGAAGAAAATCCTATTTAGATTAGCAACAATCCTGCAAATTCTTTTCATTATAATAGCCTATCTAATTCAAACATACTCAGTGAAAAAGATGGGAGTGATGCGATTCGTTGTTTATCTAAACAACACCTGGGAGGATTTGTACCCCATTGATGAAATTCTACATATTGGGGTCAGCATCTTAGTGATATTTACGATTATTACCCTTATTGTGTTTATTAAAATGATAAAAAAGAGTTCTGGTTTAGGCAAAGAGGCTGTCTCCTTGGTCGTTTTCCTAATTATCATTACACTGGCAGCTACTATTTTCACTATCGGCTTCTCAACAGAAGACTATCGCTCCTATTACTTTATCAGCTTCATATTGGCAATCGTCAACTTGATTCAAAACATTAAGATTATAGGATATTTAAAAAAGTAGGAGCCTCGGAATTGATCAAGGCCCGGAGGATTAGAACTGAAAAGCAAAGAGAGTCGACAGCTTTTGCTATCAGACTCTCTTTAAGCTATTAATTATTTTTTATAGTTAGCTGACGCTTCTTCGGGAGTAATGGCCTGAACCGGATTCTTTTCATCCATCTGCCATACGAACCAGCCGTCGTCATACAATTTAATATTTTTCCAACCATTTTCATAGGCCATGAGCCAAGGGATAGTTGCTCTCCAACCGGTTCCACAGTAAAAGGCAATTTCATTATCTTTTGTTATACCTTGGTCAGCCCACATGGCTACCGCCTTGTCAAAGTTGATGAATGTTCCGTCTTCATTGAGGTAGTCAGTTTCATCATGTCCCCAAACTGCACCTTTAGGTTCGCCAGCTCTTTTAATGTAACTATAGCCGCTTTTCTTACCTGTAAATTCATCTAAACTCCGAATACTTACTAATCTAAAGTTCTTGTCTTTTGCCAGCTTATCTTTTACTTCGTCAGTCGCTAAAACATAGTCCGGATGGGCAGGTATAGTTACCCCAAAATCTTTCGCTGTTGCTTGAGCAGTTTCTATACCGTCCTTAGTTGGATACCCGGCTTTTTTCCAAGCGTTCAATCCACCATCGAGGACCTTGACATTTTCAACTCCAGCCCAGATACATACGAATGCGACTCTCGCTGCACCTGAGTCTGCACCATAAACGATTACATTAGTATCTTTCGTTATACCATAATTTTTCATTACCTGGGTAATTTCCGCGCCTGTTCTGATATCCCATTTCTTTTCTTCTTCGATTTCATCTGTATTTAGATGGATCGCTCCCGGAATATGTGCTTCTGTGTAGGCTTTATCTTCGCTAACCTGGCCCCAAGCGGCCTCAATAATTACATAATCTTTTGATTCCGGTTGTTTACCATCAATGACACCTTTTACCCAATCTGCGGACACAAATACCTTTGTCTTTTCGACTGCCTTAACCGTCGGAGTTTCTGCCGCAGGCTTTTCCGGTGTAGTGGTGGAACTACAGCCAGTTGCAAATGTTGCTACCATCGCAATACAAATAAGGACAGTAAGTAATTTCTTTTTCATTAATGTTTTCTCCTCACAAAATATTTAGTTTAAACCTTTATATTGTACAAAATAGCGGCTCTCTCGATAAAATAATAACTGCAGATTATCGGAGAGAATATCGATTTTCACCCCCATATTCTTAGAACTATAGATCTACAGTTCAAGAAATGAATATAACCAAGCTAAATGTTATCATCGATAGCTGGTTATGTAAATATACTATCACCATATATCTATGTAATAGATTTGCAAATGCTTATGAGTGCGACAATATGGCGTTAATCAATGGGATATGTTGGTAAATTTAACAAATAGGCCATTGCACTCAGGGGTGATTTTCGCTATAATCTAACTAGTTGAATACCTGAAGATAGAGGCGGGTCAAACAAAAGTAGCTAAGATGAGGTTGGAGAGATACCTATGATCCTCAGCGAAAGGGGATGGCTCCGAAGGGTGGAATTTCTCTTTAATTCCATGCCTGGTTCCCGGATTAAGAGTCCTTGAACTGTCACCGTATCGCGGTGAAGTGCTATCGTTTTGTGTGCATTATTTAATTTTTATTAATTTTGTTTAGAACAAGGCGTCAGCTTAATCTGCGCCTTGTTTTTATATTATGAACAAAAAATGCACCTGTATAATAAGGGGTAAGGAGTGGGAATATGTCATTTGGAAGAATTCTTACAGCAATGGTTACACCTATGAACGAGGCTTTAGAAATTGATTATAAAGAAGCGGGGCGTTTAGCTTTACATTTAGTTAAGCATGGTAATGATGGGATTGTCGTCGCGGGGACAACCGGGGAATCCCCGACAATTTCATCTGAAGAAAAGCTTGAATTATTTAAAGTCGTTAAAGAAGCCGTAGGCTCGCGGGCTGTCGTTATTGCCGGGATCGGCTCAAACACCACAGAAGGAAGTATAGCATTAGCCAAAGAGGCAGCCGCAATTGGAGTAGACGGGCTGATGGCAGTGGTACCCTATTACAACAAACCTTCTCAAGAGGGCTTATATCAGCATTTCCGAAACATAGCCGCAGCCACTCCGCTTCCCTTAATGCTTTATAATATCCCGGGCAGATGTTCGGTGAATATGCTCCCGGAAACCGTGCTCAGACTGAGCAAAATCCCCAATATAACAGCGCTTAAGGAATCCAGCGGAATGATGGATCAGCTCAGCGAACTAAAGCGCATTCTACCTGAAAATTTTGCTATCTATAGCGGGGATGACTCCCTAACTTTGCCTATGCTGGCTTTGGGCTCCACTGGTATCGTCAGTGTGGCCGGACACGTGGTTGGTGACGAAATGAGAAACATGATCGACTCCTGGTTTGCCGGGGATACTCAAACAGCTTTACAATGGCATTTGAAGCTAACTCCCTTGTTTAAAGGGATTTTCGTAACCGCCAGCCCTGTACCGATTAAATACCTGTTGAAGTATCAGGGGATTAATGCCGGGGGAGTAAGACTTCCTTTGGTCGACGCTGTAGAAACCGAAAAAGCATTTCTCGATGATTTATACCTCCGAATTAAAGGTTAAAATGACAAGTATTTCTTATCGTACAAAACTGTAATATTATACTTTAATATAATAAGATTTTATTATAAAATAGGATAGATCCCAAGGTTGCTACTAAAGCGGCATCATCGGAGGATGAAATAGATTTTGGGGCTTTTTCTGGGTTAAATTTTAATAAAAATATAAGGAGAATAAAATGGGGAAAACAATCGCTGAAAAAATATTTGATGCACACAGGGTGAACATGCCGTTTCCGGATACCCATGTCTTAAAACTGGATAGAGTTTTCTGTCATGAAATTACCACCCCCATTGCCATCACGGATCTTATGGCCAGGGGAATGGACAGAGTCTTTGATCCTACGAAAATTAAGGCAGTCATCGACCATGTCACACCTGCCAAAGATTCTAAAACTGCTGAGCAGGGAAAGATTCTTCGGGATTGGGCGAAAAGACATGGTATCAAAGACTTTTTTGACATCGGGAGAAATGGTGTTTGCCATGCAATATTCCCGGAAAAAGGATTCGTAAGACCCGGCTATACAATTATCATGGGAGATTCACACACCTGTACCCATGGAGCTTTTGGAGCTTTTGCTGCCGGTGTCGGGACTACTGACCTTGAAGTAGGGATACTTAAGGGTATCTGTGCCTTCCATTTCCCCAAAACCATTAAATTTGTGCTTAATGGCAGCTTAAAGCCGGGGGTTTATGCCAAAGACCTGATCCTTTTTATTATCAAAGAACTGACAGTAAACGGGGCAACAAACATGGTCATAGAATTTACCGGACCGGTGATCGAGGGAATGTCCATGGAATCACGGATGACATTATGCAACATGGCCATTGAAGCCGGAGGCACTTGTGGCATATGCTACCCAGATATGACAACCGTTGAATACCTCTGGGAATTCATTCAAGACGAATTTGAAACTAAAGAAGACGCTTTGCTGGAATACTCAAAATGGACTTCAGATGCTGATGCTGCATATGAAAAAGTCTATGAATATGATGTCTCAACCTTAGAACCAATGGTTACTTTCGGATACAAACCAGACCAAGTAAAACCAGTCAAGGAAATGTCTCATACAAAAATTGATCAGGTGTATATAGGAAGTTGTACCAATGGTCGTATAGAAGATCTTAGAATTGCTGCTAGTATCATTAAGGATAAGAAGATAAGCGATGACGTAAGGGCCATTGTAAGCCCTGCAACCCCGGCTATTTATTCCTTGGCTTTAAAAGAAGGTCTAATTGAGATTTTCCAAGACGCAGGTTTTTGCGTTACAAACCCAACCTGCGGAGCTTGTCTTGGCATGAGTAATGGGGTTCTAGCTAATGGTGAAGCCTGTGCTTCTACCACAAACCGAAATTTTAATGGCAGAATGGGGAAGGGCGGTACTGTTCATTTGATGAGTCCTGCTACTGCTGCAGCTTCAGCGATTGAAGGAAAAATAACCAACTCACAATTGTATAAAGCTTGAAATATCGGAGGGAAAGATGAAAGAATTTAGCGGAAAAGTCTTATTCTTGGATAGAAGTGATATCAATACCGATGAAATCATTCCGGCCAAATATCTTACTGAAATTACCAAGGAGGCCTTGCAACCTTATTTATTAGAGGATTTGACACTTCCTGGATTTAACAATAAAGAAGATATTCAGAACAAAACTGTGCTTGTAACAAGAGCCAATTTTGGTTGCGGGTCTTCCAGAGAGCATGCTCCCTGGGCCTTAGAAGTAAACGGAATCAATGTGGTGATAGCTGAGAGCTTTGCCCGGATCTTCAGACAGAATATGTATAACTGCGGTATGTTAGCAATTGAATTGCCGGCTGATAAACTAAACTATCTTTTTGAGAACTACGCGGGGAAAGACACTTTAATAACAATTGACATTGATCGTAATAAGATTGTTGTAACTTCATCAGACCAATCAGAGGAAATTGATTTCCAAGTCGGCGAGTTTGACAAAACACTTGTCAAAGAAGGCGGCTGGGTTGGTTACGCTGATTCAAACTATTGATTTCTTAGGTCTATTATTTGTTTTTTAAGTTGAGCCTTTAACCCTGTACAACCCTTTGGTTTTGCAGGGTTTTTTATTTTACCCGTGAGTGCAGAATACGGAAAAAGTAAGAATAACCTTTTGCCAGTCTATTAACTATCAAACCATCCTTTGCGCTTAAACCACAAGAACATTAAAACACCGATACAAGACATTATTCCTAAAACTAGGAAGTAACCATATTTCCAGGATAACTCCGGCATATAATCAAAGTTCATTCCATAAATTCCGGCTATAAAGGTTAAAGGTATAAAAATTGTAGTGATCACCGTCAGTACCATCATATTTGTATTCATACGATTTGAATTGATGGATAAATAACTATCACGGAGGTCAGACGTTATTTCCCGGCTGGACTCAATCATATCTGAGAGCTTTAATAGATGGTCATGTATGTCAGAAAAATATATTTTATGCTCTTTGAAGCCTGGTAGTCGTTCAGAATTCAAGATTCTATACAACAAATCTCTCATTGATGATACGGTTCTTCTAAGTTTCAATAAATCCCCTCTTATTTGAAATACCTCATCTAACAATTTATGGATAAACTTACGATCTAGATTTGCATCTAATCCATCTAATTTATCTTCAATCATATAAACAGCCGGGAAAAAACGGTCAACTATTTTATCGAAAATTTGGTGTGCTACAAATATAGACCCTTTGTCCCAATGGGATGGATCTCCGGTAACTCGTTCCCAAGCCGCATCAATCTCAGGCAAGCTATCAGTATGGAAGGATATAATAGAATTTTGTTCGACAAATAAGGATACCTCCGAGGGGTCGAGAGTATCGTCTTTCAAAGCATTAAGAATGAAAAAGGTGTACCCTTCATAATAGTCTAGTTTGGGTTTGTTCAAAGAAAAAAGGGTATCCTCGATAGCCAAGGGATGGAACTTAAAGTGCTTTTGTAACAATTCTATTTCAGACTCGCTAGGGTTATCAAAATCAACCCAATACCATTGCAGATCATGATCACTTAAACTAGCTAGACTGAAGTTAAGATAAGGCTCCGAGTCCTTCTTAAATCCAAAGGTTCGAATCAAATTAACTCATTCTCCTGTCTTGGTTATAATATCTATTAACATGATAATTTTAACAGATAACTCATTAATTCGCATTAATTGCCTTAATACCCTCCAAGGGTTTTTGGGGTTGACCTGTAGCTTGAAATTGAATTTTGATATAAAATGTACGAGACAGTTTGGGGCACCACTTTTTGTGTAAAATTTTCGACTTAAGAATTAACTGGGGGAATTTTCATGAGTGCATGTTTATGGCCGGGAAATAATCCAATGATGCAGCTGTATCACGACCAAGAGTGGTGTAGACCAAGTCATGATGATTCATATTTATTTGAAATGCTTACCTTAGAAGGTGCTCAATCAGGATTATCCTGGAATATTGTTCTTTCTAAAAGAGAGGAATATAAAAGAGCTTTCCGCAATTTTGATATTGTCTATTGCTCAAAGCTAAGCGACGAAGAACTAGAGGGCATCAGAACTCAATATAATGTTATTAAACATCAATTAAAGCTAAAATCTGTTAGAAGCAATGCCTTAGCTGTTCTTAAAATTCAATTAGAGTTTGGAAGTTTCTCGAATTTCTTATGGCGCTATACTGATTTTAAACCGATCATCAATCATTGGGAGTTGGATGGACAGATTCCAGCGCAAACTTCACTTTCAGAACAAATCAGTAAAGATTTGAAACGAAGAAGTTTTAAATTCGTGGGTTCAGTAACTGTCTACTCATTTATGCAAGCAATCGGCATGGTCGATGATCATGTAAGATCATGCCTACACCATACAAATAATAGATGAGGCTTAAATTTGATAGAAAGAAGAGTAATAACAGGAAAGGATATATACTTAGCGTAATGGTTGAATCTTCTGTTGAAGTGATAATAAAATAAAAGGGAGCTTTAATGTTTATGATCCGAGTTTGGTTGTTATTAGCTATGGTAATTCTTGCAATTATGCATACAGCACTTACGCACTTCATGGTTATCCCTTTCTTTAACAGTATTATTGTTAAATGCTTGATACTGGGTATTGTTTTTGGGCTAATGAATTACCTTGTAGCAGAAGTGTTTGCCCGGAAATTTGATAAACTTAAAAAAATCAATAAGCAATTAAGAGTAAATCTTAATACTGATAATTTAACAGGAATACTCAATCGGAGAGCTTTTGACAATGATATAAAGAGTTTAGAAGAATATAAGGGTTCATATTCATTAATTTTTATTGACATAGATAATTTCCGGGATTTTAATAATCGTTTTGGTCACGATGTTGGTGATAGGGTACTGACTAAAGTTGGACAAACGATTCAAGCATCCACTCGCGCTTCAGATAGAGTGTACAGGTATGGTGGAGAAGAGATAGTTTTACTTTTGATGGACTGCAAAAAAGCTAATGCTTGGAAGATGGCCGAAACGATCCGCACAGAAATTAGTGCCCTAGATAATGAATCCTATCCTCAAATCACGATTTCCTTGGGCGTTTCAAGTTATCCTGACGATGGGGATACTATTCAGGAACTTATTGTGGCTTCTGATCAAGCTCTTTTATTAGCTAAACGAAATGGTAAAAATCGTACTATTTTATGTGGTCAGTACGCTAAATAAAGTAATCTATAAATAATCTCCTATAGGAACGCCTGCTATGAAAAAATGAGGTGGTTTGCAATGAGTACTTGTATAAACTGTGTTTGGGAGGAATTCAGTCTACCACTCAAAAGGTTTATTAAGAAACGGGTTGCCAATGAACAGGATGCCGAGGACATATTTCAGGAGATTTTTTTAAAAATCCATAAAAATATCGGCGGGTTGATGAAGGAGAATAGACTTCATGCTTGGATATTCAGAATAGCCCATAACACTATTAAGGACTACTATAGGAGGAATAACCTTAAGTTGGAAAGCACAGATCTTGGCGAAGATCTGGAAAGCAATACCGCAGAAGAAACTTCTGCGAATACTGAAATAGCATCCTGCTTAAAGATTATGGTGGAAAGTTTACCTGAGACCTATAAGCAGGCTATTCTGCTGACAGAATTTCAAAGCATGACTCAGAAAGAGTTGAGTGAGAAGCTAGGTATTTCTCTATCAGGCGCAAAATCCAGAGTCCAGCGGGGAAGAAAAATGCTTAAAGAAATGCTCTTAGGCTGCTGTCAGTTGGAAATTGACAGCAGAGGGAATATCATCGACTATAAGCATAAAAGTAGTGAATGCAAATATTGTTAAGGAAATGGACGTAAAGCTGCGTCCTTTTTTCTTTACCTGCGTCTTTACTTAGTAAAGACTATTTAATGAAAACTGATGGAGGGTATTTATGATAGACACTAAAGAAGAGATTAGAGACTTTATTAGAAACAACTATGCAGAGGTTGCCCGAAAAGGAGCTGAAGGAGGCTGTTGCGGCGGCGGATGCAGCTGTAGTGGTTCTCCGGTAGATATCAGTGAAATATCCGCTAGAATTGGGTATAGCGCGGGGGATATTTCAAGTGTGCCGCCTGAAGCTAATATGGGACTGGGATGTGGGAATCCAATTGCTATCGCAGCTTTAAAAGAGGGGGAAGTAGTTCTTGATCTGGGAAGTGGAGGCGGTTTTGATTGCTTCCTTGCTAGAAGGCAGGTCGGGGAAACCGGATATGTGATAGGGGTTGATATGACCCCGGATATGATTATGCTGGCGAGAAAAAATGCTGAGAAGAGTGGGTATACCAATATTGAGTTTAGATTGGGGGAAATTGAACATTTGCCTGTAGCCGATAGTTCAGTGGATGTCATCCTCTCGAATTGTGTTATCAACCTTGCTTTGGATAAGGAACAGGTGTTTAAGGAGGCTTTAAGAGTTCTTAAGCCCGGTGGAAGATTATCAACGTCCGATGTTGTTGCTACAGCTCAATTACCACAGACTATTAAACAAGACTTAGGAATGATTGCCAGTTGTATTGGCGGTGCCGAATATGTGGAAGACATCAAAGCAATGTTGCAGAATGTGGGATTCAAGGATATCTGCTTGACTCCCAAGGATAACAGCAGAGAGATTGTAAAGGCCTGGGCTCCCGATAAGAATATTGAAGATTTGGTTGCTTCTTATATTATCGAGGCAAGAAAATAAGCCAGTGAGATTATTAAACCCTGCTGTGTTCCTTCTTCAACGGGTAAATGCTGTTAAAGGTAAGGATTAATATGGGGCTGTGTGAAAACTTAATTCTCAAAATTCAAAGTGGGTACTGGTAGCAGGAAGTGTTTTTCTCCCACTATAAAAGTGGGATAAGAACGCCTTTTGATAATGATATTTAGACGAAAGTGGGGCTGTGATAAAACTTATTAACAAGTTTTCGCACAGCCCCATTAGTCCAGTGTCTTCGTGCGCCAGCAAACTTTTCTAGTAAGCTAAGCTTGTTCTTTATGCTTTGTTGTCTCCGATGAAACGACCTGCGCCATTATTAAGCAAATTTCCGAATGCCAGTTTTCTTTTTAGAGATAATAATGTATAATACTCATATAATCGCATAAACGAATGTAAGAGTATATGAGTATTATATAAAAGTTTAGTAAGAGGTGATTTCAATGGAAAAACTGTTAGATGCCTTAAAGGCCCTATCTGACGAAACCCGGTTAAGGATTTTAAACCTGTTATTTGAAAAGGAACTCTGTGTTTGCGATATCATGGAAACCCTACAGATTACGCAAGCTAAAGCATCGAGGCATTTGATCTATCTAAAGAACGCCGATTTGGTGAAAGACCGCAAGCATGCCCAGTGGGTTTACTATTCCTTGGCTATCGATGAACGGATCAAGTTTATAGACAGCTTGGTCTATGACAACTTGAGGAATCTGGAACTATATCAAAATGACCTGCAAAATTTAAAGGATTGGTTAAAGCGTAAGACTGTGAACTGTGATTAGATTTGGGAGGATGTTAGAAGTGGAAATCGTTAAACAAGCCAGGTTATCGTTTTTAGACAGATTTTTGACCCTTTGGATATTTATCGCCATGGCAGTAGGGGTTTTGGGGGGGTATTTCTTTCCTGACTTAGCAACGTCACTGAGTGAATTCAGCACAGGAACAATATCCTGGCCGATAGCCATCGGTCTGATCATCATGATGTATCCGCCTCTGGCCAAGGTGAAGTATGAAGAGATCGGAAAAGTGACAGAAAATAAAAAGATCTTTTCCTTTTCACTGATCCAAAACTGGATTATCGGACCTATTTTGATGTTTGTCCTGGCTGTATTGCTCCTGGGAGATAAACCCGGCTTTGCCATTGGTCTTATTATTATAGGCCTTGCCCGGTGTATTGCCATGGTTATCGTTTGGAATTCCCTGGCCAAAGGGGATAATGAATATTGTGCTGCTTTGGTAGCGCTGAATTCAATCTTCCAAATTCTTTTATACACTGTCTATATTTATATCTTTGTCACTCTGATACCTAAGTGGCTGGGACTTTCCTGGGGAGGCCAGGTCGTGGATGTTTCAATGTGGGAAGTAGCCAAGAGCGTTCTGATTTATTTGGGGATTCCTTTTACAGCAGGCTTTTTGACACGCTTTAGCTTAATAAGGATTAAAACAAAAGAGTGGTACGAGAAGGTATTCATTCCCAAGATTTCTCCCTTAGCTTTGATAGCACTCCTTTATACCATCGTCATTATGTTTATATCCAAAGGAGAGCAGATTATTAATAATCCCGGAGATGTGGTTAGAATTGCCATACCCATGTTAATCTACTTCGCCATTATGTTCTTTGTCAGTTTTTATATGTCTTTCAAAGGCGGTTTCAGATATGACCAAACAGTAACCCTTGCTTTTACAGCCGCAAGCAATAATTTTGAACTTGCCATAGCTGTTGCCGTAGCTGTCTTCGGGATCGCTTCAGATGTAGCCTTCACGGCAGTCATCGGTCCTTTGGTAGAAGTGCCGGTCATGATTGCTTTGGTGAATTCAGCTCTCTTCTTCAAACGCAAGTATTTTGCTGAAACTGGCCTGCCAAAGTACAGCCAATAGAAAGGAGTAACTATGACTCCGAAAATAAAGGTTGCCTATATTTGCGTTCATAATTCCTGTCGGTCACAAATGAATGTTGGAAATTTCCCTTGTCAAGGCCGTTGTATCGTAAGCTGAGATTATGTATCTAGGGAGATGATCGTTTGTTTATTTTTGAATGGTTAAATAACCAATTGCTTAGAATGGAGTGGCTTAGTAACTTAGTAAAGCTCCTGGTAGAAAACGTCTTTGGGTTAAGCATCCAGGAACGCTTAGGCGGAAGCATCCATTTCTATATTTATGATGTCATAAAAATTTTTATCTTGCTTTCAGTCTTAATCTTTACAATTTCCTACATCCAAAGCTTTTTTCCGCCTGAGAGAACTAGAAAAATATTAGGTAGATACAAAGGAGTTTCAGCCAACATTTTAGGTGCTTTACTTGGAACGGTTACTCCCTTTTGTTCCTGCTCATCCATTCCCTTATTCATAGGCTTTACCAGTGCAGGTCTGCCGATCGGGGTGACGTTTTCATTTTTAATATCCTCTCCGCTTGTCGATTTAGCCTCGGTTATTTTACTTGCCAGCATTTTTAACTGGAAAATTGCCATAGCTTATGTGGTTGTTGGGATTGTCCTGGCAGTGATTGGAGGTACCATCATTAGTAAGGCCAAGCTTGAGGAGTATGTGGAATCCTTTGTCTTTGGCAATAAGATACTTGAGGTGGATCAAGAAGAGCTGACGACTCGTGAAAGAATGGAATATGCCAGAGATCAGGTCTTCGAGATCATTAAAAAAGTATGGCTCTACATTCTTATCGGGGTGGGAATAGGGGCAGCCATCCACAATTGGATTCCTGAAAACATAATTTCAGCAGTCCTGGGCCAGGATAAATGGTATTCGGTCTTGTTAGCCACCCTTGTGGGTGTACCAATGTATGCGGATATCTTCGGAACCTTACCCATCGCTGAAGCCTTAGTTTTAAAAGGGGTAGGGATTGGAACTGCCTTATCCTTTATGATGGCTGTAACAGCACTTTCACTGCCCTCTATGATCTTGTTAAAGAAAGTTGTGAAGATGAAACTTTTAGCAATTTTTGCGGGGATTGTTACTCTGGGAATTCTTATTATTGGATACTCTTTCAATGCCTTTGGTTATTTGTTGATGTAGTCTAAGTAATTCTTTTATTTGATATTCTAATAAGAAAGTTAGGGAGTGGGTAGCATGATTATTAAAATTTTGGGTTCTGGATGTAAAAACTGTGAGACTCTAAAAGAAAATACCGAGAAAACGCTAAAAGAGACCGGCATAGTAGCAGAAATAATTAAAGTCAACGACCTTAAGGAGGTTATGGCCTATGGGGTAATGTCGACCCCGGCCTTAGTGATTGATGAGAAGGTTGTTTCCGTTGGTAAGGTTTTGAAGCCGAAGGAAATAGCTAAAATTCTCGCCCAACAATTTCAAGAAGGGGAAGCTTTGTGAGGCACCTAACCGACCGCTAGAAGACATGCCAATGGAAAAATAAGTAGGAATGGTCAGCGATATGGCAAGTAAGCCCGAGGAACTGTTTAACCAGTTTCTCGGGCTTATCGTGATTTTTCGTCTTAAGGCTACAGAGTAAACCAAAAGTAAGGACTTGTTAAACTTTTGAGGACTGTCACTGCATTTTCCTAACCTAAAGTGAGTAATTGAACAAGAGCGCGGTTGTTCAATTCAAAGATTTAGTAAGGGATCAGTCCACACTCCTCTAAAATTTGCTGACCTTGTTTGCTTAGAATTAAGTCCAGGAAATCCTTTGCGGGTTCCGGATTTTCCGCATTTTTCGGGATAGCAATGGCAAATTCAATAGGTGCACCGGGAATAGTGATCATCTCGCCAGAATTCTTTCCTTGCAAACTCACGGTAGACTGGCTGTAATAGTCCACATAGGCTGGGTTCGAGAGGTTTATCTTTTCCGGAAGAGTCAGATATCTCAGGCCAAACTGATTGACCACACAGAGGTATTCAAAGCCATAGTCTAGTTTACCTACCAACACATCAGAGGCCAAATCATAGGATTTGGGATAAATCAAGTTCCCCCTGCACATCTGGTCCAGCTGATTAAAGAGACCCGGCCGGCCGTAATATTGCTCCGACAGCTGCCAGACCATCAGTGTTCGATAACCGCAGGGGTCTAAATGTTGGTTAGACCGTCCAAAGGTTACCTCTTCCCTAAGCAGGATATCAAACCAGTTCAGGGCATTGATTTCCCCGCTGCCCCTGGAAAACTCGTTATAAGCCAGGACAATTTGGTCGTTAGCAAAAATATAGTATTTGTCTATATACTCAGGCCCAAGCAGCTCAGCAAAGAGCATGGGGTCTGCCAAAGCCAGGATATCCACCACCTTGCCCTCACGTACTTGTCTGGCACAGGCACGTGAGCCATAGGACTCCAGCTCAACATTTAGCTCCGGGCGAGCTTCTTGCAGCAACTTAGCACATTCCACCACCGGTTTGCGCAATGCCCCGGCATGTAATATTTTTAAGATTTGCTGATGGCTCATCTCTCCTTCACCTCCCGCTGGTACTGATCTAAAAAGGATTGCATTTTGATTACTTTTTCAGTAATTAACTGTACACAATACTCTAATGCCTGTTGACCTTCGGGGCTTAACTGGTAAGATCGTCGGGCGGGGCCGGTGTGGGCAGTTTCCCACTGAGAAAGGACTAGCCCATCATCTTCCATGCGGCGAAGGTTGCGGTAAATGGTGGCTGGATCTGCCTCGATTTCGGAGAAGCCTGATTCGTTAATCTTTTGAATTAACTCGTAACCATGGGCCGGCTTATGGGCCAGAAAATTAAGCAGAGCCGGTACCAGCATCTTATCTATGCGCCCGGCAATATAAGCAAAGGCCGGGTTTTGCGTTTCTTCTTTCACAGACTCACCTCGAAATTCCTTCTGCATCTAACATTCTTCTTCTGTTACATAAAACCTGCTAATGTGGTAATTAGCCTGCAGGGCAGTTTCCAAAATCTGATCATAGGATATCCTTTGGGAGTCATAGAAAACAATAACATCCCGGTGCTTTAACTGATACTGCAGAATTCCTTCTAACTGTCCCAGAATTTGCTGCAGACTTATTTTGTTCTCTTCATCAATATCCAGAGTTATTTCCCCGATGACCATACTCTACCACACCCTGTTAATTATTTATACCCCAATAAGAGAATACTCTCTTTAGATTACCTAGCGGTTGGGATGGAGTATAAATAAAGTAAATTTAGAAGAAATATTGTCCAATGTAGTTGAAAGCCAGGAACAGAATTAAACCGGTTAAGATAATCTTAATAATTCTATCAGGCAGAAACTTCTGAATGCGGGCACCCACATAAGTCCCCAGCAGACCACCGATACCAAAGAGTATGCCCAGCATCCAGTCCGGAGTCACTGCCGCACCGGCCGCAACATTGCTCGCAGCCAGAATGTGATAGTAGGTAACCCCGGCAATAGAGGTGATGAAGGTACCTGCCAAAGCTGCACCAGCAACGGTATAAACCGGCAGACCCAGCACAGCCACGCAGAAGGGAGAAATAATGGCTCCGCCGCCAATGCCATAAATGCCGCCGATTAAACCCACTACCAAAGAGAGGCTCAAAATGGATATTCCACTAAAGGAATAGGTTTCTCCCCAGAATTCATACTCAATCTTCTTCCAGGAAATAGTCTTTGTCTTAACCACTGCCTCTGCAGGCAGACCGGAAGCCATTCGGCCGGAATTTTCTTCCTTCAGTTTAGCCACTTGTTCGGCAAACTTGTTCTGCATAATTTTATTTTGTTCTTTCACCTTCTTATTCCAGCCCATCACTTCCGACAAAAGCCGATAGCCCAGGTACAATAACACTAAGCCTACAAAGAGTTTAAAGACTTTGGGGTCGGGTAAGTAGAGGATACGCACCCAGGCTCCAACGAAAACGCCCGGCAGAGTGCCAATGACCACAGCCCAAGTTAGGGGCCAGGCCATGCGCCCCTCTTTGATGTAGCGATAGAGACCGCCGGGGATAGCTACAATATTGTAAATCAGGTTAGTAGGACTTACTGCCGGAGTGGTAAAATTTAGAACACTTACCTGGAAGGGGAGCAACAGAAAAGCACCCGACACCCCAGCAGAAGCTGTTAATGACGATACTAGAAAGGCTACCAAAGGTGGAATAAAGGGTAATACATCGACTCCGGATACTGCAAAATGCATAGTAGTTCCTCCTTTCAATTTACCGTGGAAAACCAATTCATTAGAGGATATTAAGAAAGTAGATTCACTTATTTCTTCCAGATCTATATATGCACCACGACTATTGTCACCATGCACATATAGTCAATGAATATCTATTCTACAGCACATAATAATATCCTTCTTTTTAGAATTAATTTTTTCTGACTAGCGCCACAAACGTCTATTAAATGTGACACTATGACTTTAGGCTTGTATATTAAACCTCAGCTATTAACAGCTTAGTAATTAGAAAATATACGTTGGTTCATCCACTCTTAGAGAGAATGTCAACTAAGGTTTAAACAATTACAAGAAAAAAGTCTCTAAATAAATTACGCTAAAGTAAAGTAAAACATAAAATAATCCTCGCCGAAATAAGGCGAGGATTATTTTATGTCGCTTTATTATGGACATGCAGTAGCGGGATTTTGAGAGCGGACGAAGCTAGCTTCTTCGATGGTCTTTTAAAATCGGCAGGTTTGAGCTGAACAGAAAGAATTACGCAAAAATAAGCAATTTATTGTTATTAAATGCTGGATTACATCGAAACAAATGAAGGAAATCGGAATTTAATGTAGAAATATGTCTAACGAGCGTGGCAGAAATGTCAGACAATAATCAGTTATCAACAAAGAACCGTCAAAAAGTGAATTTTATCGAAAGGAGGTCGCTTAGAGAAAAAATTTACCTCAACATAATGCGGGAGAAATACTTGATTGCTTCAAGAAAATCATTGTCTCAGCTGGCTCAGCAAATGCTGCGTATCAATTATTCGAGGAGGGTTTCTATGAGGTTTACAATTCGGCTAAAAATGGCTCTAACTTTCACACTCATTATTCTGGTCCTAATGGGCTTGAGTGCCTACTCAATAACTGCTTTAAAAGAAATCAATTCAAAGTCGACAGAGATTGAAGTGGTCTGGCTTCCCGGCGTTGAACATTCCCTATCAATTAAAGCACTGGTGGCAGATTATAGAATCAAGGAACTCCAGCACGTCATTGCTTCAGACGCCGCAACAATGGACAAATATGAAAAAGAGGCCGATGCTATCCAGGGAGAACTCCAAAAAGCCTTTTCATCCTATGACAAAAGTATAATTGATGATCAAGACAGAGCACTTTTTACTATTGTTATGGATAATTGGAGTAAATACACCGAATTCCATAAACAAGTTATAGCCTCCAGCAAAGAGCTTAAAACTGAAGAAGCTATGACCTTACTTAATGGAGAATCCAAAAAAGCCAGAGACACGTTGGGGGAAACTGTAAACAAGCTGGTTGAATATAACTCTAACGGCGCAGTCAAGTCAAGCCAGGAGGGGAATGATCTATATGCGTTGACATATAAAATCCTCTTGATCGTAAGTATAGTTGCGATTATATTTTCCGTATTTGCAGCAATTTTCCTACTGTACAGCACGCTGAAACCACTGGGGTTGCTGAAAACAAAACTAAAGGATTTGGCGGAGAGAGGCGGAGATCTAACCCAAAGGATCGAAATTCAGTCAAAGGATGAGATTGGAGACCTTGCCCAAAGTACAAATCAATTCATTGAGAATATAAGGCAAATTTTGATTGAAGTAAATTCAAGTGCTGAAGGAGTTGATAATGTCGGCAAAAAAGTCACCGGATATTTGATTGACTTGAATTCTTATGTGGAAGATACATCGGCAGTTGTAGAAGAATTGGCAGCCGGTACGGAGGAATCCGCTGCAGCAGCTGAGGAAGTGAATGCGTCTTCTTATGAAATACAGAATGCAATTAATTCCATCGCAGAAAAAGCCCAGGAAGGAACTAGTGCTGTAAGTAAGATCAGTGAAAGAGCCGGAGCGCTAAAGGCAAATGCCATAGAATCTCAGCTTCAAGCAAACAGGATCTATGAAGGAGCAAAAGAAAATCTAGAAAAAGCGTTAAAGAAATCCGAGGCAGTTAAACAAATCAATGTGCTATCGGATGCAATCCTGCAAATTTCTTCTCAGACCAACCTGTTAGCGCTCAATGCAGCCATTGAGGCAGCCAGAGCAGGCGAGGCAGGCCGGGGGTTTGCAGTAGTGGCTGATGAAATAAGAAAGTTAGCCGAGAACTCAGAAAACACAGTTAACGAAATTCAAAAAGTAACTGAACACGTTGTTGATTCAGTAAAAGCTTTGGCAGAGAGTTCCGGAGAGATCCTAGTTTTTATTGATACAACTGTCAGAAAGGACTATGAAGGGCTGAAAACTACCGGCGAGCAGTACAGTAGTGATGCGGTATTTGTAAATGACCTTATTACTGACTTCAGTGCAACATCCGAGGAACTTGCAGCATCCATTCAGGCTGTAATAACAGCAATCAATAGTGTTAGCATGACTGTCAATGAAGGAGCAGCAGGAAATCAAATGATTGCCGGTAAAGCAACAACTATTGTCGAGAAAGTCGACGAGGTGAAAAATCAGATGGAGATTAGTCGGGAGAATACGGGTAAGCTTAAAACTGCGATCAGCAAATTCAAAATCTAGGATAATATTTCAGGAAAATGTGGGCTATGGAGTGCCGGATCAATGCCGAAAATCCTGCCGCTGGCTTTAAACCTTCACCGGGGCAGATCCAGATTTATCATGTGCCCGGCGGCGGGAGTGCGAGTGGACAGTGCCATTTATCAAGGCTATTCAGTGCCGCCTTACTATGACTCCCTGATCGGAAAACTGATTGTGGGATATTAGGAAAAAGAGAATCACGAAGTATATTACGTAAAAAAATATTCTTCTTGGAGTCCGTTATAAGATGGCGGCCACCTGACCGCCGTTGAGAGGGTGAATCCGCCTAAACCTGGGGCGGATCGTAAAGGTCGTTCGTCGAGGTATCAATCACTCGAATATCCCGTTTTTTAGCCAATTCGCCTCCTGTCGTAATGAAGATGTTTTTGGTTATAATCGTATCCATTACGGCTTCGGCTTCAGCCTTCGACAGGTCTGCCCGCGGATTAGGGAGCGTGATGGAAAAGTTCTTGCCGCCGACAGTGGTAAACGTTAACCTAATCACTTTATTGCTTGTTACTGCCATAGTATCACCTCTTTTCTTTCAAAATTGGAGAATAGTTACTCTTTATTCAGTTCAAAGTTTTTCTTGAGGAGCACCTGCAGCACCGGATAATCCACTAAACTGAACAATGCTTCGGCCACATCATAGAGATCCTCTTCTGTAGCATCGTGTTTCACGCCATTCAGACCTTTCTGTCTGACCACCGGGGCACCGGCGGGTGTCAGTTCGAACTGGTATTTCACAACCAGCGCCGAATCTAAGGGCAACGCTTCCACGGCCATACTTATTGCCTCCTTTCTAGACACTCACAGGCTAGTTCTACTTGGCCTGTCCGTATAGCTTATGAGATTGCTTAACCGATGTTACAAGAGAAAGGGAATATGAGAAACTATAGGGCATGTCCAACAATTCGACAGCGCTGTCGAATTGTTGGACATGCCTGTTGTGAGCTTGGCACACTCTTAAGTTCGGATACATATTCTGTAAATAAAGTAAGAGTTCGGAGGAAGTTATGATGTCTAATTTAATCACTACCCGCACGCCCTTCCTCATCGCAGCTGAAATAAATACGATCAAACAGCAGGTGGGGATAATCTTTCTGCAGAGTACCATAGAGATTGGGGGCCGCCTGAAGGAGGCCCGGGAGTTGCTTCAATATGGGGAATGGAGCAAGTGGTTAGAAGATTCGGTCAGCTATTCTCAGAAAACGGCGGAAAGAATGATACGCATTTTTGAGGAGTACGGGCCAAAACAGCTCGAATCCTCCGACGCTCAATCTCCTGCCACCGATACCCAGGCACAAAATTTGCCGAATTTGAATTTTACCCAGGCACTGATTCTCCTTGGAGTCCCTGAAGAGGTTCGAGGTGAGTTCATTGCCGAGTTGGATATTGATAACATAACCACTCGCGAGCTGCAGAAGAAGGTCAATGATTGGAAACTGGCCCGGGAAGAACGGGATCAAGCTCGGCAGGAAAACATAGGTCTCCGGAAAGTTGTGAATGAACAGGCAAACCAAATAACCCACCTGACTGAGGCTTACGACAACCTGATGACTAAGTCAGAAGAGTTAAGTGAGTCCAACCGAGCTCTGGAGCAGGAAACCGGAAAGAGGCAAGCAGAGTTGGAAAGAGTTAAAGATAGGGCCTCTTACAAGACCGTCGAAAAGATGAGCAAACGGCTTACTGATGTATATAACAAGGCAGTGGCAAATAAAGTGGCTTTTTTATACGGAAACCTGGAGAAAACATACAAGGAGCTAATGTGGGAAATGCAAGAGCTTGCCACCAAGGAACCCGAGACCCATCGCATATTCAAAAAAAATGTGACAGATTTCTTAATTAAGTCCTTAAAGGAGAATGTGGATACGGAGAATAAGCAGGCCTAAGATTTCTGCTAGGGCGACCCTGAAATTGCCTAACGAGGGGGGGAGAATTCTTTGTGAACGCAGGTCAAAAAGATAAGAATATTGATACGCAATGTTTACTCCATAAGGAGTAGACATTTTTTTATTTTACAAGAGCTTTGGAAAATACATATTGACAGGAATAAAAAGCAAGTGGTAATATTTACTTGCTAATGATATTGATAATCATAATCAAGTACTTCGAATAATTGTTTTCATTATAGGTCACTTGCCGTCTGCGAAAGAATCAACATGGACAGTATTCAACGCAGACAGCATTTCTATAGTTGACAATTTCTGATGTATTGGAACACAGATAAGGAGTCGTGACATGAATTTAAGTAAAAAAATCATTATCCCCGTTGTTCTCGTAATGGCCGCAGCAGTTTTTCTTTTGGGATACAGCATTCATGGGAGTATCAAGGAAAACCTTTCTGAGTTTTATCAGGAGAATTTAAACAAAAAAGCAGATGTACTACAGTCGGAAACAGACAATATGAAAGCCAAGGCCTTGAATGCAGCAGGTTGGTTGGAAAGTTCTGCCCAGCTGTCCCAAGCCTATCAGGCGGGCGACCGCCAGACAGTTATAGAACAGGGAGAATTGGCAATGGAGTCTTTTGAACTGGACTATTTTCTGATTACGGATTTAGAAGGCAAGGTTTTTGTCAGGGCTCATGAACCGGAGAAATTAGGGGACAGTATTGCTGGGCAAATGAATATTCAGAAGGCCCTCCAGGGTGAAAAAAGTGTTGGCATCGAAGAAGGAAAAGAAGTTGGGCTTTCTATCCGGGCAGGTTGTCCTCTGCGAAATGCCAACGGTGACATTATCGGAGCTATTTCCACAGGCTATGAACTGGGCAGCGAAGCCTTTGTCGACAGGTTCAAGAAAGTGTTTGATTCGGAAATCACGGTTTTTAGTGGCGATGAGAGGATAATGACTACATTTCTGGATGAAAAAGGGGATCGGATTATTGGAACAAAACTGGAAAACCGGCAAATAAGCGAGGATGTGTTAACGAAAGGACAAATATATTATGGCCAATCCGAGATTAGGGGCAGCGAATACAGCTCTGTTTACTCACCCATTGTTGATGTAGACAATAAAATTGTCGGGATGATATTCATCGGAGATGATAACGGATTGATCAAGAGCTTGATTGGGGAAACAACCAAAAGAATAGGGCTGACTTCTGTAGTCTTAGCTGTTTTCCTTGTTCTTGCCATGGCTTTGATTGTCCGAAGATTGATCATCAAGCCCCTGGGTGGGTTACTGGCTATTCTGAAAGGAGCAGCTGAAGGAAAAGGAGATCTTACCATAAGAGTTGAGGAGCAATCCCAAGATGAACTAAGTGAATTGGGGAAATACTTTAACCTGTTTGTAGAAGAAATTCAGGTCTTGATTAAGAGTATTGGCGGCTCAACAGGCCAAGTAAGCGCTTTTTCTGAGCACATGGCGGCCAATGCTGACCAAACCAGTAAGGCTGCTGAAGAGATTGCCCTAACCATCTCTCGTTTGGCCGAAGGTGCCAATAGCCAGGCTTTGTCCGTAAAACAAGGAACAGCTATGATTGAAGCAATCAATAAGGCTATCATAGCGATCAAAAATAGTACGGGCCAACTGGTTAAGGTCAGCGGGGAAACCCATAAAACAATGGAAACAGGATTCCAGGCCATTGCTACCCAATTTGACGCCATGGAAAAAAACAAAAAAGCTTCCACGGTGGTAGTCAATAAAATTAATGCTTTAGCTAATAAATCGGATGAGATCGGACAGATCGTCAATGTTATCAATGCCATTGCTGCTCAAACCAATCTATTGGCCTTGAATGCAGCTATTGAAGCTGCCAGAGCAGGGGTGCACGGAAAGGGGTTCTCAGTCGTTGCCGAAGAAGTACGCAAACTGGCGGAAAAGTCTACGGTTGCAACCCGGGAAATTGCCGGTCTGATCCAGGAAATTTTGAAAGAGATCTTTGAAACCAAGGAAGAGGTACTGCTGGCAAGCGAAGCAGTGAGCGCCCAGGAATCGGCAGTCAATGAAACACAAGATTCCCTGCGCGCTATCCAAGGTGCCGTCGAGAGGGTGATGACGGAAACCGGCAGCATCTCCTTCGCTGCGCTGGGGCTTGGCCGGGAAGTCAAAAACATGGTACAGACTATGAACAGCATTGCTGAAGTAGCGGAAGAGAGCGCTGCTTCCACTCAGGAGGCTTCAGCTGCTACCCAAGAGCAAACCTCCTCGATGGAAGAAATGGCCCTTAGCGCCCGGCAGATGAATGAGGCAGCGAAAGATCTTCAAAATATGGTGAAGAAATTTGTCGTTTGACTATGAGAATGTAAATCAAATGAGTAAGTCCTATGCCACTGTTAAAAACAAGGGATTACAAAGCTGTAATAATCTTGGCAAAAAAATAGTGTAAGTATTAAATAAACAAAAGGCCGGTTTCCTCAAAGGAAAACCGGCCTTTTGTTTCTAGAAGATGTCGTAACTAATTCCGGCTATGGTAACTGAAGTGCCAGCAGTGACTATTAGACTGGAGCGTGTTCGGGCGGAGTCTCAATTTTATCTATCGCCATCAAAATAAAAGTTAAAAAGTCTTTTGTAGAACAATTCAAAAGGAAAATAGTTTAAAAATTGGCAGGTAAATATAAGAAAGGGAAGAATATGTATATTAACGCAGCCTAGAACAATCAGATGTTGATAGCTTTTAAATTAAATGACAACGGAAGGAGGGGGAACGACCACTCTACTTATTAACAAAGCAAAGTTCTGGATGCACAAGATTATCCCGCATTTAGAAACTAGCAAAGAAATAGTTGAATAAGACAAGGTGGAAAGGATTGATAAAATGTTTAGGAAGATTCGCCATTTGAACATTGTGGTTATTTTTATGCTCCTTTTACAATTAGCTGTTTATCCTGCCAATACCCTTGGAAGTGAAAAAGCAAGTATTACAGTAGAGCAGGCCGTGCAGATCGTCAAGGATAACTTTAGTATACCCGAGAAATATTCACGAATGTCTACAGGATATAATAAATATAACGATCGGGCCACCTATAACATTGATTGGAGTTCAATGGAACAACCGCATGGGAGTTTCAATGCAATGGTTGATGCAACAACCGGAGACATTTTAAACATTAATCAATGGGAAGAATCGTTTCGGCCATCTTTTAAACTACCTGTCCTATCCGTGGAAGATGCGGAGAAAATAGCCACCGATCTGATCTCAAAATTAGCAAGTAAATATCAATCCGAAATGAAACTTGTAAAAGATGACCAACAGGTATTGGAATTAAACAATTCACAGCCCTTTGCCTACAATTTCCGATGGATCAGGATTGTAGACGGTATCCCGTTTCCAGGTAACGGAGTGAACGTGAGTGTTAGGGGTGACAATGGGCAAGTTAGGGATTACAGCTTTAATTGGACGCATGATCTTAATTTCCCCGCGGCGTCGAACGTTATCTCCCCAGAAACGGCTCGTCAAACGTTTTTAGATACTCCCATGCTCGAATTACAGTATTTTATACCTCCACTCATGAATCCTGAAATATCAGAACCTCAACGCGTACTCCTCGTGTACCAGTTGTCCAATAAATACTACGGAGGATCCGTTGATGCGTTAAGCGGAAAGCCTGTAACTCTTGATGATCAGGCAGTTGGCTATAAATCCATGAGTGCAGTAAGCAGTATTTCTGCTGCAACATCGACGACAATAATACCAGGAGTCGCTTCCCAAGTTGCAGAAGCTTCAACCAGTAAGGATTCTCCCGAAAATTCCCAACAAATCAGCCAGAGTGAAGCCGTTGAGATTGTCAAAAAAGCCATAAAAATTCCCAAGGAATTTGTGATGCAAAACTCTAGCCTGAATCCTGACTGGGATAACCCTAGTGAACAAGTTTGGGATTTAAATTGGAATACTGAGTCTTTTTATATGGGGGAACACCGTTTCATTGGTGCTCGCGTAAACGCTAAGACTGGAGATTTGATCAGTTTCCATATGTCCTACAACACAAAACCAGATGACAAGGCTAAGACCGTTACACGTAAAGAAGCGCAAGAAATTGCGGATGACTTTCTCAAGCGTATACAGCCTGAACGCTTTCAACTTGTTAAATTAGAATCAGAAAGGTTCTATGGTGGTAATATCCCTTCTTATATTCAGATGTTTTCCTATGTTAGGGTCGTCAATGGTATTCCGGTTTCAAGTAACCGAATTAACATAACTGTAGATACCGTCGCTAAACAAGTTATAAATTATAATATGAACTGGTCCAACATTGAATTCCCAAGTAACGCTGATGTATTACCTATTAACGAAGCAACAGATCGGTTCTTAAAAATGCGCCCCTTAGAGCTGAGTTACACCTTAATTTACAAGCAGGATGGGCAAAAACAGGAACCCCGCTTGGTCTATCAACCCAATTCTAACTTTACAATGTACGGTCCTGGGATGATTAACGCTAAAACTGGTGAACCTATGGATTGGTATGGAAAAACCCAATCTCAGTGGGCTAGTTCCCATAAATTTACGGATATCCAGGGCAATTATGCAGAAAAGGAAATAGGCATCGTGGGTCTGACGGGGGCCTTTGGAGAATATGGAGATACCTTCCGCCCGGATGAAAAAATCACCGCTGGTTCGCTCTTGCGGGGGATGATTACGTTGGAAGGAAACAATCGCGATCTTATTTTGGCTGATGAGGATGTATTGCAGATCGCCAAAGAGCGTGGTTGGCTCCATGAGGATTTAAAACTTGAGTCTGAATTAAGCCGAGATGATCTGTCGAAAATAATGATTCGTCTCATTAAAATGGAACCGTCGGCCAAGGCTAAAGGTATCTATGCTGTTCCCTTTACAGATGCCAACACAATTAAGCCTGATTCACTGGGCTATATTGCCCTCGCATGGGGATTAGGTATCTTAAAATTTGATGGCAATACCTTAAACCCAAACCAAGCGGTAACAAGAGCTGAAGCTGCTTATGCTTTAGTCCATGCTTATGCAATTGAGCAACCACAGAATCCTGATATGAGATGATTGAAGAGGCGGCAAAATAAGCGGATCGTATATGAAATCTTAAAAATTTTAAATCTAACAATCGAGCGAAGTTATATAAATGTTACATTGGCGGTGCACAACTCGTAGTTTAAGCGCTTTTGCTTGATTTGGGGATGACCGTCACTGTTTCCAGCGGGTTTTGTTTTTATATTCCCTTTTGACAGGTTCGCCTGTCATTTTTATTTGCTCCAAGTGGCAAGCATAAAATCATATAAGGAAGGGCGGGTTGGTCATGAGGATTTCAAGAGTCAATCTTGACACTACTTCTACCATGCACTACAATATAACCAATCTACTATGCACCGCAATGTAGACCGCACTTAGAAAGCAGGAGGAGTTATGTTTGATAAATCGCAGCTGATGCGCGGAACCTTAGAAGGCTGTATCTTAAAGATTATTAGTTTAGAGGTAACCTACGGTTATGAAATCATGTTAAAACTAACGGGCTATGGTTTTAATGACATACGTGAAGGTACAATTTATCCATTACTTGTAAGGCTGGAAAAAAAAGATCTTATCTGCGGGGAGTTTAAGCCATCTCCCTTAGGACCAAGCAGAAAATATTATTTCATAACCAAAAGAGGCAAAGAAGCATTGAATTCTTTCGAAGCCTACTGGCAGAGTATATCTGTAGCGGTAACCAAGATTTTAAGTTTGGAGGTAAAGTAATGGCTAATCAATTAGAGAAACTGCGTAAAGAAAATAATCTGCTGGATAAACAATTATCAAAAGAAAACAACACCATTATGATGGATATGGTGTGCTATCTTAGATCCTCAGACTTATGTGATTACGATATCGAAATCATTCGCAAAGAACTTACTGGTATGGCCCTGGAAGCTCAATTGAGGAATGAAAAGTTCAGTGACGCTGTCGGTGATGATTATAAGGCTTTATGCGACGAGCTGATGAAAAACGGCAGACAAAAAACACTCAATGAAAAAGCATTAGAAATATTATATGTCCTAGTTTTTGGAGTAGGAACTTTATATCTAGTTGAGATTCTTTTTTCTTCAACCATTATTAATATAGTTAAGTTTGGACAATTTACTATGCCAATAACGTCAGGATTCCTTGTTTCGACCTTTATTGCAGTGGTAATGGCATTCAGTGTTTATAACTATTTCACTAAAAATTCCTTCGAATTATCAAATCATAATCGCAAAACCCAAATAAAATTTATCATAGCTTTTACGGTTGTGTGGACAGCAGTATTATTAATAAGAGTGTTTATGGAAAATACGGTTTTATGGTCTGTAAATTGTCTGTATCCCGCCGCATTCCTAGCGCTTGCCTTTGTGTTGATAAAAAGGTTGGAAGACCGACATGCCAACAATTTGTTAAAATTTAATCGCTAACTCTGGTGCTAAATAATTACTTTCATTCATCGGATCGACTCACTTTTAGATATAGGCGGCTTATACGATTTGATAGTGTCAGATTACATGAGTATATTGAAATAAGGTGATTAAATGCAAATCAACCGATTGTTTGAAATCGTCTATATCCTGCTTGATAAAAAAGCCGCAACGGCTAAGGCGCTGGCAGAGCGATTTGAGGTTTCAACAAGAACTATTTATCGGGATATTGAAACGCTGTCTTCTGCAGGAATTCCAGTTTATATGAGCAAAGGTAAGGGTGGTGGTATTTCACTCCTGCCTGATTTTGTGCTGAATAAAGCTGTCATAACTGATGAAGAAAGAAATGATATTTTATCTTCGTTAAAAGCTGTAAATGCTGTTAATCTCAGCAAAACAGATACCGCACTTAAAAAGCTCAGCAGCTTGTTTGGTGACTCAAACCCAGATTGGATTGAAGTGGATTTTTCATCTTGGGCTAATCCACAGAACGAAACAGTAACATTCAATACAATTAAATCTGCAATATTAAACAAGAGAATCGTTACTTTTGCCTATGCCAGTGCCAAAGGACAGCAGACAGCCCGTGAAGTAGAGCCTTTAAAACTTTGCTTCAAAAGTGGGTCATGGTATTTATATGGATATTGTAAGTCCCGCTGTGATTTTCGTTTCTTTAAGTTAAGACGAATCAGGGAGCTTTGTGTATCAGAGCAAAATTTTCAGAGGAAATCCCCCAGCCAAATTCTTTCTAACGATAATGTGTTTCAAAAAGAGTATATTAAACTAAAGCTAAAGCTATCTGCGGAGGTTGCGTATAGGGTATATGATGAATTCGAAAGTTATGATCAACAAGAGGACGGAAGCTTTATTGCAGAAGTAAACTATCCAAAGGGTGAATGGATAGTTTACTACATAACAACTTTCGGCAGACATTGTGAAGTTCTGGAACCGCAGGACGTAAGAAATAATGTCCAAACAGAACTGCAGAACGCCTTGAAACATTATCTTTAATATGACATACAGCTGTCGTATTAAGCAAAGTATAATAGCTTTAGCAAAGAGAGAGAGGTTATTATAATGAACTATGAAATCGTAAATTTAGAGCAAAAAACAATTGTTGGTGTTAGTGCAATTACCGGCAACAATGATCCTAAAATGGGTACAGTTATCAGTGGACTTTGGGAAAAGTTATATCAAGGTGGTGTAAATACTGCAATCAAAAATAAGCTTAACGCGTATGCCATCGGGCTGTATTCGGATTATTCAGATGATCAATACTGCGTAACTGCCGGTAATGAGGTTTCTAAAGCAGAGAATGAAGAACTGACTGTAAAAATAATTCCTGCAGGAAAGTATGCGAAATTTTCGGTACACGGGCATATGGAAAAAGCAGTTGCCGAGGCTTGGGGCGAAATCTGGAAAATGGACTTAAACAGAAGCTTTACCGGAGATTTTGAGGAATATCTTAATAGTGATTGGGAGAACGCTGACATTGATATTTACATTGCTCTAAAATAATTAAACAGACAATATAGGGTATTGGGGAGCAAATTTTAGGTTTAGTTTATGAGGACTTTATTTAACGGACAAGTAGGTGTGTTGGACAGAGTTTAGGAATAGTAAAACAGCTATGAAGAATGAAACTTCAGAGCTGTTTTTTTAATCTATTCTTGACTATACCGGCTGGCCGGTATATCATCAAGGAGCAACAAACTGGAGGTGTCTATGGAGAATATAACTAAAACTACTAAAAATGACACTAGGCAGAAAATACTGAGGGCTGCCGCTCAGATTATTAATACCAAAGGTGTACTAGCTTTGACATTAGAAGCAGTCGCCAAAGAGGCGAAGATTAGTAAAGGCGGATTATTCTATCACTTCGCCACTAAGGACGACCTAATGAAAGGCATGAATGACTTTATAATGCACAATTTTTTTGATGACTTGGAGCGTATTACTAAGGACGATCCTCGTCATAACGGGAAGTGGACAAGGGCTTACACAAATCTTACATTTAACCTATTAGATAGTGAATTTGAAATGAATCTCGCATTCTTATCGGCGATTGCAACAAGCCCGGATCTTGTTAAGTCCATGGCCAGGGATTTAAAAGTACTTCAGAATCACATTGAAAATGACCAGATTAACCCCATCGTTTCAACAGTCATTAGACTTGCCGTTGACGGGATGTACTTCAATCAATTATACGGATTAAACCTAAGTGAAGATGTACGTGATCAAGTTTTAAACTACTTACTTTCGTTATCTGAGGAGGAAGAATAATGAACGGTTACGTTCTTTTAGCCATAGCAATTGTCTTTGAATTAGTGTCAACATCAATGATGAAAGCGTCAGAAGGTTTTTCAAAACTCATACCAAGCCTTCTATTTATAGGTGGCTATGGTATATCATTTTATTCAATGGGACTAGCTCTACTGACAATTCCTTTGAGCATAGCTTACGCAATCTGGGCAGGCGTAGGAACGGCACTAACGGCAGTGATAGGGATTCTATATTGGAAAGAACAACTCAATCTATATAACGGCCTGGGTATAGTATTAATCATTATCGGCGTAGCACTACTTAATTTAAAGGGTACGGCACATTGATTGTGACTGTAGGTTAATAAGAGCGTTTAAAAGCGCTCTTATTTCTTTATGCTACAAAATCTGCATTTATTCGATATTTGTAACTTTTTCGTAATATAATTTAAGCTTTTTGTAAAGCACTTGAACTCTAAACTTGGTATTGTGAAATGGAGAAATGGCTATGGTCTAAAAAGTCTAAAGCCTGGCATAATTTGGAGAGTGAAGATAAGAACATGAATTGCAGCAAGAAGACAAATCAAGTGAATTTACATCCAAGGGGATTACAGAAGAAGTCCATCGGCTACATGCCGGGATTAGACGGACTAAGGGCTTTGGCGGTGTTTGCCGTGATTGCTTATCATCTAAATTTGACTTGGATGCCGGGAGGGCTCTTAGGGGTAAGCCTATTCTTTGTGTTATCCGGATATTTGATCACCGGTATTCTTTTGAAGCAATGGGAGCTATCCGGAGGGATTGACTTGAAAGATTTCTGGCTGCGCCGGGCCCGTAGGCTGCTGCCGGCTGTTTTTGTAATGCTGGCAGGTGTGATGTCCTGGGTTATGCTTTGGGCTCCCGAGCGCCTGGCAGCCTTGAAGCAAGAAGCGCTGGCAGCCCTGTTTTATACCAGCAACTGGTATCTGATCTTCCATCAGGTATCCTATTTTGAAAGCTTTGGTCCGCCGTCTCCCTTGGGACACCTCTGGTCTTTGGCGGTAGAAGAACAGTTTTATCTTTTCTGGCCCCTTCTTTTAGTAATAGGATTACGTTGTTGCCAGCAGCGAAAATGGATTATCGGGGGAACAATGGCTGTCGCCCTGACTTCAGCTGCGGCGATGGCGCTGATTTACATACCGGGTCATGACCCCAGCAGGGTATACTATGGCACGGATACCCGTGCTTTTGCTTTGCTTGTCGGGGCAGTACTTGCCATGGTATGGCCCAGCTGGAAGATGAACGCAGATCTGACCGGCAAAAAGAGACTAGCCCTGGATTTGGCAGGAAGCTTGGGATTATTGGTCATACTATTGATGATCGGAACAACAGACCAATACCAGCCTTCTCTCTATCAGGGCGGACTCTTGCTTTACTCCGTGGCAGCGGCAGGTTTGGTGGCAGCTCTGGCTCACCCGGCCAGCTATTTGGGCAGGATATTCGGATGGGGACCTTTGCGCTGGTTAGGAGAATGTTCTTATGGAATTTACTTATGGCATTACCCGGTCATCATTCTCACAAATCCGGTTGTGAATACAGAAGGTTTGAATCTTTCCCGCACACTCTGGCAAATTGGGGTGAGCATTATCCTGGCTGCTCTGTCTCGCTACTTAATCGAGGAGCCGATCCGGTACGGACGACGGAAATACCTGCGGAGGCGGAGGTCGAATCTTAAATGGTGGCAAAGGCCATTGGCCCCCATTACCAAAATTTCATTGAGTACCTTGCTGATGTTTTTATTACTGTTTGTAACCCTCAATGGAGGCATGCATATTTCAGAAAAGGCTTTGGCAAAGAGCCAGGTGTCGCAAGATCCAGTGCAAACAGCTGGCCAGGAAGAGAGTACTGCCAGGGGGGCTAAGGCAACGGATAAAAAAACAGCTATCCAGGGGGATGAAATTACGATCATTGGAGATTCCTTAATGATCAATGTTGAGCCTGTTTTGCAAAAACGTTTACCTGGTATTGTAATCGACGCACAACTGGGCAGGCAGATGTATCAGGCTCCGGATCTCATTTCCAGGCTTGAAGAAGAGGATAAGCTCGGAAAAATTGTAATGCTTGAACTGGGAACAAACGGTTCGTTTACGGAGAAACAGTTAAGGAAAACCTTGGACTCCCTGGAAAGTGCCGTGGAAATCTTGCTGGTGAATACCCGGGTCCCGAAGCCTTGGGAAAGAGAAGTAAATGAGACCCTGACAAAGGTAGCGGAGTCATACCCAAATATCAAACTGATCGATTGGCATTTGCTCAGTAGTGGCCATGAAGAATATTTTTATCCGGATGGTGTTCACTTGACCCAGTCGGGTGTGCAAGCCTACGGGGAGATACTACTTGAAACATTGATTTCTGATCAAATGGATGGAGAATAGTTAAAGCTATTTCGCTACATTTCTTCCCGCAGAAGATTTCATATAAGGAAATATCCTCAGACTAAATTTCGGGAATTGCGATGGTTCTGCTATATATCAACTCTTGACATGGAGTTAACTCCAAGTGTTATAGTATTAAAAAGCCGAAAAATTTGGGCATCTAAACCATAATAAATTAATCAGCATGAAGGAGAATATAATGGACAAAAAATTGGGTTTGGATGTATGAGGTTACCGCTGAATAAAGACGACCAGACATCCTTTGATAAGTAAGGTTAAATAAACTAGTAGCTACCTTTATAGAGAGAGGATTTACATATTTTGATACTGCCTATGTCTATCATGGCTATTTGGTGAAAAAGTAATGAGAGAAGCTCTCGTAAAAAGACATCCCAGAGATAGTTTTGCACTTGCGACAAAGCTTCCTATAAGAGATGTAAAAACTGTGGCAGATCAAGAAACAGTCTTTAATGAACAGCTTGAAAATTGCGGAGTGGAGTATTTGGATTATTATCTGCTCCACAATATTGGTAACACTATAGACATCACATCAGAAGCGAGGGATATTCATTAAAGCTAAAAGATTATGGATTATGGGTTTGTTTTTGCTGGCTGTCTTATCACTAAGTCTAAAAACTGAATTTAACTCAGTTACTGCTCCAGAAGAGAGGCCTCAGTCTGCTAATAGATCCGCTGATCCAAAAGAAGCAATCCCCTTACTAGGACTTTCTTTATCCTCAGCTTCCGAACCAACCGATGAACTGAAATCGAGTCAAAATAATGTAAGCTTTGCGGTTATTAGTGATATTCATATTCTCTCCAGCGAAACCGCTCCAATGAAGTTTAGAACAGCCTTGGAAGATCTTTTTGTAAATCAACAACCGCCGCTTAATTTAGTAGTATTAAATGGTGATCTTGGCGACGGTACACCTGAAGACTATCTGACTCTTAGCCAAATACTTCGGTCTGTCCGGACGAATACAGGTAAGACAACTCCGATAGTTCCCACCATTGGAAATCACGAATTCTACAAAGCCTATCATGATCCAAACAGTAATGCTTGGAATTCCGATACTTTCCCAAATCAAGATACAGATCCTCTTGCAATACAGCGCTTTTTAGACTTTGCAGGGAGAAGTCAGGTATATACTGATCACTATATTAATGGTTTTCATTTCATATTTCTTGGCTCCGAAAAGTCGAGAATGTCTGATCTAACTATAGGTGATGCTGCCTATCTTTCAGAAACACAATTAACATGGTTAAAATCAAAAATCTCAGAAAACCTTACACCGGGAAAACCTGTATTTGTCTTTTTACACCAACCCATATTTTCCGCTAATAGTAAAGCCCAAAGAAAGTACAATTTAGTGGTTCAACAGAAAGAACTGGCAGAAATCCTTCAATCGGTTCCCAATGTCGTCCTCTTCGTCGGTCATTTACACATTAAGTTAGGTTCACCTGATTCTGTTGTTAAAGACACCTTTACAATGTTCAATGATGCTTCTGCGAGTAGAGTACGCCAAGCCCCAGAGGCCAGCCAGGGCTTAGTTGTTGATGTTAACGATGGTGTGGTTAATGTAAAGGGACGTGACTTTCTCAAACATGAATGGCTACCCGAGGCTCAGTATCAACTGGACTTTTCTAAGTAACTACAGCGGCCATAACTAAACAGCTGTAAATAGGACTTTTTCTGGAATAAAAAAAGAATGCAGTACTAAACTTACATTCTTTTACTCATCAGGCAAAAAGGCAGAAGAACGAATAGCAATAGGTATTCGTTCTTCTGCCTTTTGATTAAATGTGTCACTGGCTCTGTTCACTTTAATGCTGAAAAGCCGCCCTATCAAAGGACTCTGGCGGCTGTTCCATCCAGCCTCGTTCAATCATGAGCTTCATGCCTTCCTCACCATATCGGGATATTTCCACCATCAAAGCTGCATAATGAAAAGCTAAATCTTTTCTAAAAGAGAGAGACATGGCATAAGCGCATAAATAGATCCCTGCCGTAACGGATGTTGAAACCAGAAACATAATCAACTTATCTGAAAAAGGTGAGACGGTTGAATCAGTTACTTCCATACTTACCGGCATATTACCCAGATGTTCTTCATCCTTGAGAATTTTATTAAAAATATCAATCTGTTTTTCAGCCAGATCTTTTCCTTTCAGAAGATAATCTTTAATTTCTCGGTCTTGCATAACTTGAATAAAACCCATTAACATAAGCATACCTATATAATTTCTCTCAATGATGTAAAATATTTCGCCTAATTCCATAGCATTGAGAGGTCTATGCTCGCCAAACCAGGTTTCGATAAGAGAATCTCTTTTTTTAATAAATTCTACTTGGTGCGGATAAGGCATTTTAGGGGGTCTATCATAAATTCCTTTAGACAACATAAGGTTTAATGCTTTCTTAAATAAGGCACCACTCAAATTTAAGCATTCATAAAAAAATTCAACAATATCTGCCCTGGCTACTTTAGTTATTGTCACAGCATAATCACTAAAAACCATTTGGTTAAATCTGTAGACATAGCTAAGTCCATATAAGTCTGTGTAAAGGGCAGGGGCGGATAAGTTAATATCCTGATCAGAAAAACCTTGTGGTACAGGGAAATTTTCGTCTGAGAATATCTCTATAATTTTAGCCGTGAACTTTTGCAAAAGGTTTATTTGTTCAATAACTAAGGGCTTGATTTCGTAGTCCTGAATATAGGGCTCAAAATGCTTAAAAACACATAAATTAGAGGTATTTTGCATGTATGTTTTCCATAAACCTGCAATTTCAGGAGTTGTTAAGTTTATGTGATGTTCTTTCATAGGTTTCCTCCAAATAGACAGATTTTTAAATAATATGTACTATTGCTTCTGGTGCTATTCAGAGATTTTGAGGTTTCAACAAGAACTATTTATCGTGATATTTAAATACTACTTTGCAGGATCGCTTGTTCGGTATTGCAATCCACGCCCAGCTCAGGGGCTATTGCCGATTGGTTGAAGAATTAGTCTGGACTAGGGATCGACTTGTCAATCTCTGCAAATGCAACCAAAAGGATAAAAAATTAAGAAAAGGATAAAAACCAGCACGATTCTTGTCTCGAAAGTATATATTGATATGACTCTATATGCCTTCTATCAACCAATCAACCTTGAAGGGTATGAGCTGTTTTGTGCTGCCCATTATATTCTAGCGAAAGCGTGTGATAATCCTGATGGATAATAAACTAGCAATCTTCATTCCCAACCTTATTAACTGGGACGGAGAGAAGCAAATCATCGGCGGTTTGGAAAGATACATGATTGCCTTGGCAGAAATCATGACAGAAATGGGTTATGACCTCTCATTCCATCAATTTGCCCATCATGATTTCAGCAATTACAGTTTGGATTGGCCGGTCTACGGATATCAAGCTGACTCCCGGGAACTTCATAAAACAATAGGACGAATGGAAAAGGCAACCAAGGGGAGAGTCTTATATTCTTCCATTGTTCAACAAACCTCTTATAGGCCGCACTCTATATGTATTTCCCATGGAGTTTGGTGGGAATTGCCCGGCTCTTCCCCTGGGCATGCCCAAAAATATTATGAAAATCATGTAGCCAAGGCCTTGGAACAAGCTGGTTTAATCATCTCCTGTGATTATAATTTTCTTAATGTAACTCGAGCCATCTATCCTCACTTGGCTGATCAAAAAATACGGGTGATTCCTAACTTTGCCGATTCCAAGTATTACTATCCGCGAAAGCCAAAGAATACTGACCATGTCCGCATTCTTTACCCGCGTAGGTTGTCTCCTGAACGGGGCTTCGGGATTTTGCAAGAGGTTATTCCAGCGTTATTAAGTAGGTTCTCTCAAGTGGAATTTGAGTTTGCCATCGACACCAATAAGCCAGAATACCTCGATCTTTTTTATCAGTGGAGAGAGAACCTGACGGGCAAGGAACGTATCCTCTTTTGCCATCCGGATTATCAGTCCATGCCGGCGGTTTATGCCGAGGCAGATATTGTTGTTATTCCCAGTATTTATTCTGAAGGAACAAGCTTTTCCTGTCTGGAAGCCATGGCCATGGGTAAAGCGGTAATCGCCACTGATGTTGGTGGTCTCACCAATCTCATTATCAACGGTTATAACGGACTTCTTATTCATCCGTCCAAAGAAAGTCTCTATCAGGCTCTTCTTTATCTGATTGAGAATTCGTCAGTTTGCACTCGTTTGGGAGAATATGCCTATACTACTTCCCAGGCTTTTAGCCGCCAGGTGTGGGACGCTCGCTGGCGACAATGTATTCAGAAGATTTATCCTTTATCCTGAGTGAACTTATTCAACCACTAGAATGGATCAAAGCAGGTGAAAGATATGCCTAAACTTACAGCAATGATAATTGTCCGCAATGAAGCAGATCGCTATTTAGGGCGCTGTTTGGAATCTTTGCTGACTTTCGTCGACAATATCATCATCATGGATGATGCCTCCGAGGACGATACTCCCGAGTTATGTCTTAGCTACCCTCGGGTTAAGCTCTATCGTCAACCACGCTCCATGTTTTTGACCGATGAGGCTAAGCTGCGCCGGGAATTATGGCAGTATACGCTGGAAAATAAACCAGAATGGATTTTAGCAATTGACGCTGACGAGTTTTTGGAAGAAAGCTCTTTGAATGAAATTCCTTATTTATTAAGGCAAAGGAATTTTAAGGCCATTGGGTTTCGCCTTTTTGACTGTTGGGGGAGTGAAGACTCTTTCCGAGTCGACGGCCTATGGAATCCCTGGCTGCGCGGTTTTTCCACCTATTTAGTTAAGTATCAGCCTGAATTAGAATCTGCCTGGCCATCCTTAAAATTTCACTGTGGACGTCTCCCCCTAGCTTACAGACAATTGATTCATTATGAAAGTGCAATTCGAATCAAACACTTGGGTTGGGCAAATCCGGCAAATATAACAGCAAAATACGAGCGGGCTATCAGTCAGGATCCCGCCAATAAATATATGGGACATGAACACTACGAAAGCATTCTTTGGCCAGCGGAAAAAATAAAAACTTATAAATGGCGGGAACACTTGTCTATTTAGATTCATATCTTATTGTAGATCAATTAGAGAAAAGGAGTTTTAAAAATGGCTTTTACAATAACCAGTACCAATAGCGGTAGCACTGCCGGAACAGCTGATGTAGCTTTAACTTTGAGTCCCGCAACTGCTTTGTTTTCCCCGGCTGCACTTGTTCCCGGGGAATCCTTGGGCTCGCCTCAGCTCTCAGTTACCAACTCCGGGGATGTAGATGCTTTCTATTTCATTTTTGCTGATTGGCAAGCTGATGGTACCACCAGTGCGGTTCAAGCCCAAATTTTAGCGGACCGTTTAAATATTGGTATTGCTCAAGGAACTACTGAACTTTATAATGGACCTGTCTCCGGGCTCATTGAGCAACCGACTGGCGGCCGAATTTTAGCAACCACTGACGAGGAACTGTTGACTTTTGTTGTTAGTTTACCAGCTACCAGTAGCAATATTGTCGAGGGTCTTGACCTCAGCGTAGACCTGGTATTTGTTTCCCAGGCTTCCCCAGTAAGTTAATAATTTGGCAACTAGTATTTTTAGGCGGGAAAACTAGATTTTCCTGATGTTGAACTGGCTGAACTCAGCCAGTTTTAACACTCGTAAAGCAGATTGCCATTAGAATGTAATAGAGGTGAGGTCAAGAAAAATGACGAAAAAAGTAGCTCTACTAACAACCAACTTTTTTCATCCCAAGAGTGAGCGAATTATTACGGGAGGAGCAGAGCGCTACCAGGTAGACTTCTGTCGCCTACTACGGGATATGGGTTTTAAGGTGGAAGTATGGCAAATGGGAGACAACTGGACAAAAGAATTTGATGGAATAAAGATACATGGGGTTCCTGCTAATAAGACTGAATATCATACTTTTCCTGAACTGAATATGGCCTTTTATGAAAACTCTATGGCTTTTGATTACTCGGTATATTTTATTCTATCCTTAGCCTATCCATTAGTTCACGAAAAGAGTATAGGTATCAGTCATGGTGTGTATTGGGATTGGCCTGGATTTGACACAACCACCGGAAAACAGGAAATCAAGCAAGAATGGTTAAGGAGAATGGGAATTTCACTGTCCGGACCGCAAAAGCTCGTGTCTGTAGACACCAATACTATCAATTATTTTAATGCTACCTTACCGAGTTTTTATAATAAATGGGAGTATATTCCCAATTATGTGGATACCGATCTCTTCTGTCCTCCTGAAGAGGATTTAACAAAGGATATGATACGTATTCTCTTTCCCCGCCGGATGGTTCCGGTACGTGGAATCAATGAAACAATGCGGGCTGCCGAGATATTAACAGAGAAATATCCCACAATCGAATTTCATTTTTGTGGAAGAGGTCATGATGACACCATAGAAATGCTGATGTCCCAATGGGCAGATAAACAGGAACGCTGTTATTACTATTGGAAGCCTTTTGAGATGATGCCTGAAATTTATCAGATGGCAGATATCGTCCTTATTCCTTCCCGTTCTACTGAAGGAACAAGTCTCGCCGCCTTGGAATCTATGGCCTGCGGCAAGCCTGTAATCGCCGGAATGGCTGGCGGATTGTCTGATCTTGTTATTGATGGCTACAATGGTTATCTTCTAAAACCTTCTGTCGAAAACCTGGTATCTAGTATTGAAGAGCTTATTAAGGATTCTAAGAAGAGAAGGCTAATGGGCGAAAGAGGACGGGAGATCGCTGTAAGTTTTAATAAAAAAAGATGGGACGAGAGATGGGCAAAGATTATCGCAGACGTGTTCAGGTGATATGTGAAAAAAAATAATATATTCATAAAAGCAGGTATTTACTATGAGTTTCACATCTCCGTGTGCAATAAATTATAATAATAAATTTCATGTTGAGGTATTAAAACCGTGGTTTGGCTTTACTACGGGTTTATTTGAAAATACACCGGTTGAAGGCGTTAGGCCAACAGCTAGTATCGCCATGAAAATTGACAACGATGATATTGTTGGAGCGTCAGTCCAGATTCTGGGGTATTATTTAAGTGGTACAACCAACGTGCTGTACGTTTTAGAGTTATTAGATTTGAGCCCCGGTGAAGTGATAACACGCGACTATTATGCTCAATTTGATGCTTTTAAGTTTCAGTTTGAACCTAGTTCGCAAGCTGTCGAAATCTCTGTCTGGGGTAAAGACTCGGCAGGAAATTTAGTTGCTGCACATCGTGTTTTACCTTCAGAACTTAAGTCACTAATTCCTCACTGATTATGACCTAGAAAGCACAAAGGAAGAAAGCCAATTCCTTGTGCTTAACGGGTATTTGATCAGTAGTGTACATAAGGATTACTTTTTATTCCTTTTACTTTAGCCCAGTTAGGAATGATGATAAAATTGAAAATCATAATCTCTCCAGCGAAGAAAATGAATTTTGACGGGGATTTCCTCCCGCCTCGCCAAGCCCCTGTCTACCTGGATAAAACCCAAAAATTAAAAGAATATCTCCAAAGCCTTACCTATGACGAACTGAAAAAATTGCTTTGTTGCAACGATGAAATTGCCAGGCTGAACTATGAACGCTATCAAAGACTGGATTTGTGGGGGTACACAAACCCAGCCATTTTAGCCTACGATGGCATTCAGTATAAGTACATGGCCCCGCAGGTATTTGAGGGAGACTATTATGACTACATTGAAGATCGTCTGCGAATTTTATCTGGATTTTATGGGATATTGAAACCTTTTGATGGAGTTGTACCCTACCGCTTAGAAATGCAGGCAAAGCTGAAAACAGCCGTCTGTCACAATCTATATGAATTTTGGCAAGACGACATCTACCGGGACTTAACCCTGAATGATACCACGATTTTGAATCTTGCTTCGGCTGAATACAGTAAAACTGTTGCGAAATACCTAACTGCCGACGTCAATTATGTTAGCTGTAAATTTGGCGAGCTGATCGGTGGTAAAGTTATCGAAAAAGGAGTTTATGTGAAAATGGCTCGCGGTGAAATGGTGCGTTTCATGGCAGAAAACGCTGTTGATGATTTGGCTGAAATCAAAGAGTTTAATAGACTTGGTTTCGAGTATAAGGATGAGTTATCGGATAAGAATACATTTGTCTTTGTGAAGGTTACAAGTAAATTTAAATAATGGAACATGTGTCTAAGAAAATTTGAAATCAACCCTTATCGTTTTGACGGTGAGGGTTGTTATTTTTTGTGAGAATGACACCAAGCGAGTCGTAAAGGCGTAACTTAACGCAGCTTGAACATAACAAATTTTGAACAAGTTTAATAGAATATATGAAAAAAAGAATATACAAATCAATATAAGGAGAATTGTCAATGGCAGAATTAAGTACCGGATTGATTGAAAATACCCCAGTTGGTGGTATGCGACCAACTGTGACCTTTACAGTAAAATTTTCTAATGATGATAGTACATCAGCAGAAATTTCAATATTGGGGTATTACGTGACAGGAATAACAAAGACATTGTATGTACAGGAGGATTTCGTATTAGGAGCTGGAGAAGTAACCGACAGAAACTATTTTGCAAATTTAAATTCATTTGTGTTTCAGTTTACAACAAGTTCAGACGCAGTGGAAATATCGGCATGGGGTAAAGATGTTGATGGAAACCTGGTGGCACCACATCGTGTGTTACCAGCAGAGTTATATCAAATTGGCTCCGAAGATATATCAGGGGCGACGGGAGCCACAGGAGCTACTGGCGATGTTGGGGCAACTGGTGCAACTGGAGCTACGGGTGATGTTGGGGCGACAGGGGCGACAGGGGCAACTGGGGCTACAGGGGATGTTGGGGCAACCGGGTCAACTGGAGCCACAGGTGATGTTGGGGCGACGGGTGCAACTGGAGCCACGGGTGATGTTGGGGCAACAGGTGAAACTGGGGCCACGGGTGATGTTGGCGCAACAGGTGAAACTGGGGCCACGGGTGATGTTGGAGCAACCGGGGCAACTGGAGCTACGGGAGATGTTGGCGCAACCGGATCAACAGGAGCCACGGGTGATGTTGGATCAACAGGGGCAACT
>JGI2924J29684_1078441_pt1 | contig 51480 bp, 47 predicted proteins | sample BenlonsequencITS_FD_29684 | JGI IMG/M metagenome (IMG submission 29684) | reverse complement strand
CTGGACTATTATGGCGAATAAAAAGGGGGCACCATTTGGCTGCCGCCTGGGATCCGGGGTCGGGTGAAGTTTACGACTCTAACGCCCCGGGGGATTATGCGGGATTGTAGCTGGGTGGGGTTTGAGGTTTAAATGGACATGCCATTTATTGACAGTTACTCTTTTGAAGTGTAAAATGAAAAGGTCGTTCCATGAAAGGAGGAATTCATTTGACCGAAGAATTAATTAGTGAAATACTTGAAAGTTTGATTTAGGCTACTGCGCCGCTTTCAAGTGCCTTTTTGATGTTTAGAATGCAAAGCATTATAGTTAAAACATCTTGAAGCACTGCTATAAACTTGACCATATTCCACCTCCTCCCAATTGTCTTAAGTATTCTATCATTACATAACGACTTGTCAATTTAATATGCAAAATCTGCAAAAAATAAAAAAGCCCCGGCACATGACCGAGGCTGTAATCATTTTGCAACATATTCACTTGTGCTCAAACAAATCTCCGACAGCAGCTGCCGGCAGTGCCTGAGATCATCCTGCTGCAGGCCCAGATGGGCAAGCCTAATAACCCGCTTAAACAGCTGCTGCTCTACGCTGCCGGCTTTCCCAGGTTTGCCCATTCCTCGCCAAATGAATCCTTTAGCTCACGCAGCGCAGCCTCAATCAATCCCCTGGCTTCATCAGCTGTTATTTTTATACCGTGCTCATTTGCCCGGGCAGATAACCACTCCAGTGCCTCATTGAATTTAGCCTGGCCGCCGGCATCTTTATAAACCTGCTCAACAAATCGAACAGCCAAAAGAGCTAGATCCTGTTTGGTTTCAAGCTGCACTGCAATTTTGTTCAGGTTCTCGGTACCGAGTTTGCGCCGGATTAGCTCAAACAGCAACGCTACCAACGCCGGAATCAAAACTGCCAGTACGTCATAGCTAATTTGTATAACTTTATCTTCCATTATATTATCACCACCGTTTTAGTTTTTTCGTCCCAGGTAACCTTACGTCCCAGCGTCTCAGCCATAGCCCGAACCGGGGCATAGGTGCTACCATCCACAATAATTCCGTCAAAAATAACCCCACCCACGCAGATTTTAGGACGTTGTGGGTCTACCGGTTGAACTAGCAGGTGCATTGCTGACCCAATTATATTAATACCTAAGTAATCTCCAATACCTTTTGCAATAGCCAAGGCCACTTTATCCTGATACTCTCCACTGATCAGCATGGCTTCTTCAGCAGGGTTAGAAATAAACAATAATTCAATCAGCACCGCAGGCATCCTGGTATTTTTAATTACATAGAAATTAGCTTCTTTGTCAGGGTCACTGTCGCTCCAATCCTCACGATACATTACATTCGGGAAAGCCTCTTTCATGCGCTTATTAATTGCCGTAGCTAACCGGTCTGCTTGAGTTGTACCTGGTGTAGTATATATCTCGCTGCCTTTCGCGGTTGAATTTACGCTATTGCAGTGAATAGAAAAGAAAATATCTGCTCCTGAGTCATTAGCAATCTTGCACCTTTGCGCCAGGTCCGCATTAAGGTTTGATGGCCAGGGTACGTCATTGCTTTCCCTGGTGTAGCTCATCATTACATCATTAGCTTGAAGTATTTTGCCTATCTTTAATGTTACAGCTAAGTTAACATCAGCCTCATGTATTCCTGTTGGACCAATTGCCCCCGGGTCATAGCCACCATGTCCCGGATCTCCACAAGCTTTCATTTTAAATCCCCCCATAAAATATTAAGGCTCCGGAGCTATGTCCGGAGGTATCGCAGTTGGTGTTACCGGCTGCGAACACTGTCCATAATACGGCTGTTGATATGACTGATAAGGAGTAATTCCCTGGCTACGCTGCAACCATAAAGCGGCAGACTCTTGCACAAAATACCCACCCAAGATAACGCCAATCAGTGGCACAAGGGCCTGAACAACGGCCAGGGCATCTTTGTTACCAATCGCCTTTCCGCAAAAATATAAAAAAAACTGCCGGAAAAAGCTATGGCCAGCACATCCTTGAAACTAAATTCAAAAGGACGGGAAAAAAAGTTTTTCATTTTCCACTTAGCACCACCAATAACGTTATGATAGTCCCTAAAAACGAAAGGGCCGCTGTCCCCGCGGTCCCAATCATAATCTTATATATGCCTGTAACCTTATCATCCACGTTTTTTATCGTGCCATTTTGAGTATGTTGCCAGCCAACCAGGTTCTCAACGTTAGCCTTCAAAGTTGCCACCTCCTCACGAAGGTAAATAATCTCCTCTTCGTGGTTCACCACCCCCACCTCCGGAACTCAAATTATTTCTTATGAAATAACCCGGGCCAATCACCCTCTTGCCCGGGCATAAAAAAGACGCCTTTCCCTGGGCGTATAGCTTTGATCGCAACTTTAAAATAACACTCCCAAATCACCACTTATCACATACCTTGAATATAATATAGCAACCCCCTATTTTTGGAAAGGAAGTGATTATATGACTTACCGTTTTAACTTAATTATCTACACAGCTGAAAAATTCTGGATTATGAAGGATGAAGAAAAATACCTTGAATATGTTGTTATGGAAAGGCCAGTTGATTTATTAGATAACGGAAAACCCATAGAATATTTCAGTGCTAACGATAACGATGAAGCAATAAAAAAGGGTTTGGAGATTGCTAAAAAACACGGATTACTTTAATTTCAAGGGTGTAGGTTGTTCCTGCACCCTTATGTTGTATTTTATAAACTTATTTGAGTACCACCCGCAAACCAAGTAAAAATATTTCACATGAAATACTTACCTAGTCTACTCACCATGCCGTAAAGTGGTAGATGATACAAACCAACCCGGCAATTGCGACAACCCCACCAAAAAGAACTAAAAAAGAGTGTAGGGTGTTAGGTGAGAGTAAAATACCGGTAATAGTAAATGCAGTAAAGGATACACACTTTGAAATTCCAGTTTTTATTGCTCTAAGCACCGGAGCAAGGCTTGGGGAAATAATCGGCCTGCAGTGGAGTGATATAGATTTAAAAAAAGGTGTTATCCACATAAAACACACAATGGAGCGCAAAAAAGATGGATCACTAAGGCTTACTAATACTAAAACAGTAAAAAGTCGCAGGGCCGTAGAGATCGGTGAAGATACCATAAACAAATTAAAGCAGCATCAGACAAGGCAGAAAGAATGGGAAGTTGCAGCAGAGCCCGGAAAATGGCAAAAAGAAATAGAAATCGTGCTTGGTAAAAAGCAAAAAAATAACCTGGTGTGCACTCACCAGGATGATGGCCGGCCAATTAATCCTAACGCTTTAAGTAGCCGGTTTAGCCGTATAGCAAAAAAATTAGAACTTGATATAGGTTTCCACGACCTGAGACATACCCATGCCACAATGTTACTTAAAGCAGGTGTTCACCCTAAAATTGTATCAGAAAGACTTGGACATGCCAATATTGGAATGACTTTAGACACATATTCACATGTGCTGCCTACCATGCAAAAGGAAGCTGCAGCCATCATGGAAAATTACCTAAAATAAGGCTCGTTAGCAATCCGTTAGCAAAAAGGCCCCTCCATATCGGAGAGGCCTTGATTTTTGCGGCTAAAATTGGAGCGGGTGACGAGGATCGAACTCGCAACCCTCAGCTTGGGAAGCTGATGCTCTACCATTGAGCTACACCCGCATATATATAGCATATATCATTATACGTACTATGCTCATAAAAGTCAAGGTATGTGTGGGCGCTGAAACCTGGGCAAGGGGTAAGCTTTTGCATGATAGGTTTTGTTCGATGGGACAATACTTCTGGAATAATATGGCCGGCGGTTTTGTTATTTGTAAAGCCATTAATATACTTTGGTGAACTGTTACCCCAAAGATGTTCTGCAGCTTATTAGCAGGAAATTTGCCGACTTTGTTGAAATTTTTTATTGAGGTGACATGGATGACCACTGCTGACCATAAATTTATTGTTGAACAAAATAAAGAACGGATCTATCGACTTAAACAGCAGGTGGATGAAGCTACCGATCCCCAGGAAAAACGCAGGCTGAAACGCCGGCTGAGGCAGGCACAAATAGAGCAAATAAAATACCTGAATAAGCTGGCCTGAAAGCAATTTTGGGATTAATCCGGCGTGACCGGGTATAATTGCTATTAATTTAAGAACAGCCTCGATAAAATTTCTTGCCTAATATTCCTTAGTTGTCATATAATTTGATTAGTTAGCTAAAAGGGGGCAATTATATTGGGCAAACATATTAAAACCATTACCGGCCGGACGCTGCAAAGCACCATGCGCAGCGGAGGTTGCGGCGAGTGCCAGACTTCCTGCCAGTCGGCTTGTAAGACCTCTTGCACGGTCGGCAACCAGGCTTGCGCCAATAAAAAGAAAAACTAACTGCACCTGATCCCTTTACGGGATGAGGTCTTTTTTTTGAAGGGAATGATATAAATTGATCCATGTTTTTACCTTTGATGACACCAATATAGTGCTGGATGTCAACAGTAATGTCGTGCACGAGGTGGATGAGCCGACTTTTCAAATTATTAAAGATTACCAAGCTATACCTGAAACAGGTTTGATAAATAAATACGGGCCTGTTTACGGTGCCGCCACTGTTAAGGAAATTATCATGGAAATCAGGGATTTAAAGGATAGCGGGCTGCTTTTTTCCCCGGATCCGCTGCCGGGCGGATACCAGCCTCCGGAGGGCGAAACGGTCAAAGCGCTTTGTCTGAACCTGGCTCACGACTGCAATTTGCGCTGCCGTTACTGTTTTGCCAGCCAGGGTGATTTTGGCGGCCGGAGGGAGCTTATGACGGCGGAAGTGGGCCGTGCGGCTCTTGATTTTTTAATGCGTGCTTCGGGCAGCCGCCGGCATGTAGAGGTGGATTTTTTTGGCGGCGAGCCTCTTATGAACCGTGCGGTGTTGGTGGAACTGGTGGAGTATGGCCGGAACCGGGCCCGGCAGGCAGGTAAGGAAATCAAGTTTACCTTGACTACGAACGTTACCCTGCTGGACCGGGATATGCAGCAATTTATCGGCGACCATGACCTGGCGGTGGTTCTATCAATTGACGGACGTTCCCAGGTGCATGACCGCATGCGGGTTACCGCCTCGGGCGGGGGCAGCTACCGGCGGGTTATGGATAATATCATTGCTTTCACCGGTTCACCATATTGCCGGGAGTATATCATCAGAGGCACTTATACTCGTTATAACCTTGATTTTTGTGCAGATGTCAGGCATCTGGCGGAGGCCGGTTTAAACCATATTTCTGTGGAGCCGGTGGTGGCGGGGGCCGAAACTGACTATGCCTTCAGGGATGAGGATGTGCCTGTATTACTGGAGGAATATGATAAATTAACCAGGTACTTATTGGAAAGGCACCATCAAGGACGACCCCTGGATTTCTTTCATTTCAATATCGATTTGGAGGATGGTCCTTGCCTGCCCAAGCGCCTCACCGGTTGTAGCGCTGGTTCTGAGTATTTGGCGGTGGTGCCCGGGGGAGCATTGTACCCCTGTCACCAGTTTGTAGGTCGGGATGATTTTCAGGTGGGCACAGTGTTTGACGGTGTGATCAATAAAAGCATAGGGAATATATTTCGAACTGCGCATATATATAATAAAAACGCTTGTCGGGAGTGCTGGGCCAAATTTCACTGCAGCGGTGGCTGTCATGCCAATGCTTATTCTTTTAACGGTGATTTGCTAAAACCTTACCGGTTGGGTTGTATACTGGCACGTAAACGGCTGGAGTGTGCGCTGTATCTTAAAATTAAGACCCATGTGGAATAACTGCACAATACTAACAAAAAGGGAAGCGCTATGCTTTCCTTTTTTTGTTGATAAACACTTAAGTTTACGATATGTGTTTTCAATGTTATAATAAACACTGTTCAATATGAAGTATTTTGTCAGTTTATGCATAATTACGCAAGGGAGTGTTTGGTATCCGGAATATTTTAAGTCAATTAACTAGTAAGCTAGCGACAACCATAAAGGAAATATTTAATTACCACATTGGTGCTAAAACAGTGCTGATACTGGGTATTACCGTGCTTGTTGTATGTACATTCTTTAGCCTGGCCCGCTGTGCAGTGGTTTGGAACGGGAATGTTGTGGCAGTGGCCCAAAACCGTGAAGTTGCTGAAGCTGCGGTAAATGATTATTTTCGACAATTGGAAAGAACAGCGGGGATGCCTGTAAAAATAAAAGAGGATGCAATTAAGTATCGACCTACCTGGCAACTGGGGGCGTTGGAAGATAAGAAGGAGATACAGCGCTGCCTGGCCGGTAAATTGGACTGTCAATATGAGGCCTGCGGTATTTTCATAGATGGTAAACAGGTGGCGGCGGTTAAGGATGAGACAGTTGGCCAGGAGGTGCTGGATAAGCTCTTATCTACGTATAGCGATAATGGCCAGTGGAAAGTTGACTTTAAACAAAAAGTCGACATTAAAAGGGTAACCGTTGATGGGTATGAGCTGATGGATACTGATCAGGCGGTGGAATATATCCAGTTTGGCGGCATAGAAGTGAGGAAGTACCAGGTGCAGGAAGGAGATACTCTTTGGGATGTTGCCACGGCGGCAAAATTGCCCGTGGAGGAATTAATAGAAGCAAACCCGGACTTAACACCCCAGACCTTGCAAATCGGGCAGGAAATAAAAATATCCCGGCCTGCGCCGCTTGTTGATGTGTTGACCACCTATAAAGATATGCAAAAAGAAGAAATAGCCTACCGGGTACAGGAAAAGGTTGACCAAAACCTTTACTGGGGTGAACAAAAACTTGTGCAAAAGGGCAGCCCCGGCCAGCGGGAAGTGGTTTATGAAATAACTTTGGAAAACGGCCTGGAAGCAGACCGCAAGGTTTTACAGCAAAAAACCATTAAGGAGCCGGTGCCGCAGATAGTTGCCAAAGGTAATAAAAAATTACTTGCTTTTCGTGGCGGTAATGGGCGTCTGGCTTACCCCACCGCAGGCGCTATAGTGTCACCCTTTGGGGAACGCTGGGGTAGGGCCCATGAGGGAGTTGATATAGCGGTCAACTATGGTAGTCCGGTGGTGGCAGCGGAGGCCGGTACGGTACAGCAGGCCGGTTACCGGGGTGGCTATGGACTTTGTATTGATATTAGTCACGGTAGTGGTGTAGTAACCCGTTATGCTCACCTTTCCGCCGCGGCAGTAAAACCGGGACAGCGTGTGGAAAGGGGACAATTTATCGGCCGGGCCGGTTCTTCGGGAAATTCCACTGGTCCGCACCTGCATTTCGAGGTAATAGTTAACGGTACACATAAAAACCCCGCCTTATTTATTTAAATTACAAGACAATTACCAGGTAATGCTGTTTTCTATCCCTTTTGTTTAAGGTATAATGTTTTTGTGTAAAAATATGTGGAAATTGTTAGGGAGGGCAGCAACCTTGGTTAAAAAGGATAATCAGCAATCTAATAATTTTGGCTCCTTTACAAATTTATCGAGGAAGAAAAAGCAACAAAAAATTATATTTGGTATTCTTGCTGTTGTGCTGGGAGTGGGTTTGGTCGGCTCCTCCATGTTTTGGGCTTTTGGTGATAACAATATACCGTCCAAGTCTAAAGTGGCCGATGTGCAACAAGGTGATACCATTGATCAAAAAATAGCTGATCTAGAGGCACAATTAAAGGAAGACCAGCAAAACACAGCATTGATGGGCCAGCTGGCCGGGCTGTACAGGGATAGCGGCAATGCTCAGAAAGCGGTGGAAACCTATGTCAAGGCACTTAAAATTAAGCCCGACGACGTAGATATGCATAAAGAACTGAGCGTAACGTATTTTCTAATCGGCGATTATGATAATGCCGAGGATCAGGTGCAGCAAGCGCTAAAATTAAAGCCGGACGATGCCTACGCGCATTATTATGCAGGCCAGTTTTATGCTTTTCGCAGTGATGAAGGCCGCGATGTGGCTAAAGGTATAAAAGAATTAGAGGAATTTGTACGTCTACGCAAAGAAGGACCTGATGTGGAAAAGGCCAAGCAGTATATTAAGGAATTGCAGGATGGCCAAACAAGCTAAACAGGGCCAGGGCAACCTGGCCCTTTCTGTTATAATTTACCGTGGGCATTGCAGTCAACTAATTATATAATAAAACCATCAATTGATTATAAGGGGAATAATGCATGACCGTGAAGCAGCTTGACAATTTACAGGTACCCCAGACCCCTGTTTGCCATACAGCAAAGCTGCTGTCTCTTATTTTAGCGGTGCTGTTCATGGTCAGTACACTTATATTGATCAGGGTACCGGAAAGTGTTAAGGGATATATGTATGGTGTTTTCCGGGAAATTGCCCGGGCCCAAATGCTATTGCGTACCCACGGGTGGCAGCATGTTGAGGACGAGTATTTAATTATCCGTTACATAGGCGACCATGAAGGATCGGAACTGGTACAGGAAACCACCCAACTAGTTTTCCAGCGCATTTGCGACGATTTTAATTTTTCACCGAAACAAAAAGTGCCCATCGTAGTTTATAATTCACGGGAAGAATTAAATGCCAGTTTCGGTTGGCCGGCCAGTGAAAATGCCATGGGTGTATATTGGGGTGGTGTAATTAGGGTACTGGCACCGCAGGCCTGGATAAATGAAAGTGACCCTGCAGCTGTGCGGCATGTTTTCCAGCAGGCCGGTCCCATGGCTCATGAAATGACTCACCTGGTTTTGGATTACGTGGCCCGGGGCAATTACCCTCGCTGGTTTACAGAAGGCTTGGCCCAATATGAAGAATATAAAATTACTGGGTTTATGTTTGAACAACAGACAGGAATTTGGGATCAGGGATTGTATCCACTAAAGGTAATGGACCGTAACTTTGACTCTTTACCAAATCAATCCCTTGCTTACAGGCAGTCGCTATCAGCGGTGGAATACATTGTAGCGGTCTATGGTGAGGACGGGCTGCATAGAATTATTAAAAATTTGTCAAAGGGTCTAAACTTTCATGACTCGATGATACAGGCCCTGGGAACGGCTCCGGAACAGTTTGAAAGTCAGTGGCATGTCTGGTTGTCCAGGGAGCTGCACCAGCCTTTGTATATTAAGCGGGAGGATCAAGCTTAAAATGGACAAACTAATTATTAACGGGGGGCGGCCGCTGCAGGGAAAGGTGCGTATCAGCGGCGCTAAAAATGCGTCTTTGGCAATTTTATGCGCTACTATTATGGCCGGCGATGAAGTAGTGCTGGAGAACATTCCTGATATTAGCGATGTCAGAGTAGTGATAGAGATTATTAAACATATCGGCTCTGAGGTGACCTGGCTAAGCAGCTCATCGCTCAGGATTATGGCACCTGCTGTTATATCGGCGGATCCACCATGCGATCTGGTCAAAAAGCTTCGTGCATCAAATTTACTGTTGGGACCAATGCTGGCCAGGTTTGGCTATGCCAGGGTCTCTCTACCCGGAGGCTGCAATATCGGCGTCAGGCCTATGGATCTTCATTTTAAGGGACTGGCTGGTATGGGTGCACAAATTAACCTTGACGGTGGGTTTGCCGTGGGCAAATGCACCAACCGGTTGAAGGGTGCCCGTATTTATCTGGACTTTCCCAGTGTAGGCGCCACCGAAAATATTATGATGGCCGCCTGCCTTGCCGAGGGACAAACTGTGCTGGAAAATGTAGCTAAAGAACCGGAAATAGTTGACCTGGCAAACTTCCTTAACTGCCTGGGCGCTAAAGTGCGGGGTGCCGGTACCGATGTTATTAAAGTTGAAGGGGTATCCGAACTCGGTGGGTGTGTGCGTTATGCCGTTATCCCGGATCGTATTGAGTCAGGCACTTTTATGGTGGCAGCAGCGGCCACCAGGGGGCATTTAGTGCTTGAGCATGTCATCCCTTTACACGTGGAACCTATTTGTGCCAAACTGCGGGAAGCCGGTGTCCAAGTCTATGAGGACGACGATAGGCTTACCGTTAATGCAACCGGAGAATTGCACCCTGTAGATATAAAAACGATGCCTTATCCAGGTTTTCCTACCGATATGCAGTCGCAAATGATGGCCCTTTTATCCACGATAAAAGGTACCAGTATTATCATAGAGAATATTTTTGAGAACCGGTTTCAGATTGCCGATGAGTTGAAAAGAATGGGGGCCCATATCAAAGTTGAAGGACGTATGGCTGTGGTGGAGGGAGTACCCTGTTTATGCGGCACCAATATAAAAGCCACTGATTTGCGTGCCGGAGCAGCCCTGGTAATTGCCGCTCTGATGGCCCAGGGGCAAACCGAGATATATAACACCCATTTTATCGACCGGGGTTATCACCTGTTGGAGGAAAAACTCACCAAACTAGGCGTAGAGATCAAAAGGGGTCAGGCTTAAACTTTGTATAACTTGTTTGCAAAAGGCGTCAATTTGCGCCTTTTTTGCTGTTTATTGAACTAAAAACAAAGCAGTTTGTAAAACAATAACCGGCTAATTGTATACGTGACTGTTCGTCTGTTACTTTGGCTATAATAAAAGGATTTTCGGAACTGCTGTGAAGCCTCTCCCGCCTGTAGATGCGGGAGGTGAATGGGTGAGTTATGATAGAAAAATAATGGCTGTTGGTGTACATAATTAAAATGAAAGGATGATAGTGTCAAGTATGAAAAAAGTTCTTATAATGCCCTGCCTTGATATCAAGGAAGGCAGAGTGGTAAAGGGAATTCAATTTGTCAATTTGCGGGATGCCGGTGATCCCGTGGAATGTGCCCGTACATATTGTGAAAACGGTGCTGACGAGTTGGCTTTTTTAGATATTACCGCTACATTGGAAAAAAGAAAAACCACCTTGGATGTAGTGCGCCGGGTGGCCGAGGTAACAACCATCCCATTTACAGTAGGCGGTGGTATTGCTTCCCTGGCTGATGCTGAAGCTGTTTTAGCGGCCGGGGCGGACCGTGTGTCCATCAGCAGCGCGGCTTATCGTCAACCCGACTTATTGGACCAGGCTGCAGCGAGATTCGGTTCTGAAAAAGTGGTGGTAGCTATTGACGCAGATAGAAATCCAGCTTTGCCTTCCGGCTATGAGGTTTACATAGACGGGGGTAAAACCGCCACCGGAACAGACGCCGTGGAATGGGCCAGGCAGGCCGAAGCCAGGGGGGCGGGAATAATTCTTCCCACCAGCAAAGCCTGTGACGGTGCTAAAAGTGGCTATGACATACCTTTGATTAAGGGCATTAAAGAGGTAGTACAAGTACCTGTTATCGCCTCCGGCGGGGCTGGTAAGATGGAGCACTTCCTGGCAGCGGCTCAAGAAGGACAGGCTGATATACTGCTGGCCGCATCTGTTTTCCATTTTGGTGAGATTTTAATTGGGGAGTTAAAACAATATCTACGGGATAATGGCGTTGTCACCGCCTAAACCCTCATTCCGGCGGGGTACAATTATTTATGAAGATAGGGTTGCATAAAGCTGATATGTTGATAAACTTAGTAATTTCCGGTTAAATATAAGAAGGCGGGCCAAAGATGCGGATTACTGTAGCTGCGGTGGGTAAATTAAAGGAAAAATACTGGCGTGAAGCAATTGCCGAATATAGTAAGCGGCTTAGTGCCTACTGCCGCCTGGAAATAGGTGAGGTGACCGACGAAGGCTATACTGAGGGTTTGCCGGTCGCTGAAGAGGAAAAAATTAAACAGCGGGAATGGCAAAAGATCGCCCGGCACCTCAGAGCAGATACCTATCTGGTAGCCCTGGACGTGCAAGGTGAACAGGTATCCTCGGAGGAACTATCCGCCCGCCTGGATAAGCTGGCCCTGGACGGGCACAGTGACATTACCTTTTTGATTGGCGGCAGCCTGGGTTTGCCGGCCCAGGCCCTCAAACAAGCCCACTGGCGGCTGTCCTTTTCCCGCATGACCTTCCCGCACCAGCTCATGCGGGTGGTGTTGCTGGAACAAATTTACCGCGCTTTTAAAATATCCCGCGGTGAACCGTACCATAAGTAACGGCGGTTTTTATGTGCTATCCAAATTAGATAATTAAGACTATAATAAAAGAAAAAACTATATGAATTATTATCTGATGGAAATTAAGTTGTTAAAAAAGGTGGTTCCAATGATAGTTGTTTCTTTCTTTAACAACAAAGGTGGAGTAGGAAAGACAACTTTATCAATAAACATTGCATCATTTATAGCTTTTAAGTACCAAAAAAAAGTGCTTTTTATTGATGCAGATCCTCAATCAAATTCAACTCAAAATATTTTAAACGACGATTATCGTGATGATGTTTATAAAAAAGATTCAGATAAAACTACTTTACTTTCATACTTGCAACCATTATTAATGGGTGAACCTGAGATTAATAAAAACAACCGACCACTACTTAAAGAAACAAATAGGTTTAACTTTGAACTGATTCCGGGTCACCCCCGGGTTTCACTGATTGAGGATATTTTGAGTGAAGCATGGACAAATTGTAACGGTGGCAAAATTGGGGGTTTCAGAATAACCAATTGGCTAACATCACTAAAAAGTATTTTTGATAAAGAATATGACTTATTATTTATTGATTTAGGACCCTCCCTAGGAGCCTTAAACAGAAGTATTTTGTTGAATTCCGATTATTTTATATCACCTATGGGTTGTGATATCTTTAGTCTGATGGGAATTGAAAATATTGCTACGTGGATTTACTCGTGGCAAGCATCATATGTAAGGTCCGTAAAGTTTCTTGAAGAAAGTTACCCAAAAGAAAAAGATATGTACCCTATAACACTTGACATAAGTAACAAATTTAGATTTTTGGGTTTTTCTGTGCAACAGTATATCACAAAAGTTATAGGCGGAGAGCGCCGGGGGATCAGGGCATATGAGGAAATAATGGTTGAAATACCGAGTATAATCAATCGTAATTTAAGTTGGCTTTTCCCAAAAGGCTTACAAATTGATGACTTAGTGCTTGGAAATATACCTCATCTTTACAGTTTAGTTCCACTAGCTCAATCAAATCACTGCCCAATACATGATTTAAAAACACCTGATGGAATTGTTGGGAATCATTTTAAAATGGTTAGGCAATATTCTGAACTGATGGAAGATATGTGTATCAAATTACTCCGCAATATGGGTGAGTTATATGAGTAGAATTAACTGGCCTCCGTCACTCATTGAAGACATAGCTAGGAGTAGGTGTATATTCTTCCTAGGTGCAGGGGTTTCTGCAGGCGCTAAAACTTTAGATCCAGTACCCAAGAGGCCTAAAACGTGGGATAATTTCTTAACCTCAATAAATGATTCTTTTATAACTGATCCATCAGATAAGGGGTTTATTGCCAGGCTAATTGAAGAAAAAAGATTCTTGTTGGCATTACAATGTATTAATAATCTAATTGATAGTGGAACATATCAGCATATAATTGCGGAGGAATTTTCAAACCCTGATTATCAGCCTAGTCAAGTGCATGAGTTAATAAGCGAAATCGATCCCAAAATTATAATTACAACAAACTTTGATAAAATATATGAAAAGGCTGTTCCTGTGCAAGCAATTACAAAAGTAATATATGATAATCCTAGTAACTTTTCTGATGCCATAAAATCTAATAAAAGGGTTTTAGTATATGCACACGGTTATATTGATAATATAGGAACTATTGTGTTTACCAAAGGACAGTATTTTCGCGCCAAAAGGGATTATCCTGAATTTTATAGCATATTGCAAGCACTTTTTATGACAAATACTATTTTATTTATTGGTTACGGATTAAATGATCCTGATATCAACTTATTACTAGAGAATGTTTACATCAGGACAAGTTCAACAAAATCTCATTATAATGTAACCCTTGAGGGAGTTCATCCTTCAATTGAAAAAGATTGGAAGTCTAGTTATAATATTGATACACTTGAATACGGACCAACTCACGATGATTTAACTCAAGAACTCGAAGTGCTAAAAGCATCGGTAGAAACCTATAAAAGTGCACATGGAATAGGGAAGATATAGGGCATAAAATATGCCCTATTTTATGCTTCTTTCATCTGTTACTTTTTTGGGGAACCTGTATCGAATATTAGTAATATTCGCTTGTTTAGGGATGGTTTCAAACATTAATCAACTCCATATTCGTCCATATAAAGAAGACCAGGCTTTGTTCAAGCCTGGTAGCTGGAATGTTATTATTTTATACACAAATTGACAAATTGCCATTCTTTATGAAAAATAACGATAAAAAAAGTTATTTTGTTTTATATTCTTTTAAATGTGTGAATTCCACAAGAGAGTCGAGCGTTTTAAGTGTAAAAACCTTACCTTTTGTAGCAAACAATAACTTTTTCATATCCTCACGACGGACACCGAACCCGCGCCCGCCAATACAAGCAATAACTTCAAATTTGGGCATGCTTTTTGTATCTCCCGTTAAACTAATAGAAGCCAGGTGCTGTATACGTGTTACTTTATCACGAGCGGTACCGTCATCTTCAGTAATTTTAGCCTCGATGACAACCTGGGGATTAAACTCACTGGGAATTATAAAATCCGGCGCCTGGTCAAATCCTGCAATACGTTCAGCCCTCTTTGTTTTCCTGTAACTAACTCCCGCATTGGCCAGTATTTCTTCAATAGCAGACTCAAGACTATCACCAATTAATTCGGAAACTGAGTCCCTGTGACCGGCAAAGGGTCGTCCCAAGAATCGCTCATATAAAAGCATGGCATAAGGTACTCCTATACCTGACATCGCTCTTATAGCAGATGGACCAGCACTTGTGTCTGCCTTATCCAAGCGATGAATTTTATCGGCGCCCACTTCAGGAACCGGTGAGTTGAGTAACTGGCAAGCTGTTTCTATCAGCGCTTCCACTCGTTCCTTTGTAATGAGGCTACTGCTTAATGGCGTTAAAGGTGACATGCGAATATTGCGGTCCAAGGTTCGAACGAACCCCTGATTCACTTCAATACCTGTGCGTTGTGTAGTTACGTAAGCCCACTCCGGAGGAGTAAATCCAAGCATTGTCCTTAATACAATAATAATCATTGGGTTTTGAAAAGCAGCTTTTATTATAGAAACCGGATCAATGTTTTGGAACCCGCTTGTTACCCGCTTTAAAGACTCATAACCCCTCTCAAATACGGCGTAGTCAATAAACCCATTGCCCTTAGGCAGTACCAGGAACTCTGATTCAAGGCAGGAGAAGACAGCGGAAATGTATACATCCGGATTGGCTTCAATTAAGGGGAAAGACACTTCAAAAGGATATTTCATCTTCTTTTCCTCCATAATGCTCTTGTTCTTCGCGAGCTATTGAACTTTGATAACGGGGAATGTTTGACAAAACATCTGATAGAAGTCTTTCAACAATAGGCCAACCGCCGAGTTTATCAATGGCCTGTGTAACTACCTTCATCTTCTCCGATGCTAACAAGCCTACATTCCAGTTTTTGCGCAAGTTCCAGACAGCTAAACGGACGAGATGTCCGTAAGCAATACAGCGTATATCACCATGCGTTAAATTGACGTTTCCTTTTCGGATACTATACAAATCTTCTTTAACCAGTCCAGCTATTTCTTCAGGCTTGGATACTATGGTACGCCGTGGGACTGAACCGGTTGAGCGACAGACAAAAACCGTATCAATTATTGATGAACCCGTCCCGTTAATATGGATGGAAGCTCCCATCTCCGCCGGACAAGGGATTGAGGCAGAGCAGGTTAGTCCAGCATCAAGGACTGCAACTGCCACAGGTAAATATGCTTCAATTTTATTATGATGATAGGTGAAGGCTAAAGGCGCACCCTCTTTTAATGCATGCGCCATTTTCACAAAGGCAGCAGCCAGTCCTTCAGTGAAATGTGAAAGTCCTCTCTCCATCGTAATATTACCGGTTAGCTCATTCTCGTCCCTTGTGGAATGTTTATCAAAAACTCCACTTGCGTCGTCAATAGCCAAACGGCGCAGCCAAACATAGCAAAAATCCATCAATTCAGCATATTGCACATTGGCGAAATAAGGCGGATCGGTTATTACAGCATCAAGGGAGCCTGGAGGTAAGTCGGCGAAGGTTGAGCTGCAGCAATGAAGTGTAACATTTCTATCTTCCGGTGGAATGGAAGTGTTGCGGTGTTCTCCAATCCATTCGCCCCTAATCTCCACTTGTACTTTTTTTCCGCCTTGATGCCGAATTTCGAAGGGTTTATCACAGTAGGCTTTAGCGCGATCATACTTGAGAATAATATTAGACCAACCGCCACTTCCAATATTTGAGTATTTTCCACCATTTGAGATACCCAGTAGATTGGACTCACACTGCATTAGTCCGACTGGAAAGCCGTGTATTGAAAATATGTCCAGTGATTTTAGTGCCATCGTATCATAACGACAAAGCATATTCTGGTAACGAAGCAAATCAGAAAGGTTTGTTGCTAATGCATTTCGAATCTTTTCGTCTTTAAACCCAGCAATTGTCCGGCAGCTTAATTCCAATCCCAATAGCTGTCGATCATTAAACATCTCGCGGTATCGCAGGTACCCCCATCTATGAAGTCGGTCAGTTTCATCACCAGGTGGGATTTCATCATCAGGTACAAAACTTGGCAATAATCGTCTCCAAGCTTCAGAAGCTATCTCATATTTCTCCAGATCTTCCCGGTCCGGTTTTTTGAAGAACCTGCCCTTATGGTTGGGCTTACATGAAGGACAGTGATACTCTATTGCTATCATGCGGTGTTGAGGGGCGCCATTTGAAGGCTTAGGGTAGGTATTTATTTCCCCACAGTGAGGACACTCAGAATGGTTGCGAGTGTCTGGCCCGCTAATTTTTAATACCTCACCGCAAGCGTGACAACAACTAAGTTTCTTTCTATCCTCCACCTCATTCAATTCGCCGCAAGCAGAACAAATGATTACATTTTTCGGATGGCGCTGGTTTCCAGCAAGCAAATACCCGGGAAATAAATCATAAGTCATCCCACACTCATCACATTTTAGTGTTTTTACCCAGATGAAATACTTGACGTGGGCATTTGGAGAACCGCACTCTGTGCAAATAGTCCTATAAAAGGAGCCAACTTCCTTCTCCAGGCGTTCTTGAAGAGCAACTGCCGCCTTACGATATGCCTCCAAGTCGAGATGCGCAATCTCCTGGCGAACGATCCAATACGCCATTGGATTAATATCGTAGCCAGTAATGTCGCACCCAAGACGATTGGCTTCAATAAGCGGTGACCCCCCACCCATAAATGGGTCAGCTATTTTAAGCTTATTTAGGTTATGTGCCTTATAGAAATTATCCTTTAAATTACCATTAGCAAACTCAGACAACAAAAGCCCCCTGAATAAAGTACCGGGACGTCTGGCAAACCATTTATGTACAGCTATGATTGGACGGTAGTTTTGTTGAATCCGCTTTTCATGAAGGGCTAAATCAGAAATAAATGGAATATCAAAGTCTTTTTCAATCATTACTTTTCCTCCGAAAAAGCCTGTTTACTAAACCTTGTGTTATTCGCTTATTTACACCAGCTTTCCTGCATAAAATTAGCTGGCATTTACAAATAGCTTAATTTTATAAAACCACATTGCTCTCATTTATAACCGTTCTAGCATAATTTAAAAATGGATATAAATTCATGTCGTATTCTCCTGAAAACCATATTCTTCGTTCGACGAACCCAGCTTGCCCTATCAGTATTACTTGCCAACTCTATTTCGGTAATGGAAAAACCTGTTCAAGAGAATGTGCACATACTCTTTGTCTAAAAGCAAATCGAAACTAAGAAATTTTTCTCAATGTATGATATCCATTTCGAATGTAAAGTGGTAATGATTGAAGTGATTCTGGAATAATATCAGAGCCTTCACCATAGACTGCAAATTCGTTATTAGCTAGAAAATACCCTGCATCAATAGCTAGTTAATCAACTATTTTACGCAAAAACCCAGACACAGCGGGGATTGGATGATCTCCTTTACTTGTTTTATTGTTAATTTGAACTGCAGACTGACCAAAATAATTCGTTTTACTACAACATGAGAGGCCTTGTCCTGGATAATCTGGGCAAACTGTATGTAGAGCTGTCGCGGCGGGGAGGCAGCAGAGAGCTACCAACTGGCGATAAAGACCTTCGACGAGGTGCTGCGGCTAGCTCCTTGCTATTGGTAGGCGATAGCAGCTTACGACAAAGCACTGCGGCTGGCGCCCGATTATGTCCAAATCCACAACGACAGGAGATTGTTTTAAAGAAGCTAGTAAAATTAGCTGTTAGGTAGTATACGGTGAACCGTACCATAAGTAACGGCGAAAAAGCTACCTAGAAGTTCATAAGACTTTAGGCAGCTTTTTTTAATATTTTCGTAGTATCTGTCATGTAACCTGTTGATAAATAATTTGCAAAGACTTGTTAGTAATTTAATGCCCCCACCCTACTTACATAGCCCTTTATTATTAACTTCAGAATACGTTTACTGATTCACTCACTCAATTTCCTTGAAATCTCCTTTTTGTTCAGCACCTACTACAACCTTTTTAACTAATTTTGTTGCTTCTACGCCAAATCTTCATTTCCCCCGCCTGCTTAATTAATTCATCCCGAAAATCCGGATGCGCTATATTAATTAGCGCTTCGGCCCGTTCCCAGGTGGATTTGGCTTTTAGAATAGCTTTACCGTATTCAGTAACCATATATTCAACTGATGTTCTTGGATCAGTAACAATAGAGCCTGTAGTTAAAAGAGGTTTAATTCGAGAATACTTTTTACCATTTTCATCTTTATAGGTAGAGGTAAGGGCGATAAAACTCTTCCCCCCTCTGGAATCAAAGGCACCGGTTACAAAATCAAGCTGCCCGCCTGTACCACTAATCTGCCTGATACCTGATGTTTCTGCATTAACTTGACCAAATAAATCTACTTCTACAGCGTTATTAATAGACATTACTTTATCATTCTTGGCAATTATATTGGGATGATTAGTATAATCTACCGAGTAAGTAGCACACCTGGAATTATTATTAATAAAGTCATATAATTTCTGTGTACCCAAGGCAAAAGTATATACTATTTTATAAGGGTCGATATTTTTATTCCGCCCGGTTAACACACCTGCCTCATACATATCCACATATGCATCTACCAACATTTCTGTATGTGCACCCAAGTCTTTCAAGTCTGATTCGGCCAGCATTTTACCAACTACATTGGGCATAGCACCGATACCCAACTGAATGCAAGCCCCATCCTCTATTTCTTCCATTACATACGAAGCTATTTTCCGGTCCTCTTCAGTAGCGGCAGGCGAGGGAATTTGCGGCATAGGAGGATTATCGCCTTCTACTATATAATTAACCTCAGAAATGTGAATAGCTTCATTATACCCACCCAGAGCCCGGGGCATATTTTCATTTACTTCCACAATAACAATCTTAGCCTTATCTACAATGGCCCGGGCATGAGATACCTGGATCCCAAAGTTAAAAAACCCGTGTTCATCCATCGGTGCTACCTGCAGCATAGCCACATCAACCGGGAGGTATATTTCATAATAAGCCGGTACTTCCCTATACAGAACAGGTATAAACCAGCATACACCATGGTCCTGCAGTTTTCGATCCAGAGCACCGAAATGCCAGTTATTATAAGTAAAGTGTTGTGCTTCCGGATCCACCTTGACAACCTCGGGCATTCCGTAAGTTGTACAGGTAGCACGTATCTTCACATCCCTTAACTCTTCTTTTCTTTGCGCCAAAGCTTTGTCCAAACTAATGGGTCTCCCATTAAATGAATTGTAATCTACCCAATCGCCGGACTTGATAACACTAACTGCTTCCCGGGATGAAACAAGTTTACTTTTATATATTTCGGTAAAGGATACCACTACTATTCCCACCTTTAGGAAAACAATTTAGTTGTGTCATGGCCGACAATATGCCAGCCATGATATTTAGTGTATAACTTTAACTATTTCAATACATTAGCTGCTATAACTACCCTTTGCACCTGGCTGGTACCTTCATAAATCTGCATTATCTTAGCGTCACGCATGTATTTTTCTACCGGATATTCTTTAATGTACCCATAACCGCCCAGAATCTGTACAGCATCCGTGGTAACTTTCATGGCCATATCACCGGCATAACCTTTAGCAAGTGAGGAAGCAGCGCTATAAGGCATACCGGCATCTCTTAACCAACAAGCTTTGTATATTAACAGGCGGGCTGCTTCAATTTCCATCGCCATTTCTGCCAGCATAAACTGGATACCCTGTAGAGCTGCTATTGGTTTTCCAAACGCTACTCTCTCCTTGGCATAGTTTGAAGCATATTCAAAAGCTGCTTGGGCCACACCTACGGCCAGGGCGGCAACCATGGGACGAGACATATCGAGTGCTTTCATGGCAATTTTAAAACCGTCGCCCTCTTTACCCAGCAGGTTTTCCTTCGGAATACGTACATCTTCAAAAATTACATCAGTGGTACTGGAAGAGCGAATACCCAGTTTATTTTCCTTCTTACCAACAGATACACCGGGGCGATCTTTTTCAACGATGAAAAAGCATAAACCCTTATGACCTTTACTCCGGTCCACCGAAGCACAAACAGTAAAGATATCAGCTACGCCACCGTTAGTTATAAAGCATTTGGAACCGTTAATTACATACTCGTCGCCTTCAAGTTTAGCTGTGGTTTTTAAAGCAGCAACATCGGACCCGGCACCGGGTTCGGTAAGACAAAAAGCAGCCAATTTTCCTTCATTGAGTACATTAAAGAAACGTTCTTTTTGCTTGTGATTTCCGGCAATCACTACCGGGTCAGCTGCCAACAGACAAGATGCTGCAACAGTTGTAGCTACACCGGCACAACCCCTGGACAGCTCTTCCATAACTACTGCCTGTCCAACTGTGTCCAAGCCGGGTCCGTCGTACTCTTCAGGAACCCCAACGGTTAAAAGCCCGGTTTCATGCAATTTGGGAATTAAGTCATAAGGAAACTGATTTTTTTCGTCATACTCTTGAGCTACCGGCATAATTTCCTGCTCCGCAAATTTACGGGCCATGCGTCTCATAGTTTCTTGTTCTTCAGTTAGTAAGAAATCCATTATTGTTCCCCCTTAAAAAATGTTATCATTAGAATAGATGCAATTTTTCAAATTTATATATCTCTGGTCCACAGTGAAGCCATAGCCGGTCCACCACCAACACATAAGGAAGCTCCACCCACAGTCAAATTTAATCTTTCTAATTCATAATACAGGGATACTATGATCCGAAGAGCGGTACATCCAACCGGATGGCCAAGACCGATTCCGGAACCGTTATGATTCACTTTATCCAAACTCAAATCCATATCAAAGTCCTCTTTAAGTATTCTACCTACTCCCAGCCACTGGGCAGCAAAGGCCTCGTTAATTTCCCAGTATTCCACATCCTCAAATTTCATGTTGGCCTGCTTAAGACATTTAGGAATAGCAACAGCCGGACCAAGTCCCATTACCTTGGGATCCACACCCTCACAACAGATATTGACCAGTTTCATTAAGGGCTTGATTCCCAATTCAGCTGCTTTATCCTTGGACATGATAACTACAGCGGCTGCTGCGTCATTAATACCGGAAGCATTGGCAGCAGTAACAACACCACCCTTTTTAAATGCAGGCGGCAGTTTGCTCATTGCTTCAAGATTGGCACCTCTTATAAAATGCTCATCAGTATCAAATATCTTAACACCTTTTTTGGATGTAATTTCTACCGGTACAATCTCCCGCATGAATATACCCTCATCAACTGCTTTTGTAACCCGTGTATGGCTTATAAGTGCCAGTTCATCGCATTCCTCACGGGTAATACCATACTTTTCCGCAATATTTTCAGCAGTTACTCCCATATGACCGGGAACCAGTTCATCAAACAATCCATCATGAATCATACTGTCTTCGATGGTTCCTGCATTCATTCTGTAACCCATACGAGCCTTGGGAATCAAATAGGGAGCATTTGTCATACTTTCAACACCCACTGCCAGGCCAATTTCAGTTTTACCCAACATAATATTATGACAAGCAACCTCCAGCGCCCGCATACCTGAAGCACAGTTCTGGTTAACAGTAACAGCACCGCTTCTGTGAGGAAGCCCGATTCTCATTCCAACCTGCCGTGCCGGTAAGGAACCCTGCATACCGGGAAAACACTGTCCCATACAAATTTCATCAACCATATCTGCAGAAATTCCGGCCCTTGCGATAGCTTCTTTACCGACAGCGATAGCCAGTTCTCTTGCAGATACATCTTTTAAACCACCTAAAAATTTTGCAATAGCGGTTCGACAAGCACTTACTATAACCACATCTTTAATTTCCATCAAAATACCCCCTTCTTATGCTAAACCACAATTAATTGCTTTCTTTACACTTCCTTGTCCAGAGCCACCTCATCAAGAAGCTTATACAGCTCGGTTACAAGCTCCAGATTTAAAGTATTCATCACCTTGGGCCTGTTCAGCTGAATTACGGCAATGTTTCCTTCTTTACTGTAAAGCAGATTTTTGTAATCCATTCATTCTTCACCTACCTTACTTCTTATAATTGTAAAATCCACGCCCGGTTTTCAGCCCCAAATGCCCGGCCCGAACCATCTGTTTTAAAAGTAGTGCGGGACGATATTTACTGTCGGCAAACTCCTTATGAAATACCTCGGCAACTGCCAATACAACATCTATACCGACCAAATCAGCCAGTGCTAACGGCCCCATAGGCATGCCTGCTCCCAATTTCATGGCAGTATCTATTTCCTCTTTGGTACCTATCCCTTCACCGAGGGCAATAACAGCCTCATTAATCATCGGAACCAAGATGCGGTTAACAATAAATCCAGGGGATTCCTTGGCGTTAACCGGCACTTTACCCATTTTTTTTGATAACTCGGTAACAACAGTTAACGTTTCCTGAGAGGTATCCAAACCTGGAATAACTTCTACCAACTTCATTACCTGGGCGGGATTGAAGAAGTGCATACCAACAATTTTATCCGCTCTTTTGGTTGCAGCCGCCATTTCAGTAATTGAAAGTGATGAAGTGTTACTGGCTAAAATTGTATGTACAGGGCATAATTCATCCAGTTTCTTATAAACATCTTTTTTAATGTCCATATTCTCAATAATAGCCTCAATTACTAAATCCACTTCTTTACAATCATCATAAGTAATACTGCCCTTCATACGAGCTAATACTTGCTCTTTATCTTCAGCCGTCATTTTACCCTTATCAACGGCTTTCTGGAGAGCCTTACCAATTCCGGTTATAGCCCGGTCCACTAAACTCTTTTCTACATCAATAAGAACAATTTCATACCCTGATTGAGCTGCTACTTGTGCAATACCGGAACCCATAGTCCCACTACCAAGAACTGCTATTTTTGCAATATTCATATATACTTCCTCCTCTAATAACTATAGTTATCAATTGAGCACAAACCATGCCACAAAAACAGGTTGTTGTAAAATAATGAGATATTTAAAGTATCAGAAAGTATTAAGAATATAATTAAAATTTTATATAACTTAGAAATATTGCATTATTATAAAAATAATCTCATTTTTGCAACCCATAATATGACAAATTGCAGAATCTCTAAACTAAATAACCTTTCTCTTTTTGCATCAATATTCGCAATTTGCGATACCTGAGATTAAATAAAAAAATCACTCCAATTGGAGTGATTTTTTATTTAATATTGTATTTTTTTATTTTTCTATAAAGAACCGATGGATGTAAATCCAGTATGCGAGCTGCTTTTCTCCGGTTACCATTTACCTGTTTTAAAACACTGGTAATCATGTTTATTTCTGTCTGACTCACAGCTTCAGTCAATGTCTTTGGCTCATAAAGTGCGGGACTGACGTCAACTATTTTTAACAACATAGGAAATTGTTCAGGCGTAATTAACTTTTCATTTGCGAAAACAAAAACTCTTTCCAGACTGTTTTCCAACTCCCTCACATTTCCCGGCCAATGATACTTCATAAGAAGTTGAACAGCATCTTCTGTAAAACCATGAACATTACAATTTAATTTTTTATTGAGTTTTTTTGTTAAATAACTTATCAGTAAAGGTATATCATCTAACCTTTCTCTTAGCGAGGGCATTTTAAAATTAATTACGTTTAAACGATAATAAAGGTCCTGTCGGAAAGTACCATCCTTAATCATTTTTTCCAAATCCCTATTAGTTGCAGCAATAACTCGAACATCAAGGTCTAACGAACCAATACTTCCAAGTCTCTCTAGCTCACGCTCTTGCAAAATAGTTAAAAGCTTGGATTGCATTGTTAACGGCATTTCACCTATTTCATCCAAGAAAATGGTGCTACCTTGAGCCAATTCAAATTTACCGGGTTTGCCTCCTTTTTTAGCTCCGGTGAAAGCACCTTCGTCGTAGCCGAAAAGCTCAGACTCTAATAAATTCTCCGGTACAGCCGCACAATTAACCCGAACAAAAGGTTTGTCAGCTCGGAAACTGGCATTATGAATAGCCTGAGCAACCAGTTCCTTACCTGTTCCACTTTCACCGGTAATAAGCACAGTCGATATTGAGGAAGCTATTTGACAAGCTAATTTTTTTATCTCCTTTATTTTTTCACTCTCTCCAATTATATTGTCAAAAGTGTACTTGGCCTTATGAAATTTTTTAAATTCCGCCTTATAGAATTCTAATTCTTTCTCTAACTGTCGGAGTTTTTTTGCCAATAACTTTCCCGAAGTCATATCAGCATAGAGGGATTTTCCGATTGCCCCAATAATTTCACCATCGTCATTAATTATTGGAATTCTTAAAACAATAAACTTTCTTCCGTTTACTTCCCAAAAGTCATATAGAATTGTTCTCCCCGACTCTATAACTTGTGGTAATTTCGTATGACTTGTAACATCTGCAATATGTTTTCCCATAGCATCTTCTATATTTAATCCCAACATCTCAAGATAGGTATTGTTTATTAATCTAATATATCCCTGCTTATCTACAACAACAATGCCTTCATAGGGGTTATCAATTAGCACATCCAAGACACCGTTGTTAAGCAATTTCTGTTTTAACATTTGAATATCTTTTTGTTCTGTCAAGTCGGGCACTCCTCAAAGTGTTAATTAAAATTTACTGTATTTTTCGACAACAATATCATATTTCCTTTTCAATAATTAAATTATGGAGTTTTTTTTATGAAGCAACTCAAATGAATAGAATCATGTAAAAAGATGTGTTTTAAAAAAGGCCTGTATCAAATTTTACTTTCTTGGAATTATATAGGAGAACATATTTATATTTTTGGAAAAGGTGGTGATTATCATGACGCAACCTCAGGAAATAGGTGTTACCAAACCTTTGGAACGAGAATTCCCGAAGAAGAAATATGATGAACTTGAATCTTTTATAAACAGCCTGGAGACTACCAAAGGGGCTTTAATTGAAATCCTTCATAAAGCTCAGGACATTTTTGGATACCTTCCGAGAGATGTGCAGCTTTTTGTTGCACGCAAGCTGGGTATTCCCGGTGCAGAGGTTTATGGAGTAGTAAGCTTTTATTCCTACTTCACTACAAAGCCCAGTGGGATACATACCATTAGTATTTGCATGGGAACGGCCTGTTTTGTTCGGGGAGCAGATAAAATCGCTGAAAAATTTAAAGAAAAGCTTGGTATTGAGTCGAATGAAACCACCGAGGATGGGCTATTTACCATCAAGGATGTCCGCTGTATCGGCGCTTGTGGCCTTGCCCCTGTCGTCATGGTGGATGACAAAGTGTATGGAAGGGTTAAGGTAGAGGATGTCGACGATATTATAAATACGTATCGGCGGAAAGGAGAAGCAGTATGCAGATAAAATCCCTGGAGGAGTTATCTAAAATAAAACAGGAATCTAAAGGCAAAATCAAGCCGAGACTTCACCGGGATACTACAGCAACAGAGAAAAATATTTTAGTCTGTGGAGGCACAGGGTGCCTGGCAAACAATAGTGATAAAATCATACAAATATTAACAGCCCTTTTAAAAACCCGGGGCATGGTCGAGCAAGTTAAGGTAATTCGTACAGGCTGCTTTGGATTTTGTGAACAAGGGCCAATCGTAAAAATCGAGCCCGATAATGTATTCTATGTCCGTGTAGGATTGAAGGATGTCAAGGAAATTGTTGAAGAGCATATTATCAAAGGCAGAAGGGTAGAGAGACTCCTGTATGAAGATCCCCGGAAAAAGGAAAAAGTTCATACACAGGAAGAGATGACTTTTTATAAAAAACAGCTCCGTGTTGCGCTTCGCAACTGCGGGTTGATTAATCCGGAGAATATTTATGAATATATTGCGTTAGGCGGCTATGAAGCATTAGGAAAGGCGCTAACACAAATGTCCCGGGATGAAGTTATTGAGACCGTAAAAAAATCAGGTCTTCGCGGGCGAGGAGGCGGAGGTTTCTCTACGGGGCTTAAATGGGAGATTACCAGACAGCAAGAAGATGAAGAAAAGTTCATCATCTGCAATGCGGATGAAGGGGATCCGGGGGCTTTCATGGATCGAAGCATTTTAGAAGGTGATCCCCATAGTGTAATAGAGGCTATGGCCATCGGTGCATATGCAATCGGTGCAGACAAGGGGATAGTCTATATTCGTGCAGAATACCCCCTGGCAATCTCCCGGCTGACCACTGCCATGCAGCAAGCTAGAGAACTGGGTTTTTTGGGGAAAAGAATTTTTGGAGTAGACTTCAACTTTGATATTAGGCTCAAATATGGGGCGGGTGCCTTTGTTTGTGGAGAAGAAACCGCGCTTATCAACTCCTGCGAAGGTAAGCGGGGCGAACCTAATTATAAGCCGCCATATCCAGCTGAAGAGGGCTATTGGGGACATCCTACTTGTGTAAACAATGTGGAGACATTTGCCAATATTCCGGTGATTATATCCAGGGGAGCAGAGTGGTTTGCGACCATGGGGACGGAAAAAAGTAAGGGTACCAAGGTCTTTGCCCTGGCAGGTAAGATAAATAATGTTGGATTGGTAGAGGTACCAATGGGCATTACCTTGCGTGAAATAATTTTTGACATCGGAGGTGGTATTCCTAATGGTAAAAAGTTTAAAGCCGTGCAGACGGGAGGCCCCTCCGGCGGGGTAATTACGGAAAAGGGACTGGATACACCTATTGACTATGACAACCTTTTGGAGACAGGCTCCATGATGGGTTCAGGCGGCATGATTATCATGGATGAAGATGACAATATGGTCAATATAGCAAAGTTTTATTTAGAGTTTACTATGGATGAGGCTTGCGGAAGGTGCGTACCGGGACGCATAGGCACCAAAAGACTTTTTGAAATGCTCCACAAAATAACATCAGGAAAGGCTACCATGGCGGACCTGGATGCCTTGAAGCAGTTGGCATACATGATAAAGGACAGTTCTCTGTGTGGACTATGTCAAACAGCCCCCAATCCAGTTATTAGTACTATGAAACACTTCTGGCATGAATATTTGGCCTTTATCAAGGATGTAGATCATCCCCAGGGAGAGGGAAGGTATGTGCCAAAGAATAAAATTGGTTTGAAATCATAAAGGGGGTGTGAAAAATTTTAGCTGAGCAGCATAATCATGCAGATAAAAAAAACATACATATCCGTATCAATGACCAGGAGTTGACTGTCCCCGAAGGAATAACGATTCTGGAGGCGGCTCATGAAGCGGGTGTCAAAATCCCTACCCTGTGCCATCTGGACTTGCACGATTTCCAATTATACAATAAAACAGCTTCCTGTAGAGTATGTATGGTAGAGCTGGTTGATGCAAGGAATAATCGAAATAAACTGGTACCCTCCTGCGTTACCAAAGCACAGGAGGGAATGGTGGTACGGACCGATACCATTCGGGCTATCACAGCTAGAAGAATGGCAGTGGAATTACTATTATCAAACCACCCTAATGAATGTTTCACATGTCCCAAAAATCTGGAATGTGAGCTTCAATCCCTTGCAGAGGAGCTGAATGTAAGGGAGATTCGTTGGGAAGGGGAGAGGATGGACTATCCCAAGGATATGTCCAGCGATGCTATTGTTAAGGATGCCAACAAGTGTATTTATTGCAGGCGCTGCGAGACTGCATGCAATGAGGTGCAAACCTGTGGGATTCTTTCAGGCATTGGTCGTGGCTTTAATGCTTTTGTTGGCCCCTTTGCCAATATCCCCATGGTGGAGTCTTCTTGTACGTATTGTGGACAATGCGTGATGGTTTGTCCCACAGCAGCCCTTACCGAAGCCTTTCACTGCGATAAGGTTTGGGAGGCCATCAATGATCCTGATAAGTATGTGGTAGTCCAAACCGCCCCCGCCATCCGTGTTGCACTGGGGGAACTTTTTGGCATGGAACCCGGGACCATTGTTACCGGCAAAATGGTAACTGCTTTAAAACGCATGGGATTTGATGCAGTATTCGATACGAATTTTGGAGCGGACCTTACTATCATGGAGGAAGCTTCGGAGCTTATTTATCGCCTTAAAAACAATAAAACACTACCGATATTAACAAACTGCTGCCCCGCCTGGGTCAAGTTTATTGAGCACCAATTTCCGGAGTTGATCCATGTTCCTTCTACCTGCAAGTCACCACATATTATGCTTGGAACCATTGCCAAAACTTATTATGCAGAGAAAAAAGGTTTGGATCCTGATAATATTGTGGTAGTATCGGTCATGCCTTGCATAGCCAAAAAGGCGGAGGCCAAACGTCCGGAACTTACGAAGGATGAACATAACAATGTGGATATTGTTATTACAACCCGCGAACTGGGGGCAATGATTAAGGAAGCGGGAATTGAATTTGTCAAACTGCCGGATAGCAAATTTGACAGTCCTCTGGGGGAAGCAACAGGTGCATCTGTTATATTCGGTACAGCCGGAGGAGTCATTGAAGCGGCACTCCGTACCGCTTCTGAATGGATGACAGGTAAACCGCTTGATAAGGTTGAGTTTGAGGAGTTAAGAGGAATGGAAGGTGTTCGTAGAGCTACTGTAAAAATAGGTGATCAGGAGCTTAAAATCGGAATTGCCAGCGGTCTGGGTAATGCACGGCATATTTTAGAGGATATTAGGGATGGTAAAGCCAATTATCATGCAATTGAAATCATGGCTTGCCCCGGTGGTTGTATTGCTGGAGGGGGGCAACCTTATCACCATGGAAATGATGAGGTCATCAAGAAGCGCAGAGAAGCCATTTATGCAGAGGATAGAAATAAAAAAGTGAGAAAATCCCACGAGAATAAGGAGATCCTGGAGCTTTATAAGAATTATCTGGGAGAGCCCTTTGGCAAACGGGCACATGAACTTCTCCATACCCATTTTGAAGAAAGGGAAAGAATATGAAGCCTCGTGCACTAAAATTCATAAAAGCCAAGCCCGGGAAGGAAAGTTCCTGGGCTTTGTTTCTGTAATGTTGGCAAAAATACACCAAAGCTATATTTGTCTATGTGGAGGCGCAGGTTTTAGCAAGGCTTAATTGCTTACTAATATGCAGCAGTTGAGCCTTTTTCGTGTAAAACTTTCGATTGCTCCTGTTGGGAACCCGCCCTACTTGCTCTTTCTTGGTAAACGGAGATGTTGTATAATGTACTGATATGAAAGGGGAGTTTGGTATATATGGAAGATAAAATTCAAATGAAAGTTCCAATAGTGGAAATTGACGGCGACGAAATGACCAGAGTTATCTGGCGGGATATTAAAGAGATTTTATTGACTCCTTACATAGATTTAAAAACAGTATACTTTGACCTGGGACTTGAGAAGAGGGATGAAACAGAGGACCGGATTACGGTGGAAGCTGCCCGGGCTGCCAAGGAATATGGTGTGGCGGTCAAATGCGCCACCATTACCCCCAATGCTCAGCGGGTTAAAGAATATAACTTGAAGCAGATGTGGAAAAGCCCTAATGGCACGATTCGGGCGATTCTGGACGGCACGGTTTTCCGCACGCCGATAATTGTCAACAATATAAAACCCTTTATAAAAACATGGGAAAAGCCTATTACTATTGCCAGGCACGCTTACGGCGATGTTTACAAAGGTGTGGAAATGAAGATTGAAGGAAAAGGTCAGGCGGAGATTGTCTTCACGGGGCAAGATGGGCATGTATCCAGAGAGGTTATCCACGATTTTGCCGGGCCCGGCATTATTATGGCTATGCACAACCTGGATAAATCCATTGAGAGCTTTGCCAGGGCCTGCTTTAATTTCGCGCTGGACCAGAAGCAGGACCTGTGGTTTGCCACAAAGGACACCATTTCTAAAAAATACGACCATAACTTTAAAGATATTTTCCAAGACATCTATACCAGGGAGTACCAGGACAAGTTTTCAGCGGCGGGAATTGAATACTTCTATACACTCATTGATGATGCCGTGGCCAGGGTAATCCGCAGTTCCGGTGGCTTTATCTGGGCCTGTAAAAATTATGACGGTGATGTAATGTCGGATATGGTGGCCACCGCCTTTGGCAGCCTGGCCATGATGACTTCGGTTTTGGTTTCGCCTGATGGTTGTTTTGAGTACGAGGCTGCCCATGGTACAGTGACCAGGCATTATTATCAGTATTTAAAGGGTGAAAAAACGTCAACCAATCCGGTGGCCACTTTATTTGCCTGGACAGGCGCATTGAGAAAAAGAGGTGAATTGGACGGCATCTCCAGTTTAGTTCAATTTGCCGCCGATCTGGAACAAGCAGCCGTAGATACCATAGAAGCAGGGATAATGACCAAAGACTTGGCCTTGCTGGCAGAAGGGGAAAAGAAGATAGTCAATACCCGGGAATTTCTGCAAGAAGTTAATGCACGCCTGGGAAGACGGTAAGTTTGAGCAGGTAAGTGGGGACGCTTTTGCTTGTCCTTTAGGGGTAGGCAAAACGTCCTCACTTGCCTGTTGACATAAATGTAGAAAACGAGAGAAAATGTATTAGCCACATAATTGGCAGTATTTTTGGGTAATATATGGAAATATGAACCAAATTTAAACGTGCCATACAATGCCTGCTCAAGGAGGAGAATAGATAAAGTATGAAGGCCCCACAAAATGAATTATCCGGCGGTACAAATTTTATTCAGAATATTATCAATGAGGATTTAAAGCAAGATAAAAACGATAGTCGGGTACACACCAGGTTTCCACCTGAACCAAACGGGTATCTGCACATTGGACATGCCAAGTCCATTTGTTTGAATTTCGGCCTGGCGGAAGCATATCATGGTCTATGTAACCTGCGTTTTGACGATACCAACCCAACTAAAGAGGAAGTCGAATATGTCGATTCCATTAAGGCAGATGTTAAGTGGCTGGGCTTTGATTGGGGTGACCGGCTGTTTTATGCTTCAGATTATTTTGAACAGCTCTACGGGTATGCCGTTGCGTTAATCAAAGCTGGCAAAGCCTATGTCTGCGATCTAACTGCGGAGCAAATCAGGGAGTATCGTGGCACTCTTACAGAGCCTGGAAAAGACAGTCTCTACCGTACCCGCTCGGTGGAGGAGAACCTGGATTTATTCCAGCGAATGAGGGCTGGAGAATTCCCGGACGGGTCCCGGGTGCTGCGGGCGAAAATAGATATGAAATCGCCTAATTTAAACATGCGTGACCCGGTGCTGTACCGCATTCAGCGGGCCAATCATCACCGTACGGGCGATAAATGGTGCATTTATCCCATGTATGACTTTGCCCACCCAATTTCGGATGCCATTGAGGAAGTTACCCATTCCATATGCACATTGGAGTTTGAAGATCACCGCCCGCTGTACGATTGGGTGCTGGATAACTTGGACGTTCCTTGTCGCCCGCAGCAAATTGAATTTGCCCGGCTCAATCTCAGCCATACTGTGATGAGCAAGCGTAAGCTGCGGGCGCTGGTGGAGCAGGGGTTTGTCAGTGGTTGGGATGACCCGCGCATGCCCACTATATCTGGTTTGCGCAGGCGCGGCTATACTCCGGAAGCCGTTCGGGACTTTTGTGATCGGATCGGCGTGGCTAAAAGCAATAGTTTTGTTGATATAGCCATGCTGGAACACTGCATCCGAGAAGATTTAAATGACCGGGCGCTGCGTGCGATGGCAGTGTTGCATCCGCTCAAAGTTATCATCGATAACTACCCGGAAGACCGTGTGGAAATGATGGATGCCGAGAATAACCCCGAGCATCCCGATATGGGATTCCGGCAGGTGCCTTTTACACGGGAACTGTATATTGAACAAGATGATTTTCGGGAAGACCCCCCAAGGAAATTTTTCCGCCTGGCTCCGGGCCGTGAGGTAAGGCTTAAACATGCTTATATTATTAAATGCGAGCGGGTGGTCAAAGACGAGCAAACCGGTCAGGTATTAGAGCTGCATTGCACCTATGATCCCGATACCCGCAGCGGCATGTCTAATGAGGTGCGCAAGGTAAAGGGCACACTGCACTGGGTTTCAGCCGCCCACGCGGTTAAAGCCGAAGTGCGTTTGTATGACCACCTTTTCATAAAAGAAAACCCGGAAGAGGATGAAGATTTCAGGTCCAATATAAATCCCGGCTCGCTGGAGATATTGACCTCTTGCCTGGTGGAACCCAGCCTGGCGGACGTGCACCCGGGGAACCGGTACCAATTTTTAAGACAGGGGTATTTTTGCGTTGATACGGAAACAACTGCCGGTCAACCGGTGTTTAACCGGATCGTTTCATTAAAGGATTCCTGGGCTAAGATACAAAAGGCACAGGGTAATAAATAGATTAAAATACTTAAAAGGACCTCTCCATGCAACTAACAAAGGAGAGGTCTTTCTTTGGTTTAGGTGCCAGATGTTGAAAGGTTGAAAATCTTTGATTTTCAACCTTTCAACATCTGGCACCTATCAAGGCGACAAAAGCATTGAGGTACGGAGTCTATACGGAAATGAGTGAGTACCGCAGAAGCCGAGCCAACGTAGAATTCCGAAGTGAATCTCGTGCGGATTTTTCAAGCGTTTCAGAAGCAACGAAGGGCCAAAAGACCATTAGAAGATGAAGGTAGCGTTCCCTGGCTTACTCACTTTATGTGCTGCAAAGGACCGAAGGAAGACACGGAAACGTCTTTATGCCTCTCGTGGCTTGGAAGTGCCGGGGTAAGACAATGGAAACGTCCCTATGTCTTAAGATACGGGGCCAGTGCCGCCCAGTAACATTCATCCACTGCCGCTTCCACCTGGATGCCTTCCGGGCCGTATTTTTCGCTATAAACTTTCCCGTGCTGGTGCAACAGGGCCACCAGGTCCGTTCTATCATACGGCAGCCGGCCTTTAAGCAGTCGTTGCTGGTGAAGTGTATTTTGGGCGATTAATTCTTTTAGCTGCTCAAGGCCTGTGCCGGTGTGGGCGGATACTTCAACAAACTGGCAGTGGTATGATAGTTTAACTTGCTCCAGCAGTTGATGGTTGACCGGCTGATCTATTTTGTTAAAAACCAGTATGGTATGTTTATCCTGCACCCCCAGCTCTTTCAAAACAGCTTCCACTGCAGCAATTTGTTCGGCTAAACCGGCATGAGATGCATCCACCACGTGCAGCAAAAGATCTGCTTCAATGACTTCCTCCAATGTGGCGCGAAAGGCCTTTACCAAATGGTGGGGTAGTTTGCGGATGAAGCCCACTGTATCGGTTAAAAGCACTTCCCGGTTGCCGGGCAGTTGCAATCGCCGGGTGGTGGTATCCAGGGTGGCAAATAGCTGGTTTGCCGTATACACCTGCGCTTGGGTAAGGGCGTTTAATAAAGTGCTTTTACCGGCATTGGTATACCCAACCAGGGCCACCACAGGCGAGGCCGATTCACGCCGGTTTTGCCTTTGCTGTTGACGGTGCCGGCGCACTTGTTCCAGGGCGTTGGTAAGCTCATCAATACGCCGCCTGATATGGCGGCGGTCTGTTTCCAGCTTGGTTTCACCCGGGCCGCGGGTGCCTATGCCGCCGCCCAGGCGGGACAGGGCGGTGCCCAGCCCGGTTAGGCGGGGTAATAAATAACGCAGCTGGGCCAGTTCAACCTGCAGCTTTCCCTCTTTAGTGCGGGCACGCTGGGCAAAAATGTCCAGTATTAACGTTGTACGGTCTACAATGCGGCAGCCAATGGCGTGTTCCAAATTGCGGGCCTGGGTGGGGGTTAATTCGTCGTCAAATATAACCAACTCGGCTCCCAGGCTCTGCCTGTGCAAAGCCAATTCTTCCACCTTGCCCCGCCCGATAAAAAACGCTGTATCAGGCTTTTTCCTGTGCTGGGTCACTCTGGCCACGGGTGTTGCTCCCGCAGTGTCGGCCAGCAAGGCCAGTTCGTCAAGGGTGTCCTCACCGGCTATGGTAACCAGGATAGCTTTCTCGATTTGCCGGGTTTTGCTTGTCGATACCGCCGCAGGAGGTTTGATGCTATCTTCAATGTCTTGGATTAACGCCGTTAAAGGGAATGCGGCCAATTGCGCAAAAGACATTGGACCAAAATTTTGAAAGTTTTGAGTAAGTTGTCCGTCCCGGGGTTCCAGGCAGGCCAAACAGGCTTCCTTTATTTTACCGTCCTGCACTCCCAGGGCTACCATCACATCAAGGCGCATATCGTAAAGAGCCGCGTAGTCAACCGCGCTTAACTGCCCGCTGCCCGATGGGTGGGTATGGATGCATCGCAAGCCTGCCAGACGGTGTTCACCTCGCCGCCTGCTTTGGGCTTTAAGCTGCACCGTGGCAGCATCGCCCACACCAACGGATGCCACCCTCCCCTGCCGGTCCATAAACACGACCAATTCCCGCTGGTTACTGCTGGATATAACCGCCATAATTTGGGCTATTTCCAGCGATATAATCATGTTTTTATCAATTGCCAGTTCGTAAATTCCTTGCAATAAATCCAGGTCAACCTTTTTGAGACCCCGGGTGTTACCGTAAACTGTTTTGGTCAAATTATCACATCCCTGAAGGACATTTTTCATCCGAGAATAATTATAACATAGACATAATTGGGGCAATAACTGTGACTATCACTAAAGCGTAATTTAAAGATTAGCGGAGTCGCGGGGACGATTCTAGTATCCCCGGAGCATAGCGAAGGGCGTAAGGCAGTAAAAACGTCTCCGTGGCTTATTTTAGTGACTTAGTGAAGGCGTAAGACAGCGGAAACGTCCCCGTGTCTTACTGAAGTTTTGCCATCTACCACCTGTGGACTATGGCCGAGCAGTCAGTTAAAATATAATCGTGGGACTTGAGTGAAAAGTAACGTTTTTATGGAAGGAATATTATAGAAATATAACGAATAGCATTACATGGTGAATAGATTCTTAACACGCTTCTGGCAGCAAGTTCAATTATTTAGTCCCGTTTTATTTGCCGGGAACTAATTCACCGGTTAAATAATTAAAAACATAACTTAAATGTATGCCTGTCATTGTGACTAATTGAACATGCCCGGTGTTGAGTCGTTTGTATATTGGGTAAAAATTGGCGGAAGTATAATGCCGATAAGTACCAACTACCGAATCCGTGGTAAATTGCCATGTACCACCTATAGACTGTGACTGGTTAATTAGTTTACAATAAATAGACACAACAAAATTATTGTTATGGACAAGTTTTGGACTAGTTTCTAAAAAAATAACATTTGCAGGGAGGAATAATGCAAAAAATAACGAATTTCTTAATATGCTGTTCCCTGTATTGTTATAGCGGTATATTATTTCTTAGCCTCAAACGTTGAAAATGGGTTTGGTGAGGCTGAGTTTTCGCGTCTTTCCGGCTTGTTATTTATATTTTGGAAGGGGGTGTCACCAGGCTACTGAGAATCGGCCATTAATCATAAATTTTCTAGCTATTTAGCTTATTAACAAAAGGAGGTATTGCAGTGCCTTTTGAGCCAAAAGAACCGCAAAAGGAAATTAAGTACCAAGAGACAAGGATTTATACTGATGCAGAACTAAACAATTATACAGAGGAAGAACTCAAGAATTTTAAGATTAAACATGAAATTCCCGACCTGGAAGAGCTGGAAAAAGGCCCGTGGCCCAGCTTTGTGGCCGATGCCAAGCAGGAAGCCCTGCGTAGAAGGAAACTGGCTGATGACAAAATGCTCATCGACCGGGATGTTGTCGAGGACATGCTTGGCCAGCTTCAAGTATCCTTTGACGAGGGTGAAACCCACTGGAAACACGGCGGTATCGTCGGCGTGTTTGGTTACGGTGGCGGTGTTATCGGCAGATATTCCGACCTGCCGGAAAAATATCCTTCTATCGCCCATTTCCACACTATCCGGGTCAACCAGCCCGCCAGTAAGTTCTATAATTCGGACTTTTTGCGGACTGTCTGTGACATGTGGGAATACCGGGGCAGCGGTTTGATGAACCTGCATGGCTCCACCGGTGACATGGTTCTGCTGGGGACAACCACTGAGCAGTTGGAACCCATTTTCTTTGAGCTGACCCATGTAATGGGCCAGGATATCGGTGGTTCCGGCTCCAACCTGCGCACACCTTCCTGCTGCATAGGTAAAGCCCGCTGCGAGTTTGCCTGCTATGATACACAGGATCTGTGCTATGAACTGACCCAATACTATCAAGACGAGCTGCACCGCCCGGCTTTCCCGTACAAATTTAAGTTTAAGTTTGACGGCTGCCCGAACGGCTGCGTGGCTTCCATTGCCCGTTCCGATATGTCCTTTATCGGTACCTGGAGAGATGATATCCGCATTGACCAGGATGCGGTTAAAGCTTACATCGCCGGTGATGTAATACCCAACGGCGGTGCGCACAGGGGAAGAGATTGGGGTAAATTTGATATTCAAAAAGAAGTTATAGATCTGTGCCCCACCAAGTGCATGTCCATGGTTGACGGCGAGCTTGTGATTGACAACAAAGAATGCACCCGCTGCATGCACTGCATCAACGTTATGCCCAAGGCGCTAAAACCCGGTAAAGATACCGGTATCAGTATCCTTTTTGGAGCTAAGGCACCGATTCTCGAGGGCGCTCAAATGGCTACTCTCGTCGTTCCTTTCATGAAGGCCGAACCGCCTTATGATAACATTAAAGAGCTCATCGAGAAAGTATGGGAATTCTGGATGGAAGAAGGTAAAAACCGCGAGCGTCTGGGTGAAGTGATGCAGCGCTTTGGTCTGCCGAAATTCCTTGAAGCAATTGGATTGCCACCGGCGCCGCAGATGGTTAAAACTCCGCGTGAAAACCCGTACATCCTTTGGAAGGAAGAGGACGTACCCGGCGGCTGGACTAGGGATATCAAAGAATATCGGGCCAGACATAAGAGATAGGAGGTTTGTTTGATGGCTTTATCTTTAGATAGACTCGGATTATATGACCCCAAGGATCCCCTGAAGGACAGGCTGACAGACCTGGGTCCCAGACACTTCTGGCAGTACTTCCCTCCTGTCATTCAGAACAACTATGGCAAATGGGCTTACCACGAAGTGTTGGAACCCGGTATTTTAGTGCACGTATCTGAAACCGGTGACAAGGTATACACCGTAAGATGCGGTGCAGCCCGGTTTATGACCGTGCAGCACGTCAGGGAAATCTGCGATATAGCCGATAAATACTGTGAAGGTTCTGTGCGCTTTACCACCCGTAACAACATTGAGTTCCTGGTGGATAGCATTGAGAAGCTGGAAGCTCTGAAGAAAGACCTGGAAAGCCGTAAATTTGTGTCCGGCAGCTACAAGTTCCCCATCGGTGGCACAGGCGCCGGCGTAACCAACATCGTGCATACCCAGGGTTATGTGCACTGCCATACCCCGGCCACTGACGCTTCCTCCATGGTTAAGGCTGTGTCGGACGAATTGTTTGAATACTTCCAGGGCATGACCCTGCCGGCTAAAGTGCGCGTATCCATGGCTTGCTGCCTGAATATGTGCGGTGCCGTGCACTGCTCGGATATCGCTCTGTTGGGTTACCACCGCAAGCCTCCCATTATCGACCACGAAGTTATCGACAAGGTTTGCGAAATTCCGCTGGCCATTGCGGCCTGCCCACTGGGTGCCATTTCTCCGGACAAGACTCCGGAAGGCGGCAAAACCGTCAAAATTAAGCAAGAGCGCTGCATGTTCTGTGGTAACTGCTATACCATGTGCCAGGCTCTGCCCCTTTCCGACAAAGAAGGCGACGGCGTGACCATTCTGGCCGGCGGCAAGATCTCCAACCGGATCAGCAAGCCCAAATTCTCCAAGGTTGTCGTGCCCTGGCTGCCGAACACCTTCCCGAGGTTCCCGGAAGTGGTGGAAAACGTCAAGAAGATCCTGGAAGCCTATGCTGTCGACGCTAACAAGTACGAGCGTCTGGGTGATTGGGCTGAACGGATTGGCTGGGAAAAATTCTTCGAGAAGACCGGCCTGGAATTCACCGAGCACCTCATTGATGACTACCGCTTAGCTTATGATACCTGGCGGACTAGTACTCAGTTCAAATTCACTGATGCTGCCTGGAATGTATCAAAAGCTGCTGGTGGGATAGAATAATTTTAGCGGAATTAATACAGGGTTTAGACCTGCTGTTGCAATTTATGTTGCAGCAGCAGGGCTAACCCTTTATTTACACTATAACCTTTTGCTTAAAGGAGAGAGGTTGTTAATATGGACGAAATGAAAAAAATTATTGTTGAATTCGCCGAAACCAGTAAGAAAACCAAGTTTTATTTTAAAGATATTGAAAAAGCCGTACAAAAAGTTAACCCCGATGCCAAAGCAAGGGAAATTAAAAAAGCCTGCACAGCGCTGATTAATGACGGCACCATGATTTATTTCTCCACCGGCAGCAGCACTATGTATGGTCTTAAAGGCAGGGGTATGACTGAAGATCCGGAATAGACTGTTTTATTTTGGGGAGAGGCTGCTAGCCCATTTGGACAGCGGTCTCTCTTTTTAAAGAGCCAGTTCAAAAATTCCGCACGGGAGACGGGTGCCGGGTGTTGAAAGGTTGAAAATCTATGATTTTCAACCTTTCAACACCCGGCACCAAAGCTGGTCGGCACCGAAGCTTGCTTTGAATACAAATTTTTTAAACGAGAAATACGTTGAAAGAGTAAGTGCTTTTTGCCTTCATGTGACGGTTGCTATAATCATTTTTGGATTAACAGATATTCAGCAGCTTATAGGGGCATGCTGTTTAATAATTACTCCTTAAATTTTTGAATTAGAAAGGCCGATAATTATGACCACGCCACAGGATTCCAGAGAGTTTATTGAAGAGCAAATTAATATGCTTAATGAAAACCCGGAATGTGCCAATGCCCAATACAATCTGGGTGTTTCGCTTATGCAGCAGGGTAAATTAAACGAGGCCATTAATTTTTTCGAGGAGGCCATTGCTAACAGTGGCCGAATGTTTGAAGCCTGTGTTAACCTGGGTTATATCTATTTTAAGCTGGGCGACCTGGAAAAGGTCGTCGAGGCCAATAAAAAAGCGGTGGAAATAGAGCCCAGGTATGCTCGGGGCTATGCCAACCAGGGGTTTGCTTATTTGCAGATGAGCAAAACGGATGAAGCCATTGAAGCGCTAAATGAGGCCATTGAATTGAATCCTGAAATTGTTCAGGCCTGGAGCAATCTAATCAACGCTTATATCCAAAAAGATGACCTTGATAAAGCCATTGCCACTGGAGAAAAGTTGGTTGAATTTGCCCCGGAATTTGCCCTGGGACAAAACAATCTCGCATTTGCCTACTATCTGAAAGATAATTATGAAAAAGCTATTAAGCATGTTGATAAAGCCATAAAACTTGGTTTTGGGGTGCACCCCGATTTTCTAAAAGAATTGGAGCCGTATCGTAAAAAATGAAACAATATGATGATATATTCAAAGAGTATGAACAGCTGGTAGCCAAGGCAGATGCCGCTTTCCAAGGGATGGAGAAAGATTACGCAGCATGCATCAAGTGTGCGGAGCAATGTTCCGATTGCTGCAGCGCAGTATTTGGACTTTTTTTAATTGAATCAGCTTACCTTAATAAGCAAATCAGTGCTTTGGATGAAAACAGCCGGCAAAGCATCATGACCTGTGCGGATGAGGCAGACGAAGCCCTGCTGGCTATGGAGAAAAGATTGCAGGAATGCGGAGGGGACCCCCAAAAACTTACTGAAGCCATTGGCAAAGAGAGAGTCAGGTGCCCGCTTTTAAATGATGATCAAAGATGCCGGCTATATTCGGCAAGGCCGATTACCTGCCGGGTTTATGGCATTCCCACGCTGATTAACGGTAAAGTGCATGCCTGCTTTAAAACAGGTTTTGAAAAGGGTCAGTCTTATCCTGCATTTGATCTTGACAGTGTATACAAGGAACTTTACCGTTTGTCCGCCAAATTTTTGGAAAGGGCCGGAGTCGGTGATCCGGAGCGTGCTGCATTGCTGCTATCGGTATCTAAATCGATTAAAACTCCTTTGGAACAATTGCTCAAATTAGAAACAAAACAATGAAATACCTGCGGCGAAAATTTAATGCATGTGTCCCATAAAAGCGTAAAAGCACTTCCCGTGTTACCGGGTAGCGCTTTTACGCTTTTATGTTCTTGTTGGTTGTTATTTGTAACTAGTTCGTGTCCCCTAGTTTTTCCAGAGCCTTTGTGGCCAATTGAGATATGCTTTTCTCCTCTAAAACGCTATGAGCATAAATCCTTATTTGCCGATGGTCACCAGTAACATCGGGCAATTTCATCCTGACCTCGGACGTGCCGTGCCTGGGAGTTTTAGACGAGGCCAGGTGCCCTATAAGCCATATCGCATAGCCCCGGGTTAGGGGTTCATCCATCTCGATAAATTTTATAAAATATGAGTAACTTTTGTTTATCAAGTCGGGCCTGGCCCGGGCGATGACCCCCAGTGCTCTTAACACTGTTGGCCTTAATTTGTCATCCTCTTCTTCCAGAAATTGAAATAAGGTGGGTACATAGCCACCAAATATATCTGGAGAGGCTGCGATGATCTTGCCTATGGCATCAATAGCCCCCCAGTTCGATGCACCATAACCGGCATCGGAGATGGATGTAAATAACCTCTGCAAAAGCCTGGATACAGTGCCGGGCTCATATTGAGCAATAACGGCGCAGACTTGCCCCAAAGCATCTGTTGTTTTTAAACGAAGTAACTCGTCACCGGTATAAAGCATGCGCTGCAGGTATCTAATAATTCTTTTGTCATGCTCGGCAATATCTAGCAATGGCTCCAATTGATAACTATTCACCAAGGCCTCGATTTCCCGTTTATCAATATTTTTCCTTATACCTGTTCTGGCGGAAGGTGGGTGTGTAACAGTAGCGGACCTGGTACGATCCAATTTTTTTTGTACGCCCTGGCGGGTCACCTCTTGAATATCATTGTGCATCCTAATGAAATAAAGGGCACCCGAAACGCGTCTGCCCTCGTATGCTCCCACCGGAATTATATAGTTGCTTTCAATATCGTAATGTTCCACCAGCTCTTCCAGATAGTCATCTTCAGGTAATAAATTCCAGGCCAAATCCCAATCCATGTTACAAGCAAAGACAAGCGCTTCTGAAAAAGCAGTCCCCAGGTTGTGCCCGGTGGCATCGTAAGCGTATACTGCGCCGCAGGAACATGATCCTACCGGCATTTCCATCGGCCGGCGTAGGATTTGCTCCGTGGGCCTTTCAATGGGTAAACCGCAAAAAGGGCACGTTGTTATTACCCGCGGATCCCGGCCCGTGTACTCCTCCATCAGGTTACGTTTGTGTTCATTCATGAGAAACTTAAACGCGCCCCTTTACTAGTAAATTGCTTGACATTAAACAACATATATCACTCGGGACCGGGTATCTCAAAAGACGTGCAGCTGTTGCCGGAACCGCATGATTTTGTAGTCATCTTGGCTTTGCCTCCGTCTTTGCCGGGCCCCATAACATAATTGGTTTTGCTGATTACGCGCTCCAAGGAATCCGCATTGCACTCCGGGCAATGCACCACAAATTCTTCCTGTCTGGTAATAAAAAGTTTCTCAAAAATATTGCCGCATTTTAAACATCGAAATTCAAAGATAGGCATAATTACCTTCCCCTCAAATCGTTTTATCAAATATTATTTGAAAGCCTGTCTAATTAAGTATATCAACATAGCCGTTAGGCGTCAAACAGTTCATAGAAGGGGTTTTTAATATTTATTATTGACATAGGTTCATAAAACAATTAATATTAAAATGTAAATAGACATATGAACAAAATATATAATAATACCGGAGGATGATGAATATGAAAATAGCGGTTAGCGCCGCCGGTTCGGAGGTCAGTGCACCAGCGGAAGAGCGTTTTGGGCGCTGCGCCTATTTTTTGGTGTTTGATAAGCAGGGCAACCTGCAGGAAGTAATAAATAATGAAGGGGCTGCCAGCGCCGAGGGTGCCGGTATCAAAACCACCCAGGTTTTGTTGCGCCATCATGTGGATGTTGTTTTGACCGGCCGGGTTGGCCCCAAAGCCATGACAGCTCTATCCAGCAGCGGTGTGTCAGTATATACAGGTGTTTCAGGTACCGTTGCTCAGACATTGGAAAAATATAAAAACGGGCTCATGGAGCCGCTGGCTGTGCCCAATGCACGCCAGCACTCAGGAATTAAAGGATCAGGGCGGGTGGTAAAATGATAATTTCGGTGGCCAGTGGTAAGGGCGGTACCGGTAAAACCACTATAGCCACAAATATTGCCTTGGCTCTGTCAGCAAATAACCAAGGGATTGCCTATATTGATTGTGATGTTGAAGAGCCCAATGGACATATTTTTCTTAATCCCGAAATGCAAGATGCCAGGGAAATTTATATTGAAGTGCCCCAGATCGACAATGAAAAATGCACTTATTGTGGCAAGTGCGCTGATTTATGTGCCTTTGGTGCCCTGCTGTGCACCGAGGATAGCGTAATTACCTTTCCTGAATTTTGTCATGGATGCGGCGGCTGCCAATATTTTTGTCCTGCTGAGGCTGTCACTCCTATACCGAAAAAAATCGGCAGGGTAGAAAAGGGTTTATCGGGCAATATAATATTTGCTCGTGGTTGTCTTGAAGTTGGGGCGGCCCTTAGCCCTCCCCTGGTGGATGCGGTTAAAGCCCGGGTCAATGCTGATATTTCAATATTGGATGCGCCTCCGGGCACGTCCTGCCCGGTTATTCATACCGTGCGGGGTACTGATTTTTGTTTATTGGTTACTGAGCCAACCCCCTTTGGTTTAAACGACTTGAATTTAGCTGTACAAATGGTCAGAACATTAAGGGTACCCTGTGGCGTGTTGATCAATCGTGCCCATAACGGCATTGGCTTGATAGAACAATATTGCCAAAAAGAAAAATTGCCCCTGTTAATGACCATACCCCTTAGCAAAAGAATTGCTGAAGCTTATTCCCGGGGGGTGCCCCTTGTTAAGCTGGATAAACAGTGGGAAGCTGACTTCAGGCAGCTATATCGGGATATCGAGGAGCTGGTAGCCGGATGAAAGAAATAACCATAATCAGCGGTAAGGGCGGCACCGGTAAAACCAGTATTGCCGCCTCAATAGCCGTACTGGCTGAAAATCATGTGATAGCGGACTGTGATGTAGATGCGGCGAATTTGCATCTACTACTAAACCCCTGTATTGAATCTAAAAACAATTTTTGGGGCATGCCCCGGGTTGAAATTGATGTTGATAAGTGCACCGGATGCGGGCTGTGTGAAGAATTATGCCATTACGGTGCTATAAAATCAGGAAAAGTGGATGTGCTGTGCTGCGAGGGCTGTCTGGTGTGCTACCATGCTTGTCCGGAGGCCGCTGTTCGGTTGGTGGAAAATCTAGCCGGAGAATGGTTTATTTGCAGCACTAAGTTTGGTCCCTTTGTACATGCCCGCCTGGGTATAGCCCAGGATAATTCGGGCAAATTAGTAGCTGAAGTGCGCAAGCAGGCTCGGGAATTAGCTGATAGGGAGGGCAAAGAGTTAATCATCACCGATGGTCCGCCGGGTATTGGCTGCCCCGTAATTTCTTCGCTTGGTGGCACAGATCTAGCATTGGTGGTGGTAGAACCCACCCTATCATCCATACATGATTTATCCAGGGTGCTGGATCTAACTTCGCACTTCGGAGTTAAAGCAGCGGTATGTATTAATAAGTGGGATATCAACCCGGAAAATACCAGGCAGGTAGAAAAAATGTGCAGTGAAGTAAATGTACCCGTGGTGGGACATATAGGGTACGACCCCGCTGTCATTGCAGCTGCTATGAAGGGAAAACCTGTTATTCAAATGGTTAGTACTGTAGTTGAGGATATTATTTCCCTATGGCATTGCATGCAGGAAGAATTGGGTATATAGTATTATTTTGAAAGCATGATTATTAACATAAAAGGGGAGAGGATTATGTCACAAGACGAAAAATGCAGCAGCTGCAATCAGAAAACCGAGGGATGTTCGCCGGATAAATGTGGTATTGATATTTTGCCCCAAAATGAATATAACGACATTAAGCACGTTATTGCTGTAATGAGCGGCAAGGGTGGGGTGGGTAAATCTTCGGTTTCCGCTCTGGTGGCGTTAAGCCTGGCCAATAAAGGTTACCAGGTAGGGGTACTGGATGCCGATATCACCGGGCCCAGCATTCCTAAAATGTTTGGTGTCAGTGGTGTCCCCCAGCATGATGAAAATGTAATGTATGCTAAAATGACGGAAAAAGGCATTAAAATCATGTCACTGAACCTGCTGCTGGAAAATGAGGATCAGCCGGTAATCTGGCGCGGTCCCATAATTGCCGGTGCCGTTAAACAATTTTGGACCGATGTTGCCTGGGGTAAAGTTGACTTTATGGTGGTGGACCTGCCACCGGGAACTGGCGATGTGCCCTTAACAGTTATGCAGTCATTGCCCCTCGATGGCGTGATTATTGTAACCTCACCCCAGGACCTGGCCAATATGGTGGTGCGTAAAGCTGTCAACATGGTCAATCACATGAATATACCAGTGCTGGGGTTTGTGGAAAATATGAGCTATCTGCGCTGCCCGGACTGTGGCAAGGAAATCAAGGTATTTGGCGAAAGTCACGCTGCCTCTCTGGCCACATCCATGGGCTTGCGCCTTTTGGAAAATCTACCTATTGATCCCGCTCTGGCAGAGTTAAGCGATGCCGGTCAGATAGAAAAGTACGACCGTGAGCTGTTTAAAGGTCTGGATGACATAATTATTAACAGGGTAACCAGCGTTTCCTAAGTATTCGGCATGTGGAAATAAGAGATTTTTCATTTAGCTGTAAACCGCCTGGCGGCAGGCGGTTTTGCTTGTTTTATGCCATAAGTCCCCTATGGACTGACTATGCTTCCTGGTATAAAATTAATTATGAACTTAATTTAATTATTCAGTTAAATAACGAAAATGCATTAATGACCGCTATGGCTAGTCATTTTTTGCAGGTATTTGCTTTATTCTGAAAAAAAACCAATACTTATTGTTCTTTTGCGGAAGGAATAATTTCGCAGACAACGAATATGGTATAGGGGATTTATACGGTTAAACCGTAGTTATTCAATGAAGGCGGTTTTGCTCCGGCGGTGCTGCCTGCAGGAAGTGTACAAACATAATTTGTTAAGGAGGTGAACGTAATGTACGTAGTTACCGTTGACCGTGACAAGTGTGAGGGCTGTGGTGAATGTGTCGAAAATTGCCCGGCATCTGTTCTGGAAATGGAGGACGGTAAAGCTGCTGTGGTTAATGCCGATGACTGCCTCGGTTGCGAGACTTGTGTCAGCGTGTGCCCCAGCGGTGCCGTTACTGTGGAGGAAAATTAATATGTGTTTTGACCCGTACGCCGAGAGCTATGCTCCGTGGGAGGTGTGTGAGTGAAGTTATTAATTGGACAAATACTTCCGTATATAACAGTGACCTTGTTTACCCTTGGCATACTTTACCGTTTGGGACGTTGGGCCGGTGCGCGTATTGTGCATAATATTACTCTGTCGCCCTGGCTGCAAACCAATGGCCAGGTTGCCGTGAGGATTGGCTCGGAAGCATTTTTATTCCGCAACTTGTTTAGATTTGATAAAGCCCTGTGGGCCGGTGCCCTGCTGATGCACTTTGCATTGCTTAACATTATTGGCGGGCACATTGTAGGTTTTGGCACTTTGGGTGAAGAGTTCGCAATGATTCCAGGCCTGGGTATTACACCGGAACTCAGTGTGGAAATGTCCGATTTGTTGGGTTCTGTTTTTGGTATATTATTATTTGTTGCTTTATTGTACCTGCTTTACAGGCGTTTTGCCCTGGAAAATGTTAAGCTGGTAACCAAGCCCAGCGATAATCTTTGGCTGATTTACCTGCTGGTGCTGGTGGGTATAGGCAATATTATGCGTTTTGTTCCTGCTTACCATATTCATTATGAACTGGTGTACGAATATATGGCGGCGCTTATCCTGTTCCAGCCCGTGGTGCATATGGAGCTTTTGGAAAGCGGGTTCTTCCTGGCCCACTACTTGTTGGTGCAGATTTTGCTGATTGCATTACCATTCAGTAAGCTGATGCATTTATTCGGCATGTTTGCCGAGCGTTATATTGTCAACCGGGTCTATCATGATCCCGCCCCCGGTTTGCCTAATATTGATGTGGCGGCGGCCCGTAAGGCCGGTCTTGGTGTGCCTGCCGGAGATGCTGCCGAGGAGGGGGTGTAAGTTATGCCGGAATATAAAGGTATGGTGCAGCCGCAACGGGCAACACCGGACGATATGCGTAAAATTCACATTGAGCCGGTGCCCGATGAGTTAAAACCGGAAAAAGCAATTGAATTTTTAGACCAAATTCGCAAAAAATTCCGTTCCTTTGTCATGGCCATGGAATCCTGCACCAAGTGTGGCCAGTGTGCGGAAAACTGTCACACCTATCTTGGCACCAGGGACCCCAACAATATCCCCACCAACCGGGCTGAGTTGATTCGCAAGATTTATAAGCGTTACTTTACCCTGGAGGGGCGTTGGTTTGGTAAACTGGTAGGTGCTGAGGATATCAGCCTGGATATCATTGAACAATGGTATTCTTATTTCTATCAGTGCAGCCAGTGCCGTCGTTGTGCCCATGTGTGCCCTTTTGGTATTGACACTTGCGAGGTAACCTTTATTGGTCGTCAGCTGTTGCACTGGCTGGGTATTACCCCTAAACTGCATGCCAGCGTGGGTGCCGCCATGGAGCGGGTGGGTAACCATACCAATTTACCCAAGCCAGGCATTGTGGATACACTGGAATTTATGTCCGAAGAAATTATGGACGAGTTTGGCGTGGAAGTAGAGTTCCCCGTTGATAAGCCTGACTCCGATATTATGTATATTCCTTCGTCAGCGGACTTTTTGCTAAACCCCTACACCCTGATGGGCGCGGGCATGTACTTTACCTATATCGGTGCCAATTGGACTATTCCCAGTACCGTCACCGAGGCCGGCAACTTTGGTCTTTTATTTGACCAGTACTGGACTCAGCGTGGTAATGTAATGCGCCTCTTAAACGCTGCTCAGGAACTGGGAATTAAGAAAATTGTCTGGGGCGAATGTGGACACGGCTGGCGGGCAGCTAAAATGTACATCCCGTCCCTGGCTGACCGGCCGATACGCTGGCCCATCACCCATATCCATGATGAAGTGGCGGATATGATTCGCAAAAACGAGTTGAAGCTGGATCCAAGCAAGAACTATAAGCCTGTCACGCTGCATGACCCCTGTAACTATGTGCGGGCCTGTGGACTGAATGATAATATGCGAGTGCTGATGCGTGCTTCCGTATCCGATTTCCGGGAAATGACTCCGCACGGTATGGATAACTTCTGCTGTGGTGGTGGTTCAGCCATTTTGTTTGACGACCCGGAAATGTACCAACGCCGTATTCTGCTCAGCAAGAAAAAGGCCGAACAGGTAAGGGCCACCGGCGTTGGTAAAGACGGCGACGGTATCCTTTGTGCGCCTTGTTCCATTTGTAAAGCCCAGCTGTATCCCATGGTCGAAGAGCATGAGCTGGGTGTGGAAGTTAAAGGATTAATTGACCTGGTTGGCAAGGCGTTGGTCTGGAAATAATGATTTTTCAGTTACCTTTAAATGGAGGTGCATAAGGCTATGTCTGCTGCCATTGTCGTAAACGGCGTGGAAATTGAATTAGACGAGGACGGCTTCATGATTGATCCGGACTTGTGGAATGAAGATGCAGCCATGGCTTTGGCCGCCTCAGAGGGCATTTTAGAGTTGACTGAAGATCATTGGAAAGTGATAAATTACCTGCGTGATTATTATAAACAATATCAAATTGCACCTATGGTACGTAAGCTTTGCCAAGATACCGGTTGCAATTTAAAGTATATCTATGAGCTTTTCCCATCCGGCCCGGCCAAGGGAGCCTGTAAGATGGCTGGTCTGCCCAAGCCGACCGGATGTGTTTGATGTAATGTAGACATGCTTTTATCATGAATGATATATTCAGGCACAGGTGATCGCCGGCGCAGTAAGCGACGGGAATGCCGTGCCTGTTATTTTTCGCTGCGGTTATAATAAAACTTGAAGGGCGGTGATTAAAAATGAGGCATTATAATATACCCCGGGTGGTTATAGCCGCGCCCCACGGGCGGTCGGGCAAAACCACGGCCACCATAGGGTTGCTTTCGGCATTGAAATCAGCCGGATATCGTGTACAATCATATAAAAAAGGGCCTGATTTTATTGATCCCAGCTGGATGACCAGGATTACCGGGCGTCCTTGCCGGAATCTGGATAGCTTTTTGATGGAGCGGGGGATGATACAGGCCTCGTTTGTGCGCAGCGCCCTCGATGTTGATATAGCCGTGGTGGAGGGCGCCATGGGTCTTTTTGACGGCGTGGATCTGGAGGGCAGTGGCAGTACGGCTGAAATTGCCAAAGCTATTGATGCGCCGGTGCTGCTGGTGGTGGATGCCACACGGATGACCCGCAGCGTAGCGGCCATGGTCTCGGGCTACCAGCATTTTGATCCTGACGTACAGGTGGCGGGAGTGATTCTGAACAAAGTGGCACGACCACGCCATGAGCAGATGCTCAGGGCAGCTATTGAGCGCTACTGTGGCATACCTGTACTTGGGGTTATTCCTAAAGGGGAGAATTTCCACATTCCTGATCGGCATCTGGGTCTTATTCCAGCTGCCGAAGATGATAACCTTGCGGAGGCGGTGGATGGGGCCGGTAATACCGCTGGTTCATTCCTCGACTTGCCCGGCATAATACGGCTGGCCCGCCAGGCATCGCCGCTGGCACTGGAGACATCACCGGGCGATGCTCCAGTCATGCGGGCAACCGGTTTGCAAGAGTTAAAGCCAGCCGTGCCCCGTGCCAGGGTGGCTGTATTTCTGGACCGGGCGTTTACCTTTTATTATCCGGAAAATCTGGAGGCCCTGGTGGCTGCAGGTGCCGAACTGGTGCCGGTGAATGCTCTGTCGGATACGAAAATGCCCGAGGTGGATGCGGCCTACATTGGTGGAGGATTTCCCGAGATGTTTGCCGCTGAAATCAGTGCCAATGTGAGGCTGCTCAGTGATTTGCGCCAGTGTATTGAGGCGGGATTGCCGGTCTACGCAGAGTGCGGAGGTCTGATGTTTTTGGGTCGCAGTATTGACTGGCGGGGCGCAAAACACGCCATGACCGGCGCACTGCCTTATGACGTAACCATGCTGGATAAGCCCCAGGGACATGGTTACATTACCCTGCAGGTGGAAAATTCAAGTCCCTACTTTACTGCTGGGGAAAGCATACGGGGTCACGAGTTCCACAATTCCCGGGTGGAAAACCTGGCGGAGGATCAAATTAAATTTGCCTTTCGAGTTAGCAAAGGCCATGGTATCAACGGGCAATACGATGGTGTGCTGTATAAAAATGTACTGGCCTGTTACACACACCTGCACGCGCTGGCCACCAAAGATTGGGCACCAAGGTTGGTAACCGCTGGTGAAAAGTACAGCGCGATCAGGTAAGCCGTAAGCGCGGGCAACGGCAAAACGGGCGGGGCAAGACAGGGGGACGTTTCGTTTGTCTTATCATAGATAAGACAAACGAAACGTCCCCCTGTCTTGCCCCTGTCTTGCCCCTGTCTTGCTGCCTGTCTTGTGTTTAATCACTGAGGCTTTCTTTTGCGGTATTCATAATAAGCTCCGTAGGCAAAGGCCATTATGCCCGCCATTACCAAAAAAATTATAAATAAAATTGACTTGGTATTCAATAACAACAACTCCTAATAATACTCGTTAGTGGTCCATACCGCCATCACCAGCGGTATGCTCTGAGTTAATCATCTCCGCTACCAGTCGCAGCGTAGTTACCGTATTGGTAATCAAAACTTCATACAGCAGTAAAGGCAGCACTTCTTGCATGTTAGCCTTTATTTCGCCTGCGGCAACCTTTTGCTGTACAATATCACCGGCGCGATTAAGTGCCGTATTAACCAATTGGGTAATCTCATCCTGCCTCGTTTTCACAAACTCATCCACATCAATATATTTGTTCATCAATATTACCTGGTTTTATATTATTACCGCTTGACTGTGTGGGGTCGGGAATATGCTTTTATATTTGTCATACATAATTTGTCGCAGCTGTACATTGTGCAGCACTTATAAGCAAGTCCATAGATTGGCTTTAAGCCTTACCTAATGTTTTATTGACAAGTTCCCGTTAAGTCCGCCGTAAAACCAGGCTATACACCTCCTTATTCCTTATATAGCTGCTTGCATTGAATAAATTATATTGTCTTTCCATGGGCTTGCTTTCATGTATCATGAAGCTTTACTTCTATCTATTCTGCCCTGATACTGTCAATCCTTGCCTGTATATTATTTTTTTTGGGTAGCACATAGGTTAAGTCATTTTTTGAAAAACTAACCCTAAATAAATCAGGGGGTGCTGATTTTGTCAACGTGTGGGATAGTAAAAAAAATTAAGGTTGCCATGTTAAGCACAATTATTATAATTTCTGCCGCCCTGATTTTGCTGCCAAGCAGTGCTGCCCAGGCTCAGGATAAAACACTTTATTGGGGCAGCCGGGGAAGTGAGGTGACTGCATTGCAGCAAAAACTTAAGCAGTGGGGCTATTATCATGGCTTCGTAGACGGTTCATACGGATCAGCTACCTATCAGGCTGTGCGTGACTTTCAGCGCAAAAACGGGTTGCGGGCCGACGGCATAGTGGGTGCTAACACCCGGGCCGCGCTGGGTATGGGCGGTGGACAAAATAAAACGGTTACCGGCGGTGCTGACAGGAAATATGTAGCCCCGGGGTTTGTGGAAACATCCAGAGATATACAGCTACTGGCCCGGGTTATTGAAGGCGAAGCGGCCAATGAACCGTATTATGGCAAGCTGGCGGTAGGTGCTGTAATTTTGAACAGGGTTAAAAGTTCCGCCTTTCCCAATACCCTGTCAGGGGTCGTTTATCAACCCCATGCGTTTGAATCAGTAACCAACGGCCAATATGCCAGGCCGCTTACTAATGAGTCACTGCGGGCGGCCAGCCAGGCTATGGCGGG
>JGI2924J29684_1078442_pt1 | contig 51607 bp, 34 predicted proteins | sample BenlonsequencITS_FD_29684 | JGI IMG/M metagenome (IMG submission 29684) | reverse complement strand
ATTCTGAACCGCCACAAGATCGAACGAGTTCACATTGATGGATCCGCCCGCGCGTACCGACTGCGCCGGCACATCCAGCATCTGCCAGTTCAGATCGAATCCCTGATCGCTGCGCAGAAAGCTTCCGGCGACAACATACTCCACGCGCAACTTCTGACCGATGCTGAGCGGATCCAGCTGACGCGCATTCAGGTTCATCAGCGCACTGGAAGGCCGGACCACAAGACTCTGCATACGCGCCAACCGAGCACTAATAGCGTCTGCCAGTGCATAGCCGTACAGCGGCGCTGCATCGGCTGGTCCCATGTTGAGGAACGGCAGAACCACGATGGTGTTGTGCTGCTGGTTACCGCCACTCTCACGAAAGCGCTCAGCAAGCATGGAGAGGATGCCGGTCGACCGCTTCTCCTGTTCTGGCGTTGGGATCTCCAAATGATTGCGCGACGGCATGTTCAGTCCCGGCGACATCACCGAATCCAGCTGCTTCGCCATCAGGATGGTGCGCAGGCTTTCACGCAGCTCTGCTGCAGACGCGAAGCGCGCCGCAGGCTGTTTCTCAAGGCAATGAAGAATCGTGCTCTCAAGCTCAACCGGTGCGTCCGGAGCCAGCTCACGGATTGGCGGTGGTTCTTCAAACTGGATGGCACGAATGCTCTGGAAGTCCGGCGAATCAGGACGGTGAAATGGATGCCGGCCGGTCAATAATTCGTACAGCACGACACCGACAGCAAAGATGTCGCTTTGCACAGAAGACTGGCCCGTCACGAACTGCTCCGGAGCCATGTAGGCCAGCGTACCGCCGCGTGCCGTGTACTTCGCGTCGATAGGAATTTTGCGCTCGGCGTGCTTCGCCGGGTCGAACTCGACCTCTTCCATGTTGATGCGGCGCGCGAGACCAAAGTCGAGAATCTTCGCTAGCCCACCGTCTGTCAGGATGATGTTTGCAGGCTTCAGATCGCGATGGAAGATGCCAAGCGAATGCGCTGCGGCAAGACCGTCCGCCACCTGAATCCCCACAGATAACACAAGCTCCAGGCTTGCTGCACCGTTATCGATGATGCGGTCCAGCGGCTTGCCCGGGATGTACTGCATGACGATGAAGGCTTCGTTATCAGCCTCGCCAACTTCATAGATCCCGCAGACGTTGGGATGCTCAATGGCGGATGCCAGCCGGGCCTCTCGCAGATAGGTGGTGCGCATTTGCTCTGGTGTGAGCGCGCCACGCTGCAGGAGCTTGAGAACGACAGGGCGCTGCAGCTCCGTATCGTTGGCCAGCCACACCACACCACTGCCGCCGGTGCCCAGCTTTCGGACCAGCTCGTAGTGTTCGATGACGCGGTGCTTCATGCCACTCATTATCGCAGGAGCAGCCTGGTTCTTTGATTACAGAGCTGTGTGCACAACATAAGTGTTTTCAGGATGTCCCTATTTGGCAGTCCCCTCTAATGACGTCGAGGGCTTGCGTCAACGGCTGTATCAGGTCGTCCGACAGTTCCATCAGTCGAACCCTCCTGCCAACGCGCACGGCGGCCGAGAAAAAACATCAGCCCTCCAAAGATAAGCATTACCGATCCCCAGAGCACATTGATGTTCTGCCCCAGTGACTGCGCATAGATCGGGCTATGCCACGTCAGCGCGCCATAGCCGCACATAAGCGCGCCAATCGACAAAAACATGAGGCCCAGTGGAATACGAAGATCGAGACCCATGATCACTCCTCTACTTCATTAGGTAAGCTAACTATTTGACTAGGCGAAAGCCAGATTGAGCACGAGAAGGATCGCAAGGACGCCAATGCCAAGTGTCATCGGCCGGCTGTACCAGGGCAGATGATGTTCGACGGGCTTCGGCGTAAGCGAATACACAAGGCCGACCAACTCTTCTTCCGGCCGAGCCTTTGTCAATAGACTCACGACGATCGTTACGATCAAGTTGACCGAGAAGGCGAAGATGGCTGTCCAGAAGTTCTGCGCCATATCACTGGGATAACTGTGGAGATGCGCAAGCCACGCACCGTGGATACCCGGCGCGTCGCCCACCGGCAACGTCATGCCATGGTGCAGCAGTGCCGCGGTGGTACCGCTGATCAGGCCGGCAAACGCCGCGTGACCTGTCGTTCGCTTCCAGAACATGCCCAGCAAAAACGTCGCGAACAGCGGAGCATTCACCAGCGAGAAGACAAGCTGCAGCGTGTCCATGATGTTGTTAAAGCCGGTGACGAGATACGCTGCGCCGACACTCAGGATGACGCCTCCCACCGTAGCCCATCGGCCCATCTTGAGATAGTGAGCGTCTGTAGCGTTCTTATTCAGGTAGCTCTGGTAGATGTCGTAGGTCCATACGGCGTTGAAGGCTGTGACATTTCCCGCCATGCCGGACATGAAGCTGGCGAGCAAGGCGGTCAGGCCGAGGCCGAGGATGCCGGTCGGATAGTAATGCAGCAGCAGCGTCGGAATCGCGAGATCGTAGTTGTAAACCGGCTGGCCCTTGCTATCGGTCTGCATTGCGCCCGTGCGCGGATCCATCTTGACGGGGATCATGCCCTGCGAAGACGTGACGCTGGCACCGTTCACATGCGAGATGACGGTCGGCGTGGCCACCGCGATCAGACCAGGCAGAATGACCAGGAACGGGAAGACCATCTTCGGGATCGCAGCGATGAGCGGCACCTTGCGTGCACTCTCTTCACTGTCGGCAGCCATTGCGCGCTGAACCACCAGGAAGTCTGTGCACCAGTAGCCGAAGCTCAGCACAAACCCAAGGCCCATCGTCAGGCCGAACCACTCCACACCCAGCGGATTGGTGTTGGCGTGGCTCATGCCGCGCCACGAGTGCATGTAAGTCTCCGGCAGGCGAGTCTGCAGCCCATGCCAGCCGCCGATGTTGCGCAGGCCCAGGTACACCAGCGGCAGGAAGCCGGCGACGATCAGGAAGAACTGCAGCACCTCGTTATAGATCGCGCTGGTCAGCCCGCCTAGGAAGATGTAAGCCAGCACGATCACCGCGCTGATAAGCACCGAAACATGAAAGACATATTGGTCCGGAACGATGCCGTGAAAGATCCCAAGCGCCTGGATCAGCAGAGCCATGGCGTACATGCTGATGCCGGAAGAGAAGAGCGTCATAATGCCGAACGACACGGCATTCAGCGCGCGCGTCTTTTCGTCGAAGCGCATACGCAGGTACTCCGGTACGCTTCGGGCCTTGGATCCGTAATAGAACGGCATCATGAAGATGCCGACAAAGACCATCGCCGGCACGGCACCGATCCAGTAGAAATGACTGGTTGCCAAGCCATACTTCGCGCCGGAGGCACCCATGCCTATGACTTCCTGCGCCCCAAGATTGGCAGATAGGAAGGCCAGGCCGCAGACCCACGCCGGGATCGAGCGCCCGGCCAGGAAGAAGTCGTTGCTCGTCCGCATGTACCGCTTCAGCGCAACGCCAATGCCCAGCACAAAGACCAGGTACACGGCCATAATGAGCCAATCAATAGTGCCGAGATGTGTACTCAAGAGGTAGCGTCTCCGGGGATCAGAAAGTAAGGTGTTCTTCTAGGAAGTCCGCACCAAGCCTAGACCTTGTTTTCGCCTTCGTCTATCTGCAAGAAAAGGCGACCGAAGAGCGTAGCGATTGGCTAGAGTTGGTCATACCGTCCCAATTCCTGCATTTGAATGCGCCCTTCGCAGGCTGCCGAATGGCGATCACCGGCATCCAAATGCCGGAAAGCCTAAAACTCTGTTTCGAAGAGTAACCCGGCGAAGCCAAACCTGGCCGCCCGAGGATTCGAGGAAGAATGCAACGTACCGTTTTGTTGATTGACGATAATGCTATCCAGGCTGCCACCCGCCAGACAATTCTGAAGCGCGCCGGTTACTTCGTCATTCCTGCACTGAACGCGGAACGCGCCCTGCAGCAGTTTCGCGAGAACGACTTCCCGTCTGAGATCAACATGGTCATCACAGACCACATCATGCCGAACATGAGCGGGGCTGAGTTCGTGCGCGAACTGCGTACCTTCCGCCCGGAGCTGCCGGTCATGGTAATCAGCGGGCTGGAAGAGGCCGAGGAGGAGTACCGCGACTTGAACGTTCTCTTCCGTCTAAAGCCGCTGCTGCCCGACAATCTACTGGCATCGGTGGACCGCCTGATCCGTCCGGACGCCGCCTGATTCCCTTCTGCCGGCACCGAAACTCCGATGATCGCACCAGCGTTTGCCCACGGACTCTCCACCTGAGAGAATGGGTTCGCATCCCTGTACCTCGGGATCGGTAAACCCATGCCACACCCAATGCCACAGTTCGGCAGTTTCGCGCTTTTGCTGGCGCTGTGTCTCTCTGCATACACGTTTCTCGCTGGAGCATTCGCGCTCGTAGCAATGCAGCGCGGCTTGCAACTACGCGTCTCGGCCGAAAGGCTCGCCGAGACGGCGCGACGTGCCGGTCTGGGCAGCTTCATCGCGGTCCTCTGCGCAGCCATCGCCCTTATCTGGGCAGCCTTCACGAATGACTTCTCGGTCGAGTACATCCGGGAGCACTCGAACATCGCGCTGCACCCGGCTTACAAGTTTTCAGCGCTGTGGAGTGGCCAGGAAGGCTCCCTGCTGCTCTGGTCCTTTCTGACCACGGGCTACGCCTTCGTACTGCGTCTGCGCCATCGCACCGACGTCCGCTTGTTCGCGTATGCGTCGGTCATCCTCGCAGCCATCCAGATCTTCTTCCTTGCCCTGCTCAACTTCGCCGCGGAACCCTTCTCCTTGACGCGCGGCGTGATTCCGGCAGACGGTAACGGCCTGAATCCGCTTCTGCAATACCCGGAGATGGTCATCCATCCGCCGATGCTCTACCTGGGTTACGTGGGCTTTTCCGTACCATTCGCCTTTGCACTCGGCGCATTGATGATGAAGTACCCCGGCGAAAAGTGGATCCGCATCACACGCCGCTGGACGCTTGTCACATGGCTCTTCCTCACAGTCGGCATTTCGCTCGGTATGCACTGGGCTTACGCAGTTCTGGGGTGGGGCGGCTACTGGGGCTGGGACCCGGTTGAGAACGCATCGTTCCTGCCATGGCTTACGGCCACCGCCTTCCTGCACTCGGTCATGATGCAGGAAAAGCGCGGCATGATGAAGAAGTGGAACGTCTGGCTCATCTTCCTGACGTTCATGCTCACCATCCTGGGCACGCTCCTCACGCGATCCGGCATCGTCAGCAGTGTCCACGCCTTCGCCCAGAGCAGCATCGGCGACTGGTTCACGACATTCCTATGCATCATCTTCGCCGTATGCCTGTTCACCTTCTTCAAGCAGAGCGCTCACCTGAAGTCCGAGCACAAGCTTGAAGCGGTGGTCTCGCGCGAGAGCTCGTTCCTTTTCAACAATCTCGTCCTGCTCGTCGCCTGCTTCACCGTTCTCTTCGGCACGCTCTTCCCCGTCCTCAGCGAGTATGTCCAAGGGTCGAAAGTCACAATGGGCGCGCCCTTCTTCAATCGCGTTGCGGTTCCCATCGGCCTCTTCCTGCTACTCCTGACGGGCGTTGGTCCGCTGCTCGCATGGCGTGCGACGTCGCTCCGTTCCATCCGTCGCAACTTCGTTCTGCCGTGCGCGGCAATTCTAGGGAGCGCCGCCATCCTGATGCTCAGCGGCCTGCACCCCTGGAGCGCATCCAGCGAAGACCTGGAAGGCCAGCTTTACGCACTCGTCTGCTTCTCCATAGGCGCGGGCGTCTTCACGGCCATCCTCGCCGAGTTCCTGCGCGGCGCACACGTGGTCGCGACGCAGACCGGCAAGAACCTCGTCGCCTCCGGATGGACGCTGATGATGCGCAACAACCGGCGCTACGGTGGCTACCTGGTCCACTTCGGCATCGTTGTGCTCTTTGCAGGCCTCGCAGGAGCCGCGTTCAACCAGTCGAAAGAACTCGAGATGGGCTTTGGCGACTCGCTAACGATCGGCAACTACAAGCTCGTCTGCCTCAGCTACACGCAGGACTCCAACGCCAACTACGACACGGACTTTGCGCTGCTGGACGTCTATCGCGGCAACAAGAAGCTGACGCAGATGACGCCGGAGAAACGCTTCTACACCGCAAGCCAGACAAGCTCTACGATCGTTGCGATCCACTCCACCGTGCTACGTGACCTCTACGTCATCTTCCTGGGCCGCAACCCGGAGACGAACCGTCCCATCATCAAGGTCTTCCTGAATCCCCTCGTCTCTTGGATCTGGGCAGGTGTCGCCATCGTCTTCGCAGGAACGGTACTGGCTCTTCTTCCCGGCCTCCGTCCCATGCTCAGTAACAAGGCCGCATCCGTAATGCCGGACCGTGAGTTGCAGACTGTGAGCGGCGATTGATGCGGGCCCTACTCAAAAACCGCGTCCTGCAGATGGTCCTGCTCTTCACCGTCGCGCTCGTCACCATCGGCGCCGGTGACACGACAGACAAGTTCTCGAGCATCGGCCACAAGATGGTCTGTGTCTGCGGCTGCGGCCAAATCCTTCTGGAGTGCAACCACGTCGGCTGCCCGGACAGCGATCGCATGATCGGCGAGCTGCGCAATAAGGTCGCAGGCGGCGGTTCTGACACCAGCATCTTCAACTGGTTCGTAGCCAAGTACGGCCCCACGGTGCTGGCAGCGCCCATCCGTGGCGGCTTTGATAACGCCGCATGGATTGTCCCGGTCGTTGTCTTCATCCTGGCCATCGTCGGCACGGCGTTCCTCATCCGTCGCTGGAAGGGCCGTCACATGCTCGCGGTGCCGGGCGGCGCACCCTCCATGCCGTTTGCAGGCAGCGATGCTGTACGCGATCGCATTCGCCGCGAGACGGAGTACTAGCCATGGGCATCGCCGCATCCATCGTTCTCTTTGTCGCCCTCTTCGCCTACACCTTCTGGCCTGAGAAGAACCCCTTCACGCAGCGCGCCGCCTCCCGGCTTGATTTCCTGCGCGAACGTCGCGACGCCGTCTTCGCCAATCTGCGCGACCTCAACTTCGAGTACAAGGCCGGCAAGTATCCCGAAGAAGACTACGCCACCCAGCGTGCCCTGCTGGAAGATGAAGCAACGACCATCGTGACGGAGATCGACGTTCTCGAGCGCGCCTGACCTTAAGGCCAGCGCGAGTCCACTTTTGTGAACCGCGTGTGAATGGTAGTCTGCCGATGTACCCCTCAATCCAAGAGCGACACCACAAGGAGCACCATGCCCCTGCGCCGCCGCATCCTTTCCCTTGCCACCCTCACGCTGGCAATAGGCACCGCAGTCCCTTCGATCGCACAAGCCAAAGCCTCAACGTACAAGCCGATGAAGGGCTCAGAGATCCTGTGGGACAAGTGGGGCGTGCCGCATATCTTCGCAAAGAACACGAAGGATATGTTCTATCTCTACGGTTACGCGCAGACCGAGGCACACGGCGAACTACTGATGCACGTCATGGCCGGCAGCCGCGGCCGTTCCAGCGAGATCTACGGCGCGGGCGCGAACGATCGCAATCTGAAAACGGATCGGTGGGTGTGGCTCAATGAGGTGCCCAAGCGCTCCGCCCTCTGGCTCTCGCAGCAAATCCCGGAGTTCCGCAGCTATCTTGATTCTTTTGCAGCAGGCATCAACGCTTACGCAGCGGCGCATCCCGACAAGCTGAGTGCTGAGGCCAAGCAGGTGCTGCCCATCACGCCTCTCGATGTCATCGAACACACGCAACACTTTGTGAACTTCGAGTTCGTCGCCGGCCGCGCACTCATGGAGCCGCGCAACGCTACCCGCACCGCAGCGGCATCCACAGAAACAGCGTCGCTTGAGATGCCGGAATCGCCCTTCGCTCCCACCAACATGGACATGCAGGACGGCTCAAACGGCTGGGCCATCGCGCCCTCCCACAGCACCAGCGGCAACGCCATGCTGCTGATGAATCCGCACCTCGCTATGGCCGGCGAGCAGACCTATTTTGAGGCGCAGCTTGTCGCTCCCGGGATCAATCTTTTCGGCGCATCGCAGGTCGGTCTGCCGGTCATGCGCTTCTGCTTTTCAGACTATCTCGCCATCACCAACACGGTGAACACCAACAACGGCGCACTGCAGTTCGACATTAAGGAGCAGGCCGGCGGGTACCTTTACGACGGCAAGGTTCTACAGTATGAGACGTCTCAGTATCCCTTCCGCGTGAAGCAGAAAGATGGCAGCTTCACCACCGAAGTCGTGCAGGTGCAGAAGACTGTGCACGGCCCCATCATTCGCCGGGACAAGGGAGTTCCCGTCGCGCTGCTCACCGCAGGCCTCGACAAGCCCTTCTTCCTGGAGCAGTACTGGAAGATGGACACGGCGCACAACTTTGCGGAGTACCAGGCACAGCTACGCCGGCTGGAAGTGCCCATGTACAACATCCTCTACGCCGACCGCGACGGCCACATCGAATATCTCTTCAACGCCAACGTGCCACGCCGCACTGGCGATTGGGCCACATGGACGAAGCCCGTCGACGGATCCACCAGCGCCACCATGCCGCACGGCATCCTGAGCTATGACGAATTGCCCAAGCAGATCGACCCCGCCAGCGGCTACGTGCAGAACAGCAACGAACCACCATGGGATGCTGCCTGGCCCAACATGATGGATCGATCAGCCTACCCGGCGTACATCTCGTCGTTCTTTCCGCTCTTCCGCAGCGACCGCGCCCTTCGCATGTTGAGCGAGGACAAGAAAATCAGCTTCGACATGCTGCTGGAGAAGAAGTTTTCCACCCGCATGGAAATGGCCGACCGCGTCCTCGACGAACTGCTGGCTGACGTAGATCAGTATGGCAGTCCACGCGCGAAAGAGGCTGCGGCCGTGCTCCGGACATGGGATCGCCAGTGCGAAGCCAACTCCCGCGGCGCACTGCTCTTCTACACGTGGGCACAGAAATTCATCAGCACCAGTGTCGGCATGACGACCGTCGCAGCCCAAAAGAACTGGGCGATCCCATACGACTACAACCAGCCGCTGACGACACCGCGCGGCATCAAGGATCCGAAACTCGCGGTGCAGATGCTGGCCGACGCCGCAGACGAAACCGTGAAGCTCTACGGCGCGCTCGACCGCCCCTGGGGCGACGTCATGAAGATCGAAATCAACGGGCAGAGTGATGGCGACATTAAGGCAGTGCGGGGACCGGCGCTGAACGGTGTCTCACTCCCCGGCAATGGTGGCTACGGCAACCTGGGCGTCTTCCGCGTCTTCACATGGGGTCCGCTTCTCGAAGGCAAAAAGACACCGATCCACGGCGACGGCTTCACCATTGCGGTCGAATTCACCAAACCCGCCGTCAAGGCCAAAAGCTTCGTCTTCTACGGCGAATCTTCGCAGCCGGGCTCTCCCTTCCACACGGACGAGCTGCCGTTGGCAGAGAAGAAGCAGTGGCGAGACGTCTGGCGCACCCGCCCGGAGATCCTGGCGAACCTGAGTTCGAGAGACGCCTTCTAACTCGTAGGAATTGAAGCCAGGGCCACATCATCCGGTGTGGCCCTTTCGCTTCCGCATTTAGACTTAAAAGCGATGCGTTCCCTAAGAATCACTGCCCTCACGGCGCTGCTGGCGCTCCCCTTCTCGGCCTTCGCCGCAAGTACCCTCACCGGCACCATCACCAACGGCACGACGAACAAGCCGTCATCCGGCGACACCGTCACGCTCATCCGTCTGGCACAGGGCATGCAGGAAGCCGCGCACACCACCTCGGACGGCAAAGGCCACTACGAGCTCAACGTGCCCGACGACGGTGTGCACCTGGTCCGCGTGACCCACGAGGGCGCCAACTACTTCAAGCCGGCGCCTCCGGGCACGACCGCCCTCGACATCGACGTCTACGCCGTCGCAGCGAAGGTCCCCGGCGTAAAGCTTGAAGCGGACGTGATGCGCGTGCAGACTGAGGCCGACGGCAAGAGCCTCCGCGTCGTCCAGCACTTCTTCCTCAAGAACGAATCGGCACCGCCCAAGACACAATTCTCGGACGCGACCTTTGACTTTACCCTGCCGGAAGGCGCGGTCGTCGAGGGCGCAGCAGCGCAGGGCCCCGGCGGCATGACCGTCCAGTCACAGCCCGTCCCGCTAACAAAGAAGGGCCACTTCACCTTCAACTTTGCCGTGCGCCCGGGTGGGCAGACGCAGTTCCAGGTCAGCTATCGCGTGCCCTACAACGGATCGCTGAAGATGACGCCGACCACCGCCATGGCCTCTGACAACGTCATCGTCATGATGCCGAAGGCGATGAAGTTCGACGGTGGCAAGACGCCGTGGGCGCCCGTGCAGGATGAGGTGGATGCGCAGACCTTCGTCGCACGCAACATCGCAGGCGGCGATACCGCAGAGTTCACGCTCTCGGGTCAGGGCCAACTGCCTCGCACCACGACAACCGCTTCCGACGCAAGCCAGCAGAATCAGGGTAACGGCCCGGCAACCGGCACCCCAGCCAGCGGCGCGGACCCGAACGCTGATCCCGGGTCGAACACCGGCCCGGCAGCCAGTAACAAGCCGGGCGGTGGCCTCGGCACGCCCATCGACACACCCGATCCCCTCAGCAAGTACAAGTGGTGGATCATCGCTGGAGTCGCTCTGTTGCTGATCAGCGGAGCCGGTTTCCTCCTCGGACGCCCGCAGAATCCCGCCGTCGTCACAACCGACCCGACGATCCCTTCGACGGCAGCACCTGTCGGCGTCGCTATAGCAGCGGGTATCCCGCAGGCGGCATCACTGCTCAACGTCCTGCGCGACGAGCTCTTCACCCTTGAGAGCGATCGCTTGACCGGCAAAATCACCGAAGAGCAGTACGCGCGCGTAAAGCCTGCACTGGAAGTCGTCTTGCAGAACGCACTCGAGCGCAACAAACCGTCAGCATAGACAACAAACCCTCGGCATAAACGAGAGTCCCAGGTGCCCCAGCTTCGCTTCAAGGAGCTGGGGCATATCTGTCTGTGCCATCCACGGCGCAAGCCCCGCTACACTATCTCCATGGTCATTGCTGCCCGTGTCGTTCGTCTGCTTGCGTTCGCTGTTTGGATGGGCGCCCTCATCTTCTTTGGTGCGGTCGTAGCGCCCACAGCGGCGCGCGTCTTCGGCACCACAGAGCAATTCGCAACCTTCATCGGACACACCCTGCTCTTCGCACACTCCATCGGTCTGTGGTGCGGTGTGGCCATGATGATCAGCCTGCGGCTGCTGGGCAGCCGTGCCTATCGCATGCCCGTGCAGGCCGGCCTTGTGCTGCTGATGATCGTGATGACCTTCGTCTCCAACCGCGCCATCATCCTGCCCATGGAGCACGATCGCGCCCTCGCCGGCGGCAATATCAACATCCTTCTCCCCGGCTCGCCGATCCGTACCGATTTTGAATCACGCCACGCGTGGTCAACGCGCGTCGAGAGCGTCGTGATCCTCGCAGGTCTCGGCCTCGCGGTTCTCATCGGTATGGAGGCAGGCCTCCGCGAGCGCGGAACGAATGCCACCCCTCGCAAAGTCTTCGACCTGTCCGAAGACGCGTAACCCCTGCGGTACCTGGACCAAAGACGCGGTCCGTCGCGCACACCCGGCGCAACGAAGAACTTTTTCATTCTCAAGGTGAGTTTCTGCACAGGACAGTCACCCATCTCGTGCAAAAGTTCTGATAAACTCAATCTTGTCGTCGCGAGTGAAACAGGCAAGCAGCTCAGCCGGAATCACATAGCGCAACACGATCGAAGCATGCGGACGCGCAACACGGCGACCCGCTTCGATGTGACATCCATCTTGCACCAGCAAGTTTGGGGACGTAGCTCAGTCGGTTAGAGCGCTGCCCTGTCACGGCAGAGGTCGCGGGTTCGAGTCCCGTCGTCCCCGCCATCAATCTAAAGAACTTAGGTTGAGGCGGCCCCCCTAATACGCAGAAGTCAAAGGGTGTAAGTGGTACCTCGTACTTCGGGTGGATTCTTACCCGGTGCTTCACCAGTTTTGGAAACAGCCTCCACATAACACGCACCCTGCGCTGTCCGTTAATGCGAGCTCATGCCCGTGTATGAAGCATCTTCCCTGGTCGCCTTCAAAAGTGTGCTGAAGGTACTGCGAAAAGTGTGCCAGCCGAGTTCTTTCTGGATAATATTTGCTCGCGCTTCGCATGTAGGCCGGCAGAACGTTCAGAACTGCCGACGCATGGCGAGCTGGATATATGCCAAGTCAGACAAAGCGATATAGCGCACTCGTTGATAAAGCCAAAGTCGAAAAAATGAAGCAGATTGCAAGAATTGGGATTACTGATGCCAATACTGGCAGCTTCCTTGCCTTTTTCATGAGGATTAAACAACGAGATTCCATCTGCGGATGCAAGCCCTATGCGCCCGAGGGGCTGTCAACTGAGCCCGCTCACTCGATAGAGGTATCGCTGACCTAAGACTTAAGTGCTGCCTCTGGCTCCAGAGCCTAGAGTGTAATGCGGGCGCTTCGTCGGAGAAGATCATCATCACTCGGTTAGGCAAACGAGCTAGAAGATGAATGCCGCGACGCTGATAACAGCCACATAAGAACAGCACATTACCGGGTAATTCCGGGATATGGCGCCTGCTATGCGCATTGCAGAAAATTACTTGAGCAAGTAAATCATCTGAATTAAACGCAATAGGAAGAAATATTTCCTCAAATTATCGTTGCGTCGTTTCTAGACCGGTGTATGCTTCGGCTACTTCCAACGAGGTGCCATCGCGTGCCGGCTACGACTACTTTTCCAGGTGTCTATCTTGAGCGGTTGCCCAGTGGCGTCCGTTCCATTGCGGGTGTCAGCACTTCCGTTGCGGCTTTCCTCGGTGAGGCATCGCGCGGAACGGTTGGTGTTGCGACACAGATCTTTAACTTCACCGACTTTACGCGTGAGTTTGGCGGCCTGGTTAGTAAGTACGATCTTGGCTATGCTGTGCGGCAGTTCTTCATGAACGGCGGCAGCGAGGCTTGGATTGTTCGTGTTGCCGCGAATGCCGTGCAAGCTTCTGTGCCACTCACCGCGACAGGCGGAGCTACGGTTTTAACGCTAACTGCACTGGATGCGGGTGACTTTGGCAATGGCATCACCGTTACCGTTGACTGGAAGACGCCCTCCCCTGGCAGCACATTCAATCTGACTCTGGCCACCGCGGACGGAACATCCGTCGAGAGTTACAGTGGCCTGTCGATGAACTCCCAGGATGCCAAGTTCGTGGAGAAGGCACTTGCCTCATCCCAACTGGTCAAGGCCACCCGTGCGGCGGGCCTCGCATTTCCAAATCCGGGAACCAGCACCAGCGGTGTGGTGGCGGATACAACCGCTGCTCTAACGCCGCCCGCGGGCCAACCGCCGCGAACTGATTTGCGCATAGTCGTAGATGGTCTACCTGTCATCACAATATCGCTGAATGCTGCTGCCGTCAGCGGAGGCATCGGCGCGGTCGCATCGGCGATCCAGACGCAGGTAGTTGGCATCAGCACCAATCCATCCCTGAAGAACTTCACCTGCAAGCCCAATGGCAGCAATGACCGACTGATTCTTACCTCGGGAACTACCGGTGAGAACAGCAGTGTTATGGTTCTGCAGGGCGCGACGCGCGACGCCGCAGCGGCGCTGAAGTTAGGCGTGGCAAGCGGCGGAACAGAAGTAGACGGAACCAGCGCATTGCGCCCGAAACCCACGCCTGACCCCGGTGTATTGCGCGGAGCTGCGATCACCACAGCAACCGCCCTGGACACACTTCCCAAGGCCGATACGCACCAGTTACAACTCGTCCTGGATGGCGGTGTGGCGGACACGGTTGACTTGATTTCTGGCGGCCTTGCTGCGGGCGCCGACCTGAAGACGAAGTTGCAGGACATGGCGACACGACTGCAGGACGCGGTGCAGGCACTGCGGTCCACGGCAGCGTATACCGGCTTCACGGCGAAAGTGGATGACTCCGGGGCCAATCCATTGCTTGTCCTGACTTCGGGCACGCGAGGACCGGGATCATCCGTGAGCGTCCTAGCCGCAGGGGCTGACACGTTCGCGAACACCCTCGGACTTCTGACAGGGATCACTGCGACACCTGGCACAACAAAGGCGCTTGCGGGCGGCAGCGCGCAGGATGTTTCGCCCTCCACCGTGTACAGCAGCTATGTGCCGAGCGGTACGGCGAGGCAGGGGCTCTCCGCGCTGGAAGAAGTGCAGAGCTTCAACCTGTTGATCATGCCCGGTATTACGGACTCCGCGACGCTTGCCGATGCCGCTGCATATTGTCAGGCTCGCTCAGCCTTCCTGATTGCCGACGCACCCTTCGATACGGATATTCAGCACATGGTCACGGCGATCAGCGGGCCGTCGTTGCCGAAGAGTATCAACGCGGCGGTTTACTATCCGTACTTCTTTATCTCCGACCCACTAAATGGCGGCGCGAACAGGCGTATGCCTCCATCAGGTGCCATCGCAGGCATCTACGCGCGCACGGACACCACACGCGGCGTCTGGAAGGCACCTGCAGGCACAGACGCTTCCGTTGTCGGCGCTCTCGGTGTGGAGTACACGCTGACAGACTCGCAGAATGGTGCCTTAAATCCGCTCGGTGTGAACTGCATCCGGTCACTGCCAACCTTTGGCATTGTCAGTTGGGGCGCGCGAACGTTACGCGGTTCGAATGCGGAGGCGAATGAGTACAAGTATGTGCCGGTTAGCCGTACTGCCCTCTTCATCGAACAGAGTCTTTATCACGGGCTGCAATGGGTGGTCTTCGAACCAAACGACGAAACGCTCTGGTCGCAGATCCGGCTGAATGTTGGTGCGTTCATGCAGGGCCTCTTCAAGCAGGGTGCCTTTGCGGGGGTGAGCGCGGACCAGGCTTACTTTGTCGAATGCAGCAGCGAGACCACGACTTCCACTGACCAGAGCCTTGGCCGCGTGAATGTCATCGTCGGCTTTGCCCCGCTGCGGCCGGCTGAGTTCGTGATCATTCAGCTTCAGCAGATAGCCGGACAGGCAGCGTCGTAATCGACGGAAAGGAAGCCGTAAGCCATGGCGCAATTCACAGTAAATCCGGGGCGAGTCGACCCATACAAGAACTTCAAGTTCCGCGTGAAGTGGGACGGACGGTACGTCGCTGGCATCAGCAAAATCAGTGCGCTCAAGCGCACAACGGAAGTGGTCAAGCATCGAGATGGCAGCGATCTGTCTACGAGCTTCAAGTCGCCGGGGCGCACGGAGTACGAGGCCGTTACGCTGGAGCGCGGCGTGACCCATGACCTGGAGTTTGATACCTGGGCGCAGAAGGTATGGGACGTCAATGGCGGGCCCGGTACCGAGGTGTCACTGAAGGATTTCCGCAAGAACATCCGGCTGGAGTTGTTCAACGAGGCTGGCCAGATCGTGATGGCCTATAACCTCTTCCGCTGCTGGGTTTCGGAATACCAGCCTTGGCCTGACCTGGATGCGAATGCGAATGCCATCGCGATTCAACACATCAAGATCGAAAACGAAGGCTGGGTCCGTGACACGAAGGTGACGGAACCTGCAGAACCCAGCTTCTAATCCGGCCAGGAACTTGACGGAAGCGTAACGGCGCATCCGGAACTCCTTCGGCACGCACGGTACTACGGAGGACAAGATGGAAAGCAGCGCCGGCATGGTAGTGCGTGCGTGGGAGGCGGGATCGACTGTGACGGCCTGGCAGCGGCCGGCAGCCCTGCTCTCCGCGCTGACCGACATTCCGCTTCAACAGACGCTGCGCTTAGGGATCGCACGTCGTGATGCCGCGCTTGTCGCATGGCGCACTGCCCTCTTTGGAGTGCAGTGGCCCGCCTTCGCGCAGTGCCCCGCATGCAAAACCATGCTGGAGTACGAGCTACCGCAGCGTTCTGCCACGGTCGTAGAGAGCGACGAAGCCCTCGAGATAGACGTCAGTGGTCTGCACCTGCAGGTTAGGTGGCCGAACTCATTGGATCTGGCGGATGCGGCGGCTTGTCCAGATGCGCGAGAGGGCCGTGCACTGCTGCTGAAACGCATCCTGCCCGAACCAGTTGCGGAAGATTTTGTCGGCTCTGTGCTGACTGCGATGGCGGATGCGCACAACGGCTTCACAGGCATCGATCTGCAATGCCCGGAGTGTGCCGCGCATTGGTCGGAGGTGTTCGAGGCTGGTGAATACTTGTGGCGAGAAGTACGTGCGGCAGGCCGCCGAATCCTGCGGGATGTGGATGCGCTGGCGCGAGCCTATGGCTGGAGCGAGACGGAAATCCTGAGCCTGAGTGACTTGCGGCGCAACGAATACCTGGCGATGGTTCCATGAGCGCGGACTATCTGGAACTGCTCTTGGGGCGCGCGCGCGGCGAGCTACCCGCTGCAGAACCACGCATCCTGCCATCCATGGCGCCTCCATCCAGCCTGCAATGGGAAGAGATCAACGAAGAACGTCTGGCTGCGCCCGATCCACACATCGCTACGCAGCGCGCACCAGACCCGACCACGGCTTCAGCGATCGAGACGCGCGAGTTTCGTGACGGCCACACCCCATTGCGGGATGCGAAGCAGGCGCCCACTGTGAGTGCTCCCGGGCCTTCGCCAAAGCCGTTCCCCGGCCAACTTCTACCGCCGAGCGACGTCGTTCTATCCAACGTAGATAAGAGCGCTTCAATGGCAGTTACGCCGTTGCCCTCCCATGAGAACGTGACGCCGACACGGGAAGCTGTGAATCCGATTTCGCGTCTCGCTACTGCCGACCCCGGAGTGACGCGCCCTGATCCTCCGAAGATGGTGCCACCCACCTTGGGGCCAGCACGACCTCAATCGGCACATCCGCTGATGCCGCCACGCGAACAGGCTGCCACACCGCAGACAAGGCACTTACCCTCCCCTTTGAACACGCCACGGCCGGAGCCGGTTGCAGCAGCACCAATCACCATTCGCATCGATCGTATTGAAGTGCGAACCTCCGCACCAACGTCAACGCAACGGGTGGCACAACCAGAACGCTCTCCAGCAGCGATGCCGCTGGAAGACTATCTGCGCCGCAAAGGAGCGGGACGATGAGCACCGCCATGGCCATCGCGGCAGCAGCGCGCGTCGTCGCGCAGTTGATTGATCGGCGTGTCGCCCTGGAGAACTTCACCGCCTTCCAGTCGATGAAGACCACCGTTCTCTCTCCGGAACAGATCGACGGAACGGACATGTCGGCAACGATCGACGTCCCGCCGCATATCAACATCTTTCCGTATCACGTTGCCATGAATGCTGCATATCGCAATGCCTTCGAGCCGTCGCGCAATGCATTCGGACAGCCGGTGACGACGCCTCCGCTGGCGCTGGATATCAGCTTCCTGGTCAGCACACACAGCTCTTTGGAACTGTTGCCGGAGATGCTGCTTGGGCTCGCGATGCAGGCGCTCAGTGACGTACCGCAGTTGACGCGCGAGCGGGTACGCACATTGCTCGCGGTGAATCCGTTGATCGACCCTCCTGATCCTGTACTCGTGGCGCTGCAGCGATCAGGGCTCGCGGACCAGCTTGAAATTCTGCGGATCGAGCCGCTGAACCTCAACGCGGACGAGATGCAGAAGCTGTGGACTTCCATTCATAGCCGGTGTCGACCATCGTTCTGCTACCGCATCTCCGCAGTGCTGATTGAATCGGAAAATTCTGCGAAGAGTGCGCTGCCCGTGCGCACCTTTGCGACCGCCGTCGTTCAGTCGGTGCGGCCTTTCATTGATCGCATCGATCCGCCCAATCTGCTCTTCCAGGCGGCCGCCTCGCAGATCGCGCTGGTGGGTGAAGAACTCGTCCAGCCCGGTGCGGTAGCTGTTTTCAGCAATGGGGCCCGGCGGCCACTTGATGCCGGATCCACGCCTACACGCGCACTGGTAACGCTGCCTGCTGGCCTTTCTGCAGGCATCGTCGGTGTCGAGCTGGTACGGACCATCGACATCGGCGCCGCGCCATTGAAAGAGGTCAACGAGTCGAACCTTGCCATCTTTCTGCACCGGCCAGTCTTCGCGCTGAAAGGTGACGGCACACCAGACATCACGCTGAACGCAGGGGTGCTTTCCATCCGTCTGCAACCACCACCCACGACAAAGCAGGAGATACGCCTGCTGCTCAATGATCCCGTTCCATCAGCCAGCAGCGCCGGCTTCACGGTTGCGGGAGTGCTGGGAAACATCCCTGCGACCGACCCGGTCACTTTCAAATTGGCTGGCGTGACGCCCGGCAGCTACATGGTGCGCGTGCGGGTGGACGGCGCGGAGACGCCGCTGACGCTCGATGGCAATGGGGCCTACACCGGCCCAAAGATTACGGTGGTCTGACCCCATGGCGATCTCCACGGTTCCAACACGCACGGACTGGCGGACCACCGAGTTGGAGCGATCACTTTCGTCTGTCCGGGAGAGAGTTCGCACCCGGGACACACCCCTGAAGTTGACACCCACGCTGGAACTGCTGTCGGCGATCTTCGAGCTCTCACGCTTTGAATCAGAGGTTCTTCTGCTTTGCGCTGCGGCAGAACTCGACACGGATGCGGGAAAGGCACTGGCCCAACTCCAGGGCAGCAAATGCGTACACCCTACGTTCGGCCTGGCGCTGTCCTTGCTGGATCAGGCCGCATGGGAGGCCGTAGCGCCGCATGCTCCGTTACGCCGGTGGGATCTTCTGACGATGGAAACGGGCTCCACGCTGCTGACCAGTCCGCTGCGTATCGATGAGCGTGTCTTGCATTTCGTGGTGGGCATCGACAGCTTCGACCCACGCCTGCGTATGTATATGCAGCCTCTACTTGCCGCACCTGACCTCGTGGCCTCACAACAGGCAATAGCGATGCGCATGGCTGCACTTTGGCAGACGTCTGCGGAAGCCGTGCAACTGGCAGGACTGGATGGCGGTGCGAAGCGGGCGATTGTGACGCACGCGTGCGCAGCGATGGGCTGGCGTGCCTTCGTCTGGAGCGTCGATGCACTGCCGGAGGCGGCGGAACTGGACCGGGTAATGCGTCTCTGGCAAAGAGAGGCCGCTCTCAGTCGCGCTCTGCTGGTCATGGATGCCGAACGAGTCGATGGTGCGCGCGAACAGATGCAGGTTGAGCGGTTCGTGCGGCAACTTGCATCGCCGTGCGTAGTGCTGGTGCGGCAGCGTTGGCCTTCGCAGTCAGGACAGCTACTTACACTCGACGTAGTTCGGCCGCTACGGCAAGAGCAACAGGCGATCTGGCGCAAAGCCACGCTGCCGGAGGTTACTGACGACGAGGTCTCCCGCGTCAGCGCTCACTTCGACTTTGACGCAGATGCCATACGCGTAGCAGCGGCCGCGTGGCGCAGCGATCCCGGCGTGTCCCTTTGGAGGACTGCGCGGCAGTGCGCTCGCGCAGCCGTCGAGGGACTGGCGCAGACCATCACACCGCGGGCAGGCTGGGAAGACCTGGTCCTTGACGCCGGCATGAAACAGCGGCTGCGCAGGATTGCCTCGCAGGTTCGGCATCGCTCGCAGGTGTATGACACGTGGCGCATCGGCGAACGTGGTCCGAACGGACTTGGGATCACCGCACTGTTTGCAGGTCCGAGTGGTACCGGAAAAACGCTTGCAGCCGAGGTCATCGCGCATGAACTGGAACTGGACGTCTGCCGCGTCGACCTGAGTCAGCTTGTCAGCAAGTACATCGGAGAGACCGAAAAGAACATCGCGCGCATCTGCGAAGCTGCGGAACAAAGCGGCGCTGTGCTGCTCTTCGACGAGGCGGACGCACTCTTCGGCAAACGGAGCGAGGTAAAAGACAGCCACGACCGCCACGCGAATATCGAGGTCAGTTACCTGCTGCAGCGGATGGAGGTCTACCGCGGGCTTGCACTGCTAACCACCAACCTTGCGGAAAATATCGATCCCGCATTTTTGCGGCGCCTGCGCTTCGTCCTCCACTTCCGCCTGCCCGAAGCGGCGGAGCGCGCGGCAATCTGGCAGCGCATGTTTCCGAGAGAAGTGCCACTGCAAAATGTCGATTTCAACCTGCTTGCCCGTTTGCAGGTGGCCGGGGGCAATATCCGCAATATCGCCATGACTGCCATGTTCTTGGCGGCGGAGCACGGCACCGGCGTGACCATGCCGCTGCTGCTGGAAGGCGCGCGCATGGAGTACAGCAAGCTGGAACGAACGCTGCGTGATTCCGAGATCGAGGGCTGGGTATGAGAGCGCCTGCGCCCCCGTTCGAACTCAGCATCGGCGACCTTGTTCTGGAAGGCATGACGCCAGGTGCTCGGCAGGTGTGCGCTGCGGCGTTTTCCGCAGAGTTCGAACTGATCGTCCTGAACCGGGGCACTGCAAGCTTTGCGAAGCAGGATCATTCGGAATGGCAACTGCCGACGTTGACACTGCCGGCGCACACCGGCGACCAGCCGCGTCGCGTGGGAAGGGCTTTGGCAGTGGCGCTGTATGAGGCATTGCATTACGCCGGGGAGGGCCGATGAGCAAGTCCGCTGCTCCTCCCCAGCCAAAGCCAAAGGCGAACGCAAAACGGTCTGCACTGCGCAAAGCGATGTCAGAGCCGGGAAGACCACTGCCAGATGCAGTGCGCGTGGAACTTGAGATCAGATTCTCAACCAGTCTTGCAGCGGTTCGCGTTCACACTGGTCCTCTGGCAGATGAGGTAGCACGCGAATTGGGGGCAGATGCGCTGACGTTGGGACAGCACATCTTCTTCCGTGCAGGCAAATGGCAACCGGAGACGCTGGCCGGTCGCGACCTGCTGGCGCATGAGGCGATGCACACCCTGCAACAGCAGGCGTCTGCTCCGCCCGCGCAGGATCTTCGCGCATCCGAGCCGGGAGAGCCATTGGAACGCCAGGCAGATGAGGCCGCCGAGACGGGCAGCATACCCACGCCGACAGCCGAAGCGGTCGTCGCAAGACGGGTTGCGGGTATGGCCAACCGAGAGACAAAGACCATCGACCCGGCGCGGACCGTCGAGGAACTTTCGCGGACGCTGCTGATGCGCGTGCGCGCGGATGGTAAGGACAGCAGCGGGAGGATCCGCAACCAGTTGATCCGCATGGAAGACGACCTGCGCCGCGACGTTCTACGTTGGCTGGAAGCCCACATGGAAAGCCATGAGTGGCGCACCTTTCTGGATGTACTGGCCGAGGACGTTCCGTCCGGTCTGGACGGTACCGAAAATGCCCAGGGTGCCGCTGCCGCGCCCATCGGAGATCTGTCGCCAGAAGCCAGGGCCGTCGAATCCGCAAACGGGAAACTCGATGGCGAAGAGGCACACGATCAGACAGCACCGCAAGCCAGAAAGAGCGAACAGGCGGGGATCGAAGGTGAACAGGAGGAAGCCGCTGCATCGGGCGAAGCAGCCGTCGACCAGCCACAGATTGCAGCGGGTGCGGTCACTACCGAGACCGCCGAATCTGCAGGTGCCGGGGCAGTAGCTGCCCCTGCCCCCGAACCCGCCACATCCGCAGTAATTCCGTCCGCACCATCGGCAGCCGGCGGAGGTGGTGCGATGGAGCAGCCCTCCGTTGCGGCCCCAACTGATGCTGACGAGACAGCGACCGAAGCCAGCGCGGGAACCGATGCCCCGCAGGCACACGTCGCGGAAGACAGGGGCGGCGCTCCCGGTGCCGAAGGTCGCACAGAGGCAGCAGAGGAGGCGGAGGCAGATCCATCACAGGCGCAGAACTCCAAAGCTGACACAGCATCCGTCACTGGCGAGCCCACGCCCGATGCCGTTCCTGCCGGCCTTGCTCAGGAGACGGAAGCTACTTCGGGAACGGATGTTGACACTGCAAACGAAGGCGCTGTCGGGGCTTCTTCTGATGAGACCGAATCGGCATCCGAAACCGCCTCAGCCCCAGCTGGAATCGCCCTTCCCTCCCTCTCTCAGACGGGAGCTCAGCCGGAAGTGGAGCAGCCGCAGGCGAAGCCATCGTCGCCTGAGGAAGCGGCTGTCACTCAACCGACCGCGATGGGCAGCAATACGGCTCAGCAGATTGACCCCAATATCGACACGGGCGTGACCGCCGCTGCATCGGAGGCCACTGCCGGGGATGCGGCTTCAGAGTCTTCGGTCGAGGGCCACGTCGGTGACAACGGAGGTACGGTTCCCGGTGAAGGCATCGCTGCGCAGCCGGAAGTGGGAGGACAGGGCTCGGCTCCCGGTACCATCCCACCGGGCCTGCTGGGTGAGTTCTCAGGCGAACCACCGCAGAACGATGCCGCTGCACCCGCGGGTGGTGGAGGCGGTGGTGGCGCGGCCGTCCCGGAGCCTCCGCCGGAGCCCGACGCCGCCCAGAGCATTCCCTCCGCCGACCCCGTTGGTGCGATGGACGCCGTCGGTGGCATGCAGGTCGCCAGCGCTGCGCATGCGATGGGGGCAGCACAGGCGACAGTCGCCGCGGAGACCGGTCAGCAGCAGGCAGAGCTGGCGGCAGCGCCCCCGACGATTGAACGCCCTACGGGAGCACCGAGCGGCGCGGATGGTGTGGCTCCGGATAATGTCCCTGCTGTTCCTGCAGCCGCTGACCCGGCCGGAGTGGCAGCAGTTGCTGCGGGAGCTCCCATGGCGGTTGCTGCACCGCAGGCAGCGCCCGAGCCGGGTGCACCAGTGACCCAGGGAATCGCAAGACCCCAGGTGACCGGTACCAGCGAAGGCAAGATCACCGAATCAGATGCACGCCGGGTACAGCAGGCCGTCGGAGAGGTGCCAGTCACCGATGAGGCGCTGAATGTTGACGCGGGAGATGCGCCACCTCTGGCGCTGGAGGGTGATGCCGATCCCGCGCAGGTGCAAAACCAACAGACCGCACTGATGGACAGCGCAGCGACTAACGCGCAGCAGGGCGCGCAGGACGCTGCCGAACCGATGGGAGAGGACCATCTGTACCCTGCAGTGACACCGGGCACCATAGCCCCGGATGAAGCCGTAGCGGGTGTCGCCGCTGCAAGCGCCGGGCCAGAGCAGGACGCCGGCATGGGGGACATTGACATAGGTGTTGCCACGGTTGCCGAACAGGAGCACGGCGACGAAGTTCGCCAGCATGCAACGTCCGCATCCGGCCAGCTCACGACGAAACGCGCGGACAAAGACAACGAGCAGCAGAAGGCCAACACAGACAGCCAGAAACAGGTTTCCGATGCGATTGACGCTAATGCGAAGCAGCAGGCGGATGAGCGTACAACCGCGCGCAAACAAGTGTTGGATCAGCGCAAAGATTGGACCGAAGGTCAGAAGGCGGCGGTTACAACAGCGCGAGATGATTCTGGCAAGGAACTGCAGGGTGCTCGCGGCGAAATTACATCCGAACAGACAAAGGCGCAGGACAAGGCCAACGAACACATCGCCGAAGGCAACCGCAAGATCGTCACAGCACGCACCGACGGCGAGAACAAGGCTCGGGCCGAGCGCGAGAAAGCCAAGCGCGAGAGCGAAGATGATGGCGGCATCTTCGGCTGGATCGCCTCCAGTATCAGCAGTTTCTTTAACAAGCTGCTGGATGCAGTGCACGCCGTCTTCGACGCCGCGCGCAAACTCGTCAAGGTTGCGATCGAGGCAGCGCAGAAGTTGGCACACGCCGTCATCGACGCCGCACGCAAGGCCGTGGTGGGTCTCATCCAGGCAGCCGGTAAGGCACTCCTAGCCATTGGCGACAAGCTGCTCGCCGCCTTCCCTGCCCTGCACGACAAATTTCGTAAGGCCATTCACGGTCTGGTGGACGCCGCCGTCAAGGCCGTCAACAAGCTGGCCGATGCGCTGGACAAGGGTATCCGCGCCCTTCTAAACGGACTGATGAAGGCGCTCAACGCCATCCTCAGTGCCTACGAGGCCATCTACAGCGGCATCATCAAGGCAGTCGCTGGCTTTGTGAAGGGCGTGCTCGACAAGGTGCGTGCGCTGATCGCGGCACTCGCCCAGTTCGCTGCGCTGGTAAAAGATATTGCACCCGCACCGGGCCAGTGGCTAAGCAATCTTGGCGCATCGATCATGGACGGCATCCGCAATCACTTGTGGACCGCTCTGAAGACCGCCTTCAAACAGTGGTTCAACGACACCATCGAAGGCATCATCGGCATGGGCCGAATGGTGCTGGACCTGTTGCGAAAGGGCGGCCTCTCGCTCAAGAAGATCGCTGGCTTTGTGTGGAGCGCCATCATCTCCGCCATTCCGGGTATCGTCATCCAGTTCCTGATCGAGAAGCTCATCGCGATGATCATCCCTGCAGCCGGCGCGGTGATGCTCGTCATCCAGGGACTGATCGCAGCATGGGGAGCCATTCAGCGCATCATCGCCGCCTTCCAGCTGTTCTTCACCTTCCTCAAGGCGGTCAAGGCGGGCGGCGCGGGCCCGCAGTTTGCCACGGCCCTTGCAGCCGGAGCCATCGCGCTCATCCAGTTCCTTGCAGGCTTCATCATGTCGCGCCTTGGCGGAGCAGCGAGCGGCGTTACCAGCAAACTCAAGGCTATCGCGCAAAAGATCGTCGCCTTCTTCAAGCGCGTCGGCAAGGCGATTGGAAAGGGACTGAAGGTCGTTGGCCGCGTCATCGTGCGTGGCGTGAAGGCTGTCGGTCGCGTTGTCGTACGCGGCGCGAAAGCCGTTGGCAGAGTGGTCACCCGCGGTGCTCGTGCCGTGGCACGTGTAGCCACGCGTGCCGGGAAAGCTGTCGTACGAGTCTTGAGCAAGACGAAAATTGGCCGCGCAATCCTCCGCGCTGGCAGCAAGGTCGTTGGGAAGATTCGCACTGGTTATGGAAAGGCCAAAGACTGGCTCAAGAAGAAGCAGGAGCAATTCAAGGCGTGGCGGGAAAAACGAAAGAAGAACGCCGCGGAAAGGAAACAAAAGAGACTGGAGCATGCTGTAGCGGCCATCAAGCCGCCACTTGAGAGCATGCTGAAGCGCGGGGTCAGTGGCCTTTGGCTGAAGGCACGCCTGGGGTTCTGGTTGCTGCGTTATCGTCTGACTTCGCTGCGCGTTGCGGGCCGCGAGATCATCGCGAAGATCAACCCGGAAGCTCCCGTGACTGAAGTCGAAAAGGTTGGCATCGGCAAAGAGCTGCTCCCCATTCTGCGAGCCGCAGAAAGAAGGTTTGAGGAAGATTGGTATGCATCCAGGGCAGCGGATGACGCCGGAATGTCGAGCGCAAAGGAGGCTGACAATTACGTCCGCCCAAACGCAGAACTGGACGACATATTTAGCGCGCGGATGGCACGTACAGAGCGAGGAACGTCCTCAAGGCACGCACCGCTCTTCTTCCGGTCCACAGGTGTCACCATCCGAAGCAGGCGCGGGCCGTCTGCCTCGGATAGTCCGGCATTGCTTTCAGGCTTGATGGTTCCCCTCGGCAGGAAGTCCAGCTATAGCGCGATGCGAACGGAGTGGATAAAGACTGGTATGCCAACCATGGCTGCTCTTGCAGCTTCCCCGGAACATCGGACATTGCGCCTCTTTGAGCGAGCTCGTGGAGAGGGAATGCTTCCAGCAATGGACCTCGCCCAATCACTCGCAGAAGGAGGTCACGCCAACGCAGGCGACGTTACATACGGAGCGCTCGCGCCCATGGCTCCAGTGGGCGCAGCTCAAGCCGCGGAGGTGGATGCATTGAGAAAAGGCCTGCCGTTGAAGGTGGATCCCAAGGATCACAAGGGTTCTCCAGATCTACCTAAATACAACCGAAAGAAACTCGCAGGCGTTCGGGACGACAGTGCACGGCGCATCGCAAACATATTTCTCAGACTCCGCAGCGTAATCGAGTCTGGTCAATCACTTGAAACCACGCCGGGCAATGCCAGCTTCCCCGCGCTTGGAGAGGCTTTCAGCAAATGGCTGGAGGCGCACCGTAACCAGGACGTAATAGCAAAGTCAGGTGCTGCAGAGGTACTCTCCGCGGAGCTTGCCGTTTTCCTTAAGACCTACCGTGGTGGCTGACACCACTGTATTGAAAGGCAACATTGCGATGAGCACACCCGTATCACCACGCACATTACGCGCTGGTCTCGTGCTCGCCGACCCCAACTCCGGGTCGACGCAGCAGGTTATCGTGCTGCAGTACAGTCCGGAGTCCCTCAGCCGCTCCCTCCAGCCGCAGGCCGTCGGTGCCGAGTCAGGCGATCGCGTGGACGCCCTGCGCCTCAAGGCTCCGCCCGTCGAAACCTACAAGATCGACGCCGAGCTCGACGCAACCGATCAGATGGCAACAGCAGCCGGTGCACCCAATGGCCTCCTGCCGCAGCTTGCAGCGCTTGAGATGCTCGTCACTCCCTCCGTCTCCACCTTGCGTTCCAACCAGGCTCTCGCCATGGCCGGCACGTTGGAGATCGTTCCCGTGATGATGCCACTCACACTGTTTGTCTGGGGTCGTAACCGTATCCTGCCGGTTCGCATTACAGAGTACAGCGTGACAGAGGATGCCTTCGATCCGCAGTTAAATCCAATTCGTGCCCGCGTCAGCCTGAGCCTGCGCGTGCTGAATGTGAACGACCTTGTGCCAGGCAGCCGAGGGTCCGAACTTTACCTTGCGCATCAGTCGCAGATGGAAGCTCTGGCGCGCAAGTTTGCCTATGGCAGCGCAGCCGATGTGGGGCTGACCCGATGATCGCCAACCTGATTCGTATCCCTGATTCCTTTACGAGGAGGACCCTATGAAGAACCCGCTGCCAGCCAACAGTCGCTACTCCGCGGTGGAGGCTACACAGACCGTGCTGCCCGACGGACGGAACGTCGCTTTTCTGCGCCGCCGTTTTATCCCGCACCCATCGCAGTTCGCAACGCTGCAACAGCACACGGTGCGACAGAGCGAACGACTCGATCAAATTGCGGCTCAGTATCTGGGCGACCCGGAGATGTTCTGGCAGATTGCGGATGCCAACCTTGCCTTCGATCCTGCGGACCTGACCGCAACACCTGGAACAAACCTGCGCATCACCCTGCCCGCCGGCCTTCCCGGTGGGCCTGCGGACGACTGAGGAGACGGTAGACAGCATGCAGCAGATCTTCTTCACGTTGCTGATTGGCCCCATGGTGCCCGTGCCCGCGCCGGCGGCGGTGTCGAACGCGCTGCAGAGCGCGCAGGTCACCGTCGCCAGCGGCCAGCGCAGCGGCTTCCAGTTGCTCTTTAACGTGGCGACAAACAGCCTGTTGAACACAACGCTTCTTCCTGCGGGCCTGTTCGATCCCGGCATCCGCGTGATCCTTATGGCTATCGTCAACGGAATTCCAAACGTGCTGATGGATGGCATCGTCATGCGCCAGGAATTTGCTCCGTCAAACCAGCCGGGACAGAGCACACTCACGGTCACGGGTGAAGATGTGAGCGTCATGATGGGGCTGATTGATCTGAAAGGCATTCCCTATCCTGCGATGTCGGTCGAATTGCGAGTCGCCGCAATCCTGGCGAAGTACGCAATTTACGGTCTTGTTCCGCTGATCATTCCCTCTCTGTTTCCCGATCTCAACTTGCCAATGAAGTCCATCGCCTTCCAGAAGGGCACGGACCTTGACTACATCAATCAACTTGCCAAGGAGAACGGCTATGTCTTCTACCTGAGTCCAGGCCCCGCGCCGGGTGTGAATCTGGCTTATTTCGGTCCAGAGATTCGCATCGGCGTGCCGCAGCCTGCACTCAACATCAACATGGACGCAGCAACCAACGTGGAATCTCTGAGCTTCAGCCTCGACGGTTCCACGCGCGAACAATTGGCCGTCCTCATTCAGGAACCATTCACCAAGTTGAATATTCCTGTTCCGATTCCCTCTCTAAGCCCTTACGCTCCACCGCTGGCGGCGAAGTCTGCGCCGGCGTTGCACCTGAAGTTTCTGGAAGGCGCAGCAAAATTGGATCCTCTGAAGGCCATGATCCAGGGCATCGGCAAAGCCACGGAGGCCAATGACGCTATTACCGCAAGCGGCTCCCTTGATGTACTGCGTTACGGACGCGTACTTGGTGCGCGGCAACTGGTGGGTGTCCGTGGCAGTGGACCTGCGTATGACGGCCTTTACTTCGTAAAGAGCGTGACGCATAACCTCAACCCTCGCAAGCGCGAGTACAAACAGAGTTTTAACTTGGCTCGGAACGGGCTGATCAGCCTGACGCCTCGAGTGGTGCCATAGACGATGAGCATGGACGAAACAACGCGTTACTACGGCAAGTACCGGGGCACGGTGGTGAACAACGTGGACCCGATGAAGACCGGACGCCTGATGGTGCAGGTGCCGGACGTGTACGGCATTGTGCCGTCAACGTGGGCCATGCCGTGTGTGCCTGCAAGCGGCATTCAAAACGGCATGTTGTGGTTACCCGCGATCGGTGCCGGCGTATGGGTGGAATTTGAGCAGGGCAACCCCGACTATCCCATCTGGGTTGGCGGCTGGTGGGGCTCTGCAGCGGAGGTGCCTGCGCTGACGCAACTCGCACCACCTGCAGTCTCCTGTATGGCCATGCAGACCACGCTGCAGAACGGCATCGTGCTGAGCGATGTGCCTGGCCCAACCGGCGGCATCATGCTCAAAAGCACGCTGGGCGCGAGCATCATCGTAAACGACACGGGAATTTACATACAGAACGGAAAGGGCGCGAGCATCACGTTGATCGGACCATCGGTCACCGTGAACACGGGCGCGCTGGTGGTGACTTAATGCCGGGACCTCTATTCCATGTAGGAGCCATCGCCATTTGCGCGCATGGCACGGGCGTCGTCAACGTGATCTCGTCGAACACGCGCGTCCTCGTCAGCGGCATGCCGGTCGCCACAGTGACCGATCAGGCCATGATCGCGGGTTGTCTGTTTCTCGCAACATCGCCCACGCCGCAACCATGTCTGCGTGTACAGTGGGTGACGCCTGCGGCGCGTGTGTTGATCAACGGTCAACCGGCGTTACTGCAGACCTCGGTCGGATTAGGACTTGGCCCCACTCAGGCTCCTCAAGGACCCATCAACATCGTGTCCACACAACCGCGGGTAATCGGCACGTAGAACGCCACGGGGAACTGCTATGCAGCATGTTCGATTTCCAATCCGTATCGATGGCCGGGGCCGTACCAGCACTGGCACTTACGAGCAGCATGTGGAAGACATGCTGGAACAGTTGCTCTTTACGCATGCGGGGGAACGCGTGAACCGGCCTGACTTTGGCGGCGGCCTGCTGCAGATGGTCTTCGCTCCCGGCGGCGACCAGCTCTCCGCAGCCACGCAGTTCATGGTCGCAGGCTCCATCCAGCAATGGCTGGGCGATCTGTTGCAGGTGGAAAGCGTCGATGTCTCTCAGACCGATAGCACCCTCTCTGTGTCCGTCTCCTACACGCTGCGTAAAACACAACAGCAGAAGACCTCCACGTTTACGAGGAGCAACTGATGGCCGCCTTTCTGTGTGCAAGCGAAGACCGGCGCGAAGCGGTACGAAGGCTGACGGGCACGACACCGCTCAATGGCATTGACTTTGTCGAGGTGCAGCCAGCCACACCCACCCAGGTTGAGGTGCACTTTCTGCACCCGATTGCGATCCCGCTGGCGACGGACAATTTCTTCGTCGAGGGCGGCGCACGCATCACGGGTCTGCAGGTGACAGCCTACGCACCCAACCCGGCCACGGGCTCGACCGTTCTGACGCTGACACTGAACACTGAGGGCGATCGGTCCAACTACACGTTGCGCATCGGGAATCCCTTTCCGTTGCCGGGTATTCCTTCCGGCATCGATCCCCAGTTAAGCGCGGTGGACTTCGTCTTTCATCCAGAGTGCGGAACGGCTGATTGTGCCGCAACGTCCAGCTGCCCGCCGACGGTCTACGATACGCCTCAGATTGACTATCTCGCGCGCGACTACGGTGCGATGCGACGGCAGTTGTTCGATCGTGTGTCGCTGCTTGTTCCCGGTTGGCGTGGTCGCAACGCTGCAGAGGTGGGTGCCATGCTGCTCGAGGTGCTGGCGTACACCGGAGACTACCTGAGTTACCGGCAGGACGCCGTCGCAACAGAGGCCTATCTCTCCACAGCGCGCCTGAATACTTCTGTCAAACGACACGCACGCCTGATGGATTACCAGATGCACAGCGGTCACAACGCGCGCGTGTGGGTGCAGTTGCATGTGACTGCAGACGTGCCCGGTGGCGTTCTGGCGGCGGTGCCGACCGGCTCTCGCCTGCTGACGGACCAGCCCGGACTACAGCCCGCACTGCCCACGACATGGAACGGATTCACCGACGCGGTCCACGCGGGAACGGGTGTGTTCGAATCGATGCGCGACGTTCATGACCTGCTCCTGGCGCACAATGAGTTGCCTTTCCACACATGGGGTGCGAGTGAGTGCTGTCTGCCGAAAGGCGGCACGCGAGCCACACTGCGCGGACGCTTTGACTCGCTCCGTGCAGGCGACGTACTTGTCCTTTGCGAGATGATCGGTCCGAAAACGGGTGATCGTGGCGATGCCGATGCCGTGCGCCGCCAGGCAGTGCGCCTGCTCAGCGTGGATGCAAGTGGCAGTGACCCGTACGATGGTCAGCTCATCACCGAAATCACCTGGCATCCGGAAGATGCGCTACAGTTCGCGCTGTGTATCGCAAGCCGCGATAGCGCAGGCAATCCCTTGCAGGACGTCAGCATGGCGCTTGGCAACATCGTGCTTGCCGATCACGGACGCACCATCGGACCCCCGGTAGATGGTGCTGCCCATGAGCCGTTGGCCGCAATGCCTGCACAAGGCCGTTACCTGCCACAGCTTGCGGCAAGCCCTGTAACTTTCGCCACACCCGCATTGCCGGTGCCGCTGCCAGGCGTCATGCTCGATTCCGCAGCAGCTTTGTTCGCAACCGACCCGCGCAAGGCGCTGCCAGAAGTAACGCTGACCAGCACGCCGGGTGGTCTGACATGGCTGCCCAGACTCTCTCTGCTGGATCGCGATATCGCATCGGACGGCGCGTACTTCGTGGCGGAGTCAGAACCCGGCCTGGGTACGACACTGCGCTTCGGAGATGACACACACGGCCGCAAGCCTGATCAACAGACAGTCTTCTCCGCGAGCTATCGTCTTGGGAATGGCCGCGACGGAAACGTGGGTGGCGACTCCATTCATCACGTGATGCTGCCTCACTCCGAGATAGACCGCGTGTGGAACCCGTTACCTGCGTCCGGCGGCGTAGAGCCGGAGACTATCGACCAGGCTCGGCAGAAGATTCCCTACGCTTACCGGACACAACAGCGCGCCGTTACATCCAGCGATTATGTCGCGGAGGCGATGGCGGTCGCCGGTGTGCAGCGTGCATCCGCGCGCATGCGCTGGACAGGCAGTTGGCACACCGTAACCGTCGTCGTCGATGCGCTGGGTGGTGCGCTGACGGAGGCCCTCAAAGATAGCGTGACGCTGGCACTCGAGGAAAAACGCATGGCCGGCCACGACGTAGAGGTGATGCCGGCAATGCTGGTCCCGCTCAGCATCGAGATGCATGTGTGTACAGGGGCCAACCGATATCGCGAAGACGTGCGCACCGCCATCCTGTCCAAACTCAACAGCGGTATACAGCCGGACGGTTCCCCAGGCCTCTTCCACCCCGATGTGATCGTGATGGGCGAACGCTTCTACATGAGCCCGCTGATCGCGGCGGTTCAGAGCATTGCCGGAGTCAGCGACGTCCGTATAACTCACTTCGAGCGCGAAGGCCAGCCAGGCCAACAAGGCATCATCGATGGTTTCCTGACGCCTGGACTGACGGAAGCATTCAGCATCGCCAACGACCCGAATTTCCCGGAACACGGCACCTTCAAGCTGATCGTGGAAGGAGGTCTATGAGCGACTGCACCTGCTGCACCGGCATCGCCGTAGTAGCACCCGGCACCATCGAAAACCCGCAGGGCCTCTCCACAATACCTTATCGCGTGGGAATACACGGCCAGTTCTTCGCTTCGATGCTCGCCGAGAACAACACCTCTGGCCTGCGCACGCGGGAGACGGATGACTTTACGGTCGCCGTCATGGACGCCGCTGCCGTGCTCTGCGACGTATTGAGCTTCTACCAGGAGAGCTTTGCAAACGAGCACTACCTTCGTACATCGAAGGAACGCCAATCGCTCGTGGGTATGGGCCAGCTGCTTGGCTACCAACTCGCAGCGGGCCGCGCTGCTTCGACCTATCTGGCGTTCACGCTGGAATCGCCCGTGGTGCCACCAGCACCTGCCATCGCAGGCCTTCCGCCTGGCCCCTACCCCACGCCCGGAGCCGTGGAAGGTGTGCCTGCATCCGTCAGCATTCCTATCGGCACAAAGGTGCAGAGTGTTCCCGGCCCCGGAGAGTCGCCTCAGACATTTGAAACAGTAGAAGCGCTGACAGCCCAGCCGGAGTGGAACAGCATTCCTCTTCGTCCCACGGCTCCGTTCTCGGCGGCCGCCACCGCGTTCAGCGCGGTCACGCTGCAGGGTTTCGTCGGCAACATTAAGCCGGGGGACTTTGTGTTGCTGCACCAGGATCCTTCGGCGCCCATCGTGCAGCAGGTGCTGAAGGTGGACACCCAGACGGTTGCGGGACAAACCACGTTGACTCTCGACGGTGCGACAAACCCGGGTGCCACTCTCGGATCGTTGCAGCCGCCTCCAGTGTCTAACCCGCCAGATGATTTCACTGAAAGCTACATCCTCTCTGCAGTGCGCGGCCGCAAGTGGAACCAGCCGGAGTTTGAAGCCATCATCAGCAACCGCCGCTGGGATACCGCGCGCTTACAGCAAGCAATCCGCAACGCGCAGGCGAAGGACACCTCCGGCGTGACCGTCAGTGTCATGTCATCGGCTGCTGCGCTCTTCGGTCACAACGCCGACCTCTCAGGCTCGTCGTCCTTGGAAACACTGGCAGAGTTGAGCATCAGCAAGAAGCTCGTAAAGAGCGTCGTGACTCATACATCTTCGGACGGTCATCTCTCGCAGCAGAACGCGGGGGCCGGGCAGCTGTATCTGGACGTACCGAATCCCGCCGCCGTGCCTGGCAGGTGGATCATGCTGGATGCTCCGTCTCTGAGAGTCGTCACGCAGATCAGCGGTGCCATCGATCTCTCTGTGGATGTCTTCGGTCCCGCCGCAAGGACCACTCGCGTGACACTCAAGAACCCGCCGGCTCAAAATGTGCTCGACAGCTTCTCCCTGCGATCGACCCGCGTGTTCTTGGAGGCGGCCACATTCGCTGTGGCTGCACCGTCCATGACTGCAACAAGCGGCAATGCCGACGCAGGCGGCGACACGCTGCGACTAGATGGTCCCTACCTTGGCTTGGTAGCCGGCCGGGACATAGTCGTCATGGGAGAGCTTACCCCTCTTCCGGGGCAGACAGCGTTTGAGCAGCGGACGATTGCCGGAGTAACTCTTGAAGACGGCTATACGGTGCTAAAGCTGTCCAATCCCCTGACCAACAGATTTGCGTGGTCCAGTGTGCGTGTCCTGGCGAATGTGGCCGCATCGACGCACGGCGAATCCCTTCCGGCAGAGACGCTGGGTGCCGGCGATGCGACCAAGGTCTTTCAAAGATTCGCTCTAAAGCAGGGTCCACTCACATGGGTCAGCGCATCGGTCCCCGCGGGCATTCTGCCGGCCATCACCGTGCGAGTGAACGGTGTCGCGTGGACGCGGGTGGATAATCTCTTCGCGTGCAGGCCGCAGGATCGTGTGTACATGCTGCAGACCACGTCTGAGGGCACCACATGGGTCTGCTTTGGGGATGGCGTCAACGGGGCGCGACTGCCAAGCGGCGCGGAGAACATCACTGCAGACTATCGCCGCGGTATCGGCGAGGGCGGCAACCTGAAGGCAGGCCAGCTTTCATTGGCATTGAGCCGTCCGCTGGGACTTAGCAGCGTCGTGAATCCGGTGGCCGCCACCGGTGGGGGCGCACCCGAGACATTGGAAGAGTCGCGCATCTCAATGCCCTACCCGATCAAGACGCTTGGCAGGATCGTCACCCTGCCAGACTACGAAGACTTCGCAAGGGCGTCTGCAGGCATCGCAAAAGCTCAGGCTGCTTGGGTATGGGACGGGCATCGCCGCGTGGCGATGGTCACCATTGCCGGACCGAACGGCGCGGTCATTCCGCCGGGTACGCCCGCATACTCGGATCTTCTGTCAGCTATTCAGTCAGCAGGGGATGAGCGAGTCGCGTCCGCACTCACGGCCTACCGACCCGTGTTTTTCGATGTCGATGCTTCGATCATCGTGGATCCCGCTTACGTCTCAGACTCCGTGCTCACAGCCGTGAAGGCGGCTCTTCAAAGCGCCTTCAGCTTCACGGTCCGGGCCTTCGGACAACCGGTCTACCTGAGCGAAGTGATCGCGGTGATGCAATCCGTTGCCGGTGTCATTGCTGTCGACGTAAATGCGCTGTATCGCAGTGGCACGACACCGGACCTTACGCTTGCACCGGCAGATTTCCTTGCCGCTGCGGGTGCCTCCGCTCTCGGCTCCACAATGACAGGCGCGGAACTCCTGACTCTGCGGGTTGGCGCGCTGAATAGCGTACGGGGGAACGCATGAGATACGACAAGGAGCATCTCCTCAGCCTGATTCCGGCCATCTACAAGCTGCGCGACGCCTTGAGCGACGATCAACCCAAAGGTCCACTGGATGCATTGATCGGCGCGATCGCTACGCAGATCTCAGGCGTCGAGTTGAACATTGAGCAGCTCTACGATGACCTCTTCATCGAGACGTGTGCGGATTGGGTCGTTCCCTATCTCGGCGATCTCATCGGCTATACCTCGCTCAGTGGCTCAACAGCGAACGTGCGCAGCCCCCGCGCCGAGGTCGCAAACACCATCAGCTATCGCCGCCGCAAGGGGACTCTCACGGTGCTGGAGATGCTCGCGGCTGATGTGACCGGCTGGCCCGCGCTTGCAAAGGAAAGCTTCCAGGGACTCGCCCAAACCCAGCATGTACGCCACCTGCGCCCCAGTCGCACATGGACGGCGTCCATGAGGTCACCGCTTCCTGCCCTTGCAGACAATCAGATTTTTCTCGACCTGCCGCACACCGTGGATGTTCGCCAGGTCAGTACAGGCCGCGGTCTGTGGAACATTCCGAATATTGCCATCACCCTGTACCGGCTTGCAGTCGGTAGCATCTCTGGCGGCACACCCGGCGTTCCCTCACCGGTCAATCCCAATCGGATGAGCTTCGATCCGTTAGGCCGCGATGTCCCATTGTTCCAGCCGGTCCGCGGGCCTGCTGCGGACCAGGCTCACACCGACTTGCCGCAGAACATGCCTTCCCGTGCATCGCGCCGCCTGTTATACGCCGAACTGGAGCAGCGACGTGCCCTGCTGGCGAAGGCAGTCGACCCGGCTGTGATCGAGGAAGAGGCCGTAGGCTTCACGGCGCTTCATCCGGTCTTCCGCATCGTGGTGGACGGTACCCCCATTGACCCGGAATTCATTGCCATCTGTAACCTGTCAGACTGGACGCCTTCCGCCGTTCCGGGTATCCAGGCCTCAGTTGATCCGGCACTCGGCCGATTCATGCTGGCAAATGCGACCCCGTCCAGCGTGCTGATTGATTACGCCTACGGATCACCCGGACCGTTTGGTGCGGGCGGCTACGTACGTCCGAACGCGCCCGCAATCACTGAAGTCACCAGCGGCGACTCGCTTTCCGGCGCTCTCGCAACTGCGCTCACAGCGAGCAAGGCTGATGTGCGCGTCTCCAGCAGCGCAACCTTTGCCGGAGACCTCACCATCACGCTCGACCCCGGCCAGACGCTGACGTTGCGTGCCGCCTCATTCATGCGGCCGGTCATCGGTGGCACACTGACCATCATTCTGGGTGACGGCTCTGCCTTGAAACTCAGTGGCTTTCTCATCTCCGGCGGCGTGCGCATCGATGGTGGACAAGGCTCCGTCGCCATAACAGGCTGCACAATGCCCGCCGCTCCTGATCTGGCGGTCGGCAGCAGTCCACCTCCTGCGCTCACCTGGGGAAACACTGGCGGTGGCACCTTGGCACTGGCTTCTACCCTCTCCGGCCCGCTGATCGTCGATGCCCTGCTGAACGTCAGTGTGACGGACTCAATCATTAATGCGGGCAGCGATTCCCTGCCTGCGATCAGTGCCGATGCCGGCGCCTCCGCAGGCGCTCTGTCGCTGGAAAGTACCACCGTGGTTGGCATGATCGCCGTGCGCGAGATCGGTCTCGTCCAGAACTCGCTGATCACCGGCTCACTTTCCAGCACGCGGACCCAGGGTGGGTGCGTGCGATTCAGTTACCTCGGCGCAGGCTCCACCACGCCGCGCCGATACGAGTGCCAGCCCGACACCGCCATTGCTACCGCGACGGCGACTGCGCGCGCTGCGGGCGCGACCAATGCTGCGATTGCGGTTCAGATCACGGCCATCGCCACACGCCTGCTACCCGCTTTCACCAGTCTTGATCCCTCCCATCCGGCTTACGCGCAGCTTGGCACGCGTTGCGCTGCCGAGATCGCGTCGGGTGGTGAAGATGGTGGGGAGATGGGCATGTACCACTCACTCCAGCAGCCGGCACGAAGCGGCAACTTGGAGATACGCGTTGGGGAATACCTTCGCATCGGTTTAGAAGCAGGCCTGCTCTATGCAGATTGAGTTGTAAGAACGGAGACACTGATGAAGGGCGACTTCTCAAGAAAAACGTTCAATCCGGGGAATAACTACCGGTCGGTATTGCAGCAGCAGGGACGCGTCAGTGTGGACGCCGACTTCAACGAAGAAGTCGACATCCTCAACACCCGCATCGACTCCACCGCAGCAAGTGTCGTCGGGGATGTGGCGCGCGGCAAAAACAACTTCAGCATCAGCGTCAAAAGCGACGGTACGCTATCCATCGGCCCAGGCGTCCTGTACCTGCACGGCATCCCTTGCGTGAATGGAACAGAGTGTGGGCTGGGTACACAACCGTATCTGCCCGTGGACAATCCCAGCCAGGCCTCGTTCCCTGACCTGACCGCAAGTACCAGCTATGTCGTGTACCTGCGCGCGTTCGAGCGGTTGATTACCGCCGTGCAGGATCCTGCAATCAGGGAAAAGGCTCTTGGTGGCGCGGACACCGCTGTACGGACGCAGTGGGTCTGGCAGGTACGTCTTGCACCTGCCGTTCTCCCCAATCCCATAGACTGCGTCAACGCATCCTTCTGGCAGCCCGCGTTCAATCCGGGGAAGATGACGGCTGGTACGGTTGCGCTCGCAACCGGCAGCAGCCCTTGCGTCCTGCCCCCGCAGGCAAACTTCCGCGGCCTTGAGAATCAGCTCTACCGCGTGGAGATCCACAACGGCGGTCCCCTTGCGACGGCGACCTGCAAATGGTCACGGGAGAATGGGAGCGTCCTCACCGCCGTCATCGCCGGATCGGCCGCGTCCGGGCCCACTGCAGGGCCGGTGCTGAATGTCGCAAGTGTAGGTCGCGATGCTGATCTGGGTTTCGGAAATCAGCAATTCGTGGAACTGCTGGATGATGCTATCGAGTTGTGGGGAAAACCACAGCCGCTCTCGACGGTGAAGAACGTCACTGCATCGCTGAATCAAATCGAACTGCAGGCAGCCGCAAGTCTGCCCGTAAACTTCGACAGGGCACCCCGCCTTCGTCGTTGGGACCACACAACCGGCGACGCCAATGGGATTCCGCTCGCCACCGGATCCATCACTCTAGAGAACGGCATTGCAGTTACCTTCAGCGCGGGTGACTATCGCGCTGGAGACTACTGGCTCATTCCAGCGCGCACCGCCATCGATGCGGACACAGGCACCATCGAATGGCCCGTCGACGGATCGGGAACCCACCTTCCGCTACCGTCGAGGCAGGTGGAGTACCGCCAGATCCTCACCGCAGTCACCTGGAACGGATCAGCATTTGCACTTGCCCCGGGAGCGCGTAACTGCGTGCCACAATTCCCGGTTCTCAGTGCGATTGGCGCAGAGGATGTATCGTTCGACTCCAACTGCGGCATACTCGCGGGCGTCACGAATGTGGACCAGGCACTGGAAGCTCTTTGTGCGCACCAGGGCCCGTGCACGGTCGTTGTGGCCCCGCCGCAAACAGCCGGAGATCCCTGGTGGGATCCACTGCTTGCACTCCCTGCGGGCAAGGATGCGGAGATCTGCTTCCAGGCCGGAACGTTTCCTCTCAGTGGACAAGGCCTCGCCCTTACTAAGCTCGGCCATCTCAAGCTCACCGGCGCCGGCAACGGCACAAAGATCACCTCCACGGGTGAAGCCTGCCTCACATTCAATCAGTGTGCCAGCGTCATCGTTCGCGATCTGGCGGTGACGGCATCCGCCACGAATGCACCCCAACTCAATGGCGCACTTACGTTCATCGACTGCAATGATGTAGTCGTCGAGAGCGTCACCGCACAGACGAGCGATGATGGCAGTGTCGGATCTGCCTGCATCGCTGTCCGTCCGCAAGGCCGCCGCAACCCGGCTACAACCGCCTCATTGCGAGTACGCGGTTGCACTTTGAATGTTGGCTGGCAAAAGCACGGCATCCTCGGCGTGAACGTATTACGAGCGCAGATTGAAGACAATGAAATCGTCTGCAACAGCACACAAACCATTACGGTAAACACCGTCACCAAATCCAACGCCCTCATAAAGCAACTTGCGGGAGTTCTTGTCTCGGGACTCCGTGTGCTCGCACCTCAGAAGACAACACCTCCACCCGCACCGGCCCCTGCACCAACTCCCGCGCCGACGCCGGTTCCAGCACCTGCTCCCACGTCTCCGCAAGCCAAGAAGCAGGCAGGCACCGTCAACCTACGGGAGACCGTCGCGAACAAAATCAACACGTTCATGCTGCCAACCAAACACGATACCTCCGTGAAAGTAGGCGAGAGTTCGGTCGTCTTCACATCGGATCCTCGCTTCCGCAACGCATTCAGTACCTATGTAGCCAAGAACGCGCCCGCAGATGCCACCCCCACAGCTACGGCCAAAAACATCAATCAGCTCGCGATTGACTTCGCAAAGAACCCCCAGCTCTGGCAAACACTCCCGGGCTTCGTGAACTTGGTCCAGAGTTTCCCAGTGACCGGCTTGCGCGGGATCTGCCTGGCAGGTTCATCACTTCGCGAGGCCCGCATCGTGAACAACTCCATCCTGCGTTTCCGCGAAGGAGTTCATATCGGTTTAAGTCACTCGGAAGTACAACGTGGAGCGCCGGACATTGCCGACAACATCCTTATTCAAAACAATCGCATCGAGGTATCGATGCTTCCCGGAGACGAAGTAGCTGCCGCAAGGCTTCGCGGCCCATTCGCGATCTACGTCGGCAATGTGAATCACCTGATGGTTGTTGACAATCAGACCACGGTAAAAAGGAACAATGCAGACTTGCCAGCGCAAGCAGGAGTGGTAGTTTATGGCTGGCTGGGACCGCGCATCATCGCACGAGGTAACAGCGTCAGCGGATTTCGCACAGGCTTCGTCGTTACGCCCAGTAAGGGCATGGCACTGCCGCTGACGAGGCTTTGGATGGTCACGGAAAACATCATCACCGGAGGCGGAAGCATCGCAAGCGGTCCATTAAACCCACCGATAACATCCACCATCAACATAAATTGATCGACCGCGAAAATGCGCTTGACAACCAGAAAACGCAAGCGCAATCTTATCTCGAACGACCGGTTACGGCAGTGGTTTTCCTACGGTATGGATGAATGGGTTTCAATCGGGGTCGCTTTTAGTGTCTCTGTGAGTTTCTCGGACATGTGGGTTCAAATCCAACGAAATTACTTCTCGTAGCCGGTCGAACAACCCACACCACCTCTCCTGAAAACGTTAGATCCCGCTGGCGATCTCCATAGCTATGCGCCCTGCATGGTCCACATAAGGAGCGGGATACCACTCGTCTTAATGCGCAACCTTCTCCTTCCTTATCGCGGGAGCGGGATGTCACTTCACGTGGCAGCACGTAATCCTGCATTCGCGTAACTCCGGCTAGATCTTCACGACCGCGCCTGCATCATCAGGACTTCTCGACAGCCGACATCCCTCCTCGTGGTAACCGAATGTCAGGCCGTGGTAGATATTCTTGTGCCGAATGCCACGACCTTTAGAGCAGTCCTCATAAATCACCCTAAATTCCGCGAATAATATTGGACTTATCATGTTGCTGTCGCTAGGATGGCTCGGAACTCCCGTGTAGGAAATCGCAGGCTTGATCACGTGTACCTCGCATGCGTGTCACTGTTATGCATCATCAACAGTTAACATCCATCGCTTCCAGCGTGTCCCTGTTCCAACGCTCTCCTCCCTGTAACCATTTCCGGAGTGGTCCAGTGATCCTTTACGACTGTCTCTATCCCAAGATCAAGAGTGGCTGGTACGAACGCCTGCGCACATTTGCGGGCGTGTTTGCTGACTTCGGCGGAGATCTGATTCTGTTGCCACCGCCCTTTCGCACGACTTATACCGGGTCAGATAACATGAGCCTCGGCTACGATCCCATAAGCGATCTGGATATTGGGCAGTGGGAAAGTTTGCGCGGTGGCACCGCGGAGGATCTGCAGTCACTCGCGCGGGAGGCCCTTCGCCACGGCCTGCGTCTCATGTTCGATCTGCCGATGCATCAATATGGCGGCTTTCCGATCGTTGAGCGTAACGGCAAGGGAAAGCGCGACCGAAAGCTCGCCTACAAGCCATCCTTCCTCTTCCGCGCTGCACCCGACCAGAACTTCGAGCGTGCGCCAGCGGATGGCTTACGGGTTCCCTATCAACACTCAAAGCCCGCGGACTACTTGCGCAAAATGAAGATTCAATGCACAGCATGGCTTATGCACGTCACAGCGGGCTTTGGCTTGCGTCTTGATGAAGCCAAAGATATGGACATGAACCTTACGCACAGGCTGGCGGCAAGTATTCCAGGATTCAAGGTTGCCGAGGCTTACACCGGCAGTAATGCACAACTCGATTCCTATCACCGGCAATCCGGCCTCCCCGTCTTCGACTTTGGCAGCCATTTCGCGTATCGAGCCGTAAGTCAGGGTGCTGGTCTGGACGCACTCGTCTACACGGATCGCTATTGCCACATGAATCCTTCGGCAGCGGTTCCCTTCGTGGACAACCACGACACCGATGGTGCCGATGGCGTGGTCAACTTCAAAGGATGGTTCTATCTGGATGCCTGCACGCAGGCTGCGTTAGCCTGCAGTATCTACGCCGGCGACTATGAGTTGTACGGCCTCGCCCCCTTGATTGATAACTATCTCTGGATCGGCAAGCGTCTCGCTGTCGGTAATCAGGCTTACCACGTGATCAGCCCCGACGTTTTGATCTGGTCGCGTGATGGCAATGGTGGTGAGCTTGGCAACGCGGCCGGGGTGTTGTGCGGTATCTCACGCGATCCGTTCAACACGCGCTGGGTATGGACGGACACTCCGTGGCGTAACTGCTGGATCAGGAATTACGCGCGAAGCGGTGGCCCTAACGTATGGGTGTACCCTGACGGTCGCGCTTGCATCCCGCTTCCACCCAATAGCTTCAGTCGCGCGGATAACGGTGTCGCATACAGCCTGCTCAATCAGGATGGGCCGCTGCCAAAGCGCGAGTTGCATATTCCCCTTCGAAACCCGCTCGACTTTTCAGGAATTACGGTGACTTTATGAAGACACTAGTCCTTGTTCTAGTCGTATCAGCGTCCCTTCCCGCACAGGTGCTCACGAAGTCCTACGATGCGGCCCGCACCTCAGAAACGCGCAGCGAAACGATCCTCACCGTGGCAAAGGTGGGCGCGGGCATGCAGATGCAGCCACGTATTCCGTGCATCGGCGATGCGCGAGGTTGCGAAGCACAGCCGCTCATCGACGGTGGTGTCATGCTCCTCGCCTCGAACGGCAACGTAATCCGCGGCGTGAAGCCGGAAGACGGTGCGGGTATCTGGCAGACCCCTGTGCTCTGCGCTCCAGTAAGGTCCGTGCCTCAGAACGATATGTGGGGAGTAAATGAACACTTCGGGATGCTAAGCACCGGCGTGATCGATCCGGACACACACAAGCTCTACCAGGTCGCGACTTGTTCCGCTGATGGTACTGGCTCTCACCGGTCCATGAACCAGCGCATGTTTGTCATCGACACACGCAACGGCACCGTGCTGGCAAACACTGTTCTGGATGCCGCCAGTAACGGCCAGCGGTATTCGGATGCTCCACGAAAACAACGTGCCGCTCTGGCGCTTTGGTCACGCAATGGCGTCAAGTTTATCGTGATCGCTGCGGGTTCATTCGCTGAGACAGGCGAGAACGCCACCGGATGGATTCTGGCCTTCGATACCTTTGACAATCAGGTAAAGGCCGCAATCTCGACCCGGGCCGGGATCTGGATGTCGGGCGGTGGTCCCTCAATCGATCGGAATGGCCTCATCTACCTGGGTGCGGGCAATGGCCCGTTCAACGGTTCCACTACCTTCGGTGAGGCGATGATGCAGGTACAGCTAACGCCACCCACTGCCACTACACCAGCCAGGCTCGCTGTACTGCACGCGTGGGCCCCTTACTCAGACTCCGCACGAACCTGTGCGAATGCCCAACTTACCCAGCCTCGAGCCATGCTGATGAATAAGGTGGCAGGCGACTCTGCACCCAGCAACCCGCCGCCGGGCGCCAGAATGCCTATGAACACCGATTGCGGCGCACAATGGGGCGACCAGGATGCTCATCTCTCCGGAACTCTGTTTGAGCGTTTCAACCTGTACCTCACCGCAGGTAAGGATGGAATCGGCTATCTTGCAAACACTGCACAGTTTCCAGATACGCAGCCCTCGGACTTTTCCAACGCTAAGGCGAACTGCGCGAAGGTCAAGATGTTCCAGTTGGGATGGGATCTCGGCATGGACTCCTGTCCTGCGAAACTGGCTGGCCTTAACCGCTTTCCCGGCGCCAAGACCCGGCACATCCATTCGCCACTGGCACAGCATTTTGCGCCTGATTCCACACAGTTCGTGCTCGCCTTCGCAGAGAACAGCCCTTTGCAGGCGTGGCGCCTCGATGCAAATGGCGCCATGACATTTGTAGCCCGCGGCAATGAGATGGCGTCCGCACAATCCCGCGCGGAGCACGGTGGCATGCCCGGAGGCTTCTGTTCGGTCAGCTCAAACCGAGGAGCAAACGCCATCGCCTGGTGCGCAATCCCGGATGGCGACGCGAACAGGTCTGTGACAACCGGCCGGCTCGTTGCCTACGACCTGACAGGCTTCACCGGTGGTCGCATCCGCACACTCTGGACTTCAGAGCAATTTGTTTTCTCAAAGTTCTCACAGCCGGTGGTCTCCAACGGACGAGTCTATCTGGCGGACTACGCAGGCAGCGTCATGGTCTGGCACTAACAAGCTCTTACGAAAGACCCACGTGAGCATGCGTGACAAAACCTTCCGCCCTTTGGGGGCAGACATTTTCCCCACCTTGTAAAGGGAGCGGAAGTTCGCGCAGTCCGCAAGTCCTGAGGCATTGGTCGCCACGAAGAAAGCTGGCGAGCCGGTTGGGGCGATGGTGGAGCGGCGGACCCGCTACAGACGCAGCCGTCATCTGCAAACGGACTCAGTGACCATTCGGGCGCCGATCAAGAGGAAGTCACTGGTAGCCGCACAGCGTCGGGTTCTATCTCACGCACGATACGGAACGCTAGCAATCTTTAGTCTTAGTAACGCGATGCAAAACAACGGAGCCCGCCACCGTTCAATGAGAGTGACGGACTCCGGAGATTCACCGTTCAATAAACTGCGTTACTTACTGCACCTTTAGCGTGACACTCGCACTGTGAGGTGTGGCGTAGCCAGCTGCTGTCGCGGTAACGGTGATCGTGCGATTGACGGGCGTGGTAGTGGTGACTACGGTGTTTGAGCCGCAACCAGTCATTGCGGTCATGAAGAGAAAGCCGCAGCCCAGAAGCATCAACAGGCGAGCGTTCACTCGGCGGCGATGAACCAAACAAAACGGCAGAAACAGGACGGCCAGCGCCAGGCCGGAACGCCGCGACCACGCCGGCGAAGTATCGGCCTGGGAAGTAAGCTTCACTGTCTGGACCGTCAAACTTACTGTCTGGGGGCCTGCCGTGGTTGCAACTGACGTCGGCGTAAGCGTGTAGCTCATGCCAGCGTCCAGTCCTGCCACGGCGAAGGAAACGCCACCCGGATAGACAGGACTTCCGGGGCTAAGTGCGAAAGTGAAGGTGGCTGCGCTGCCCCCAGTAACGGTCTGGACGGTATTACCCGTAGCGTTAAAGGCAAAGTCAGAGACCGTAAGAGTGAGCGCCGCAGTAGCGGACGCTGCGGCATAGGCTCCTGCTGCAGGCTGACTAGCCGTGATGGTGTGAGCGCCGGCTAGCAGTGAATTGATGGCGTAGCTCGCCGTGCACGTGAGCGGTGACGCAACGCCCGTGCAGACGGCTGTGACAGCGGCGCCATTGTCCACAGTAAAGCTGACCGGAGCGGTAGGTGCGACAGTACCGGTGTAGGTAAGCTGTGCGGCCAGCGTGGCCGAAGCGGTCCCAACGGGCAGAGTTTGCGCCGCGAGGGAGAGCGAAGCACCAGGTTGAGAGACCGTGTGAGGAACACTGGCGGTAGTGCTTGCTAAGAAGTTGGAGTTCCCCGCGTAACGAGCGGTGATTGCAGACACACCCACCGGCAGCGTGGTGAGATTTAACGTCGCCGATCCGTTGGTGAGTACGCCGGTCCCGAGAGCTTGCGACCCATTGAAGAAGCTAACGACTTCGCCGTTCGTGGATAGGGTCTGAGCGACCGAAGGATTGAGCACCGCACTTAGAACAACCTGTTGGCCGTAGGCACTGATCGCCGGAGTGACCGAGAGCGTGAGAACCGTCACGATGGGCTGGCTCGTAAGGGATACGGTGTTCGAACTGCTGCCGGTATAGAGGCTGTCCCCCGTGTAGGTAGCCTTCACCAGGTGAGCAGACGTAACAGCTCCCACCGGGGAGATGCCCGTCGCGGTTGCAGTCGCGGTGGAAGATAGTTGCCCCAGCAAAACGGAGAGATTATTGCCGTGATAGTTACCCGTTACAAGATCGGCAATGCCGTCCCCATTGAAGTCGGCGGTCGAAACGGGGGACGGACCGGAACCTGTCGCATAAGTCACTTGCGCCGCGAAGGTACCGTCCGCCCTGCCCACGAAGACACCGACATTGTCACTGACATAGTTCGCCACGGCAAGATCGAGAATGCCGTCGCCGTTATAGTCGGCCGGGGCGATCGCATAGGGCGAGGTTCCAGTAGCGTAGACGACCTGCGCGTTGAACGTACCGTCGCCCTTGCCGGTGAGAACAGAGAGCGTATTGGCGGTGTAGTTGGTGACGGCAAGGTCGACGATACCGTCTCGATTGAAGTCACCGGCCACAAGGGGCGTAGGACCAGTGCCAACGGAGTAGCTGACGGGGCTGTTAAATACGCCGCCACCCTTGCCAATCACGACACCTACCCTGTTAGCGATGTAGTTCGTAACTGCAAGGTCCGGGATGCCATCGGCATTGAAGTCTGCAACGGCGATAGAAAGAGGTGTCAGGCCAGAAGGAACGACCACCTGGGTGTTAAAAGTTCCATCACCCTTGCCAAGAAAAACACCGACACTGTTGTCAAGCGAGTTCGAAACCACGAGGTCGAGGACACCGTCGCTGTCGAGGTCCGCCGTGGTCACGAAAACCGGCGAGTTCCCTGCAGCATAAGTCACCTGCGTGAAGAAAGTTCCATCCCCCTTCCCCAACAGGACGCTCACGGTGTTGGAGACTGAGTTCGCTACGGCGAGATCGACGATTCCGTCAGCGTTGAAGTCGCCTGCAGCAACATAGGACGGTGAGGCGCCAGTGCCATAGGTAACCTGGACGCCAATGGTTCCGTCGCCGTTTCCGAGAAACACTCCAACGGAACTGCCGCGATAGTTTGCCATCGCGATATCCGGGAAGCCGTCGTTATTGAAGTCTGCCGTGACGCTCGCAATGGGAGAATCGCCCGTGGCATAGGTCACATGCGAGGCGAACGTCTGGGCCGACGTAGCGCTGCCCAACACCCCCGTGCCCAGCAATGCATTGTTGTTTGTCGTGTCGACCAGGGAGACGCTACCAGTAGGGGCAACACTGCTGCCCGTACCTGCGACAGTCGCTGCCAGTGTGTAGTTACCAGCGACGCCGGTCTGCGTCAGCGTTGTCACGGTGGAGTGAGTCCCGGTCACCTGAACAGCGACGACTGGCGAGGCGCTGGTGATACTTGCTGCTGTGCCAGTGAATACAGCCTTGTAGGTGTGCGCCCCGATTCCGGTCCTTAGTCGAAGACTAGCCGTGCCCGTGGAGGTAAGCTGAGCGGTGCCCAGCAGGTAGCTGTCGACACACGAGATACCCGCGGTATCGCAGAATTTCACCTGCCCCGTGGTGACCGGCGTGGACCCAGCGAGAACAGTCGCACTCAGCGTTACGACCGTGCCAGAAACAACGCTCGACACAACCGATCCGCCGGCACGGGCCGCTAGAGTTGTTGCCGTCGCGGTGGGCGTGACTGCATTCGACGAACCCCACGACAGAACGCCAAGCGCCGCAACGACGCTATACGTAGCAATGCGACGAAGGTTGAGGCGAAGGGCCATAAAACGAAAGCAGGCAAGCAAAGGGGAACAGGATGTCATAGATCTCCACGAACAAGTACGAGCGGTGAAATGACAATGCGTGGTTTCCTTCCCTTTTTTGTCAGCGACACAGCGCCACGTGCACGGAATCGCAGGCAGAGGGGCATTACCAAGGGAGAAGAACGGTCGCAGTGGAAGAAAGGATGAAGCTTGCCGACCCATTCTACAGATTCCCCAAAGAACGGCGAACTATGATCAATCGATGAAACATCTCTCTGCAGCTAGTCGGCGGAAACTGAGACGAAACCTCTCTTCGTACATTCCTACAGAGCGGGTTCCTTTGTTCACTTGGGAGTGAGTGTCGCATGCTGGACTCAAGCTTGAGACAATTCCCTTTTCGCAATCAGTCATTTCCTCGTGCCATCAAACATGTTTGCACTTAGTCAGCGGCGTACACACAGCAATCGCTGGTTTCCACTTCAGACTGCGTTGAGAAAGCGCCTCCGAATTGTGCCCGCTGCGAACGTCGATCTCGCTCTAAATCGGAATACGCAGGTGGCCGCTCAGCAAGCGATAGGGGCAGGTCCTCAGGCTCGCGCCCCAATTCGGCGCAGTCTTCAAATACGAAGCATGCACTACCCAACTCTTCACGAGCCCACTGAAATAGATCCTCGAAACGAGCAGGAATGCGAGCCACGTCGAGATGCAGAAGCCTCACACTATGTCCATATCGGGGTTCCACGTGCGGCGCCAGTCCGCAGACAACCTGCGCTCCCAGCCTGCAAAGCATTGAAGAAGCTCCGTGCCGAGTGCTGACGATCGACCAGGCTGACCCTCCACCCAACAGGTCGGACAGCGCCATGCCCAGCATGACAATCTTTGCCCCGGAGTAAGAGCTCCTGAAGTACTGCTTCACAGCAAGGCCGCTCGCCTCTCCAAACTCAATACCTCTTCTCTTCGCATCAGCCTTATCGTTGGCAAATGCGCGAATCACCTGTGCCCGGGCCACCCCGGAGGCGATCGCACTGTCGTGACTGAGAAGCTCCTCGAACGACGACACGCCGTGGCGGTACCGGGCACACGCTGCAAGATCGCCCGTACTCGGATCTCGAACGAGAATGTGCCAGCATAAGTCATCCAGCGCCTGACGATCCAGCCCATCTTCGGTCAGTGTGGCCGCGACACCCGCGTATTCCTTGTACGTCTCGCCTCGCAGTAGCTGAATCTCTCGCTGCAGGGCAGCGTATTGGTGTGCCTGAATAACAACCGAGCTGCCAAAAGACGAAGTGTTGCGGGGCGCAAGAATCGTAACCATTGAGGCTCGGTGTGGTGTTACTTCCTGATGTGCCATGTCCCTCGACTATAGGGCCATTTCCGGCAACAACCTGCCCGCAGTGCCTAAAAATTGGCTGTGTGAAGCCACTCGCGGCGCGGCTCAAATTCGCTCGAACAATAAATCCAGAAAACAGCGATCGGGATGAAGGTATCTCGCGCAGGACGTCGCTTATGGCGATGGGCGTCTGAATCAGGTCACCAGCGCGGCAAAATCACAAGCATTCCTCCCAAGTGCAGAAGGCCAACGCATCGCACAGCCATGCATCGCCTTGAAGCTTCGGATGCGTCTCCTCAATCAGGTCGGAACGACCAAACTGCTCCAGTACCTCAGGGTTCGTCTTCCCATCCAGGCTCGACGTCATATGGCAAATCACGTAGGGTCTCATCGTTCGCTCTTCACTCTCCTCTTAACGTAGGCACATGGACTAGGTGCTAGATTCGTCAAAAGGTGTGAGAGAGTGTTCGAAGCCCTCGCATTCGCACCGTGTCACTTCACCGTCAGGCGATCTCGCCACTGCCGCACATCCCGCGTCGCTAAGGTAAACAGCATCCCGCCGCCAATCCTCGCAGCCTCCCAGGTTCGCATGCGAAGTTCAAGACGAAAATGAGCGCACACGGAGTATGTCGATGCAAGGGCAAGTCGACATACTCCGTGTGCAAGTTCCAGCGACTTAAAGTGCGTCCTACTGCCAGCCGCCTCCAAGAGCGCTGTAGAGCTGGACCAGCGTCAACGCCTCATTCTGCTGTGCACTCGCAAGGTTAAGCTGCGCAGAAAAGAGGTTCGAGTCTGTCGTCAACACTTCCAGATAGCTCGTCGATCCACCTTGATAGCGCAGACGCGCTAGCCGTGTCGCATCCTGTGCGGACGTCACCAGCAACTGCTGTTGCTCGCGTGCACGACGCTGTTTGTTCACAGCAATCAAAGCACTCGATACGTCGTGGAAGCCCGTGTAAACAGCCTTCTGATAAGTCAGGATCAACTCATCCTTCTGCCGCTTGGAAAGATCGTACTGCCCGCGAATCTTGCCTCCGGCAAAGATCGGCTGCGTCAGCGAACCAAGGCCATAGATCGTCTTCCCCGAAGGATCGAACAAGTTCGAGAACTCATCTCCACCAAAGCCTGCAGATCCGCTAATCGAAAGCTGCGGGAAGAACTGTGCACGCGCCGCACCCACCTGGGCGTTTGCTGCCTTCAGCTTCGCCTCGGCCTGTTGAATATCAGGTCGTCGCTCGATCAGCTGTGACGGAATACCGACGGGGAGAGCATCTGGCACAGGAGTAATTGCATTCGGATCCGCATGCGAAACCGGACCGGGCTCCTTGCCTAGCAGTAGCCTCAGGTCATTCTCACCCTGCTGGATCTGCTGCTCCAGTTGCGGTATCTGGCTGCTCGCCGTATACAGCAACTGCTCCGCCTGTCGCACGTCTGACAGCGGAACCGAGCCACCACGTTCCAGCGTCTGCGTCAGCTTCACCGACTCCTGGCGTGTCTTCAGCGTCTCCTTCGCGATCGCCAGCTGCTGATCCAGCGTGCGCAATTGGAAATAGGTCGTAGCCACCTGCTGCACCAGCGTCATCCGTACGGCACGCTGTGCCCACTGCTGCGCTAGCAGTTGATCGCGCGCTGCCTCAGTCTGCTTACGATAAAGACCCCAGAAATCAGGTGTCCACGAAGCCGACAGATTGAAGCTGCCAAACACCAGCGGACTGTTGATCGAAGTGCCGACCGTCGAAGGCAGATCGACACCTGCTCCCGTGCCGCCGCCGTTGATCTGCGGGAACTGCTGTGCCCGCGTGATCTTTACCTGCGATTCCTGTTGCAGCACGCGTTGCGCCGCAGCACGCAGATCGAAGTTGTTCGTCAGTGCCTCGCGAATCAACGCCTGCAGTTCGGGCTGTTTGAAGACAGTGCTCCACTGCTGATCGCCCAGCGAACCATTCGGATCACTCGACACCGCAGCGTCATCCGCACCGCGGAAGGCTGGCGGCGGCGGAACCTGCGGACGTGTGTACTTCGGGCCCACATTGCAACCGGCAAGCCCCATGACCGCGATCAATGCCAGGGAACTGACACCATATTTTTCATAGGCAATTCGGCTCATGCGTGACCCCCTTCCGGCTGGCTCACTGCGCCTGCCGGTTTCAGCTCTGTATCGTGTTCCGGCTCATGCTTCGAATCCATGGTGGTTCCCTTCCCGCCCTTACCGAAGCGATGCGAGATGTACTCCACCACGGCAAACGTGACAGGCACCATCAGGATGCCGAGGATGGTCGCCAACGTCATACCGCCGATCACCACCGTACCCAGGATGCGTCGCGACACCGCACCCGAACCTGTCGCAGTCCACAGCGGCAGACAGCCGAAGATGAACGCCAGCGCCGTCATCACAATCGGACGGAAACGTAACTTCGCAGCACCCAGTGCGGCTTCGCTGATGCTCTGTCCGCTCTTGTAGTTCGTCACCGCAAACTCAACAATCAGGATGGCGTTCTTCGCCGACAGACCGATGAGCATGATGAGACCGATCGTCGCAAAAATATCGTTCTCATACGACCGGATGCTAAGTGCCAGGTACGCACCCAGAATCGCGACCGGCGTGCTCAGCAGCACGCTGAACGGCAGTGTCCAGCTCTCATACAGCGCCGCAAGAATCAGGAAGACAAACACGATCGAGATACCGAATACGACCCACGTCGGTACGCCCTTCTCTGCTGCCTGCTCCTGGTAGCTCATGCCGCTGTAGCTGTACCCCATCCCCTCAGGCATCGCCTTTGCAAACGTCTCTTCCAGCGCCTTACGAACCTGACCACTGCTGTAACCGGGTGCTCCCGTCACGTTTAGCTGCGCTGCGTTGTATTCGTTGAAGCGCATCACAAACTCTGGACCGTTGATCTGCCTCGTCTTCACCAGCGCACTCAACGGCACCTGGCTTCCGTTCGCGCTGCGCACGTAGAACTGACCGATGTTGTTAATGTCTGTACGCGAAGTTCCCTCCGCCTCGACATAGGTCTGCCACTGTCGGCCAAACCGGTTGAAGTAGTTCACCAGGTAGCCACCCATAAAGGTCGACATGGTGTTGTACACCTGAGTCAGATCCACCTGCTGCTGAAGCACCTTCTCCTTGTCCACGTCCGCGTACAACTGCGGCACCGCCGGCAGGTAGGAAGGCACAGCAGACGCAATCTCTGGTCTCTTCTTTAGCGCACCCAGATAGCCGTAAAGGTTCTTTGTCAGAAAGTCTGCGTCGTCGTTACCGGACTGATCCTGCAGCACCATCGTCACACCACCCGAAGTTCCGATGCCCGGGATCGCCGGTGGCGGGAAGGTGAACGCAAGACCGTCCCCAAGTCCGCCAAGCTCCTTCGACACGTTGCCAAGAATGGCACCGATCTGCTCCTCCGCAGCCTTACGGTCTTCCCATGGCTTCAACGCCACGAAGAAGAACGCAGTGTTCGTGCTCTGCGTCTGCGTCAGCAGGCTAAAGCCGTTCACCTGCACCACACCCGCAATACCGGGCGTGTCCATCAACTGCTTCGTCACTTTTAGACCGGCTGCATCCGTACGCTGCATGCTCGCTGCGTCCGGCAACTGCATCGCGGCAAATAGGTAACCCTGATCCTCCTGCGGGATAAACCCACCCGGCAGGCGAGATCCCATGAAGACAGCGACGGCAGCAACAATCGCCAGCGCAATCATCGACAGAGCCGACTTATGCACTAGGATGCTGGAGGTAGAAACGTACTTGTCCGTGGTGCGGCCAAAGAAGCGGTTGAACCA